>UMAG01034825.1_pt1 | contig 14260 bp, 9 predicted proteins | sample 1963651 | NCBI WGS metagenome assembly UMAG01 (sample SAMEA4835910, study PRJEB28245) | human gut metagenome | biome: gut microbiome; material: fecal sample | place: Denmark | collected 2008 | reverse complement strand
CTATGTCGATATCATGCTTCGCTTCCGGAAGCTTTTGCAGGCGGGGTTGCGTGAATACCGGAGTCCGGCCCGTTATGCTGCGGCGCTCCATATTTCGGAACCGTATCTGAACGAAGCCGTCCGTGCCGTGACCGGAATGAGTGCCGGGAAATATATCCGCAGCGAAATCGTTCTGGAGGCCAAGCGTCTGCTTTGCCATACGGACGGCAGCGTGAAGGAAATCGCCGGGGAACTGGGATTCGGGGACTGCACCTATTTTTCCAGACTTTTTGCGCGGACGGCGGGCATGAGCCCTGCGCTTTTTCGGGCGAAGTACCGCGGATAGTACGGACTTTACCCCGTTCCGTCCATTGTCCGCATGTTTGTGCCGCCGTTACTTTGCGGAAAAAAGATGAGCGGGAAACGGAGTGTATTTATTACGGATGCGGCATTGGTACCGCTTTTCGCAGCGGTGCTTGCGACCGGGGTGAGACTGCATGTCGCCGGAGAGACGCAGAGCCACGATGTATGGCATGTGTGGCCGGTACTGCGGAAAGGGCTCGGGCGGAGACCCTGAGCGGAACTTCCGAAGCGTGTCTCTGCGCTTCCCTCGGAAACGAAAAAGCCGCTGAAAACAGCGGCTTTTTCATTATTGGTGCCCAGGACGAGACTCGAACTCACACGCCGTAAACCGGCACTACCCCCTCAAAGTAGCGTGTCTACCAATTCCACCACCTGGGCTTCTGCCTTCGCTGAACGCTCCGGCTCCAATCATGCTTATGAACCTGTTTCCCCGAAAGGGTGTGCAAATATAGATATTTTTCTTTGAATACAAGCCGGCGGGAGAAAAAAATAAAAAAAATCCGGGTGATGCGGCCGGCAGGCGGGATTTCCGCAGCCGTCCCGTTTCCGCAGCCCGTTTGCGTATTCGGGTAAAATCGTTATCTTTGCACCCGCAGGCGGAATGGGTGCAGCCGGTACGCCCGTCGGCGGAGGAGGCTGCATGAGTACCGCCCAAGTGTAACGTTAAACGATAACATACAAATGGAAACCATTCAGATTAAAGGCGCCAAGCGCGAGAATTTCGGGAAAAAGGGGAGCAAGGACGTGCGCCGCGAAGGCCGCGTGCCGGCGGTAATTTACGGCGGACACGAGGAGCCGATACACTTCTCGCTCGAAGAGAAGGAGATGAAGCCGCTGCTTTTCACCCCCAATTCGTATATCGTGGAGCTCGACATCGACGGCAGGAAGGAGCAGGCTGTCATGCGCGACGTACAGTTCCATCCGGTGAAGGATTATCCCATGCACGTGGATTTCTTCCGCGTACTGCCCGGTAAGCCCGTGGCGATAGACGTGCCCGTGAAGATAGTGGGTAACTCGGAAGGGGTGAAGCTCGGCGGTAAGCTGACCGTACAGAAACGCAAACTGCGCATCAGCGGTCTGGTAGAGAACCTGCCCGATTTCCTCGAAGTCGATATCACGAATCTCGGTATCGGCAAGTCGATTTTCGTGGGCGACCTGAAATACGACAACCTGACGCTGCTTACCCCGGCGACCACTTCGGTATGCGCTGTCATCATGACGCGTGCCGCACGCGGTGCCGCCGCCGCTGCCGCCGCAGGCAAGTAGGAATAGAACAGGCAATTCATGAAGTATCTGATAGCCGGACTCGGGAACATAGGCTCCGAATATGCCGAAACCCGGCACAATATAGGTTTTAAAGTGTTGGATGCCCTCGCTGCGGCATCCAACGCTGTTTTCAGGACGGAGCGTTACGGCGATGTGGCGGAGATGCGATTCAAGGGGCGTACCTTCCTCCTGCTCAAGCCATCCACCTATATGAATAACAGCGGCAATGCAGTGCGGTACTGGCTCCGGAAAGAAAAGGTGGAGCCGGCCGAATTGTTGGTGGTGCTCGATGACCTCGCGCTGCCGCTGGGAACCATCCGTATGCGGGCGAAGGGTAACGACGGCGGCCATAATGGTCTGAAAAGTATCGATGCCTGCATCGGGACCAACGCCTATCCGCGGCTTCGCTGCGGCATAGGGCATGATTTCCGGCAGGGACAGCAGGTGGATTATGTGCTCGGCGAGTGGCTTCCGGAGGAGAAGGAGACGCTGCGCAGCGTCATCGGGATGGCGTCGGAGGCCGTCCTGTCGTTCGGAACCCAGGGGGTGGAGCGTACCATGAATCTCTTCAACAAGAAGGGGGTGGGAGCGGAAACCGACAAAAACGGTACTGTCCCGACCGGTAGGTGACACTCGGTGATAAACGGCTTCTGCGGAAGCGGAGGGAAGGAGAACAGCCCCGCTCCGGTAAGGTTCAGCCTGCCGGAGCGGGGCTATTCGTTACTGACGTGCGTCGCCGAAAATGGCTTCGAACGACACCCGGGCGGCATCGGCGTTGGGCAGGCAGTCGAGTGTATAGACCGGTACGGCGGAGAGCATGTGCGACAAGGCATCGCACAGGATGTCCAGCATCCGGTCGTCCTGCTGAAGTGTGGGGAGGCAGGAGGGAAGAACCGCACCGAAGGCTTGCAGGGTGTTCAGACGGGTGATTTGATTGTAGGGGGCCCGCCGGATGCGGACCAGGGCCGCCAGGGGGTAGTGTTCGGCACGGTAACACGGGGTTTTACCGCTCCACGGAGTACCGTAAGCCGTCGTGCTGTCGGCGGATATGCGTACCGCCGGAGCGTCGTCGTTGAGCAGGGTGCTCCCTTCGATGTTTTCGAGCCACATTCTCGAATGGGTGGATTTGCCTGTGCCCGATTCGCCGAGGAACATGACGGCCTTGCCGCGGTAGCGTATCGTGGAGGCATGGATGAGCAGGATGCCCTTTCCGACGGCGGCCACCGACAGCGCGAAGATGAGCAGGTGGTCAAGGATGTGTCCGGGAGGAGCGATGCCTTGCATGGTGAGGTCTGCCGGATATGCGGGGGTATCGTCGGGACTGTCGGAACGGAGCGGACAGGCTATCGAGAAGGTCTTGCTGCTCGCCTTGTGCGTGATGGAAAGGAGACAGCGGTCCGGATATATCCGGAGCCGAGCTGCATCTTCAGTCAGAGCATAATCGAATGTCTTGAGCGGCTCCCCGGCCGGTACCGTGACGGTACGGTCGATGTCTGCGATGAAGAGTACCTTTTCGGCCGGTACGGTATCCGCCGTCATGAAAGGCCCGTAATTCTTCTCCATGCGGTGCAGCATGGCTTCCTGTTTGGCTGTTTTGATGCCGAATGTCTCTCCGGCTACCGTTACGTATATCATCGGCATATGTTCTCTATACGTTATTGTCGTCCTCGTCCTCGTCCTCGTATATGTCCGGGAAGAGCCTTTGGAGTTCGTTGTCGGTGATTCCCGTTTTTTCTTTGTTGGCGTTGTTCTCCTCCTTCAGCAGGGCCGTCAGTTCCGGCAGCAGCAGTGTGTGCATTCGGTGTATCCGCAGGTAGGCTTTCGTGGCCGGGTTATCGAGGTGGACGCGCACGAGCGCCGTCGGTTTATCGTCCCTCTTTTTCTGGCGTTCGAACTGTTCGAACGTGCTGTCGCAGGCTTCCGTATGGTAGGCGGCTACGGTTTCGTAGAGGTCCGATATGGTGTTCTTCAGCGAGAAACAGGTGTTGATGGAGTAGAGCAGGTTGAGGTCGTTGAAGTCGTGCCACGTTTCCATGCTGTTGGAGAAGGCCTTTTCGGCCGATTGGTTGCTCAGCAGAAGCTGGGGCAGCATCATCGAGGAGAGCAGCAGGTCGATGGTGTCGCGGCTTATCTCCGCCAGGCGGTCGGGATGCCGTTCGTAGACGAAACGGTACAGACTGTCGGTCTCCTGCATCTCTTCGCATATCGCCTCCAGCTGCATGATGTCGTTGTCGATATGGGCTATCGCTATCAGTTCGGCCCGGCGGGCCATGCTTTTGCGGGCGTACATGTCGATGACCGCGGTCGTCCCGAAGGTGACGACGATACCGAGAAATGCACCTGCGAAGTTGGCGGACATGTTGTTCCACCACGATTTGTCGATGAAAGGTCTCTTCATATTTCGGTTCGGTCCGTACCGGGTGCGGTACGGTCAATGACGATACTTTCCGGGTGCCGGGGCTGCGGGGAATGGGCGGAGTGCCGTCTGCCGGCCACCGGACTTTCCCGCCGGCCGTCTGCGGAAAAGACAGCGTGTACCGGCGTATCCGACGGGAGCACCCGACCACCGGATACTTCGGTGTCTATTCCTCTATCAGCTCTGCTTTGCGGAGTTGTGTTATCCATGTTTCGGCATCCGCCAGGGCGGTCGGGCGTTCCACCTCGTAGTGCTCCGTCAGCAGGTCTGCTACCCGGCCGGCATCGAATTCTGTACCGCTGAGCTGTTCCCACAGCCATACTGATGAGGGGTTCAGTGAGACGACTTTTGTCAGATTGACGTTGAGCGTGCCGATGGAGACGATGACATGCTCTCCGGCGATGTTCCTTATCTTGTATCCCTCTTTGATTTTCATTTTCGTGCGTATTGAAATGTGTTTTTGCAAAAATAGTAAAATTGCCGTTGTTCCCGGCAGGAACGGGAGCGAATCGGAAGGTCAGGCTGCGGGTGTTCCGGAGCGGCGGCCCGTTCCGCGCAAGTCGTGGTAGAGTGTTCGTGCGGACTTTACTGCGAGGCTCCAGACCGTGAGGAGATGCCAGCGGACCGAACCGTAGTCGATGTGACGTCCGTTGCGCTCGATGGAGTCGACGTATGCCGTGATGTCGCCGGGGCGGATGCGTTCCTTTTGGCGGTAGTTGCCGTCGCCCTCGATGACCGCCTCTTCGGCATCGATGCGGCATATGCGGTGCAGAATATGCCTGCCCCGGTAGCGGAACAGCACCACCATACCCCGTTCCGGCCTGTGCAGGCCGATGGGGGAGAGGTTGACGCAGTCGGTGCCGTTGCGCAGGAAAGGGCGCATGCTGTATCCCTTGACGCGAAGGCGGATACGGCCTCCTTCGCCGATTATCTGTTCTACGTCGGCGAACAGCTCTTCGTTCTTGACGGTTTTGGTTTCCGGCATCGTTTTACCCTATGTCGATTATGCGGTCGCAGAATCCGAGCGTCTGCTCGCGGTGCGATATTATCAGGATGGTCAGTTCGCTGTGGCGTTCCGACAGCCGTTCGACGGCCTCCACGATTTCCCGTTCCGTCCGGCTGTCGAGCGATGAGGTGGCCTCGTCGAAGAGTAGCACCGATGCGTTCTTGTAGAGGGCGCGTGCGATGCCGATGCGCTGCCGCTGTCCGCCGGAGAGCCTGCACCCCGCTTCGCCCGTCACAGTGTCCGTACCCTGTGGCAGGGAGGCTACGAGCTCTGTGAGCGAAGCGGCCCGGATGGCCCGCTGCAGCCGCTCGGCATCTATCTCGTCGCTTCGTTTTCCGAAGGCAATGTTCTCGGCCAGCGTCATGTCGGGAATGAAGACGTCCTGCGACACGTAGGCGAGGTTGTCCTGCCACTGCCGGGTGTTGGCGGGTGACAGCGGCGTACCGTCTATCCGTACCTCTCCCGATTCGGGCCGGAAAAAGCCGCAGAGAATGTTGAACAGGGTGGTCTTGCCTGCCCCCGAATATCCCCGGATGCCTATCTTTTCCCCTTTCCGAATCGTCAGCGAGAAGCGGTCCAGTACCGCTTTCCCTTCGGGCTCGTAACGGAAGGTGACATCGTCCACCTTGATTTCCCGCTCGAAGGGGAGGCGTCCGGCCGGGACCGCATCGAACCGTATCTGCGGTGCATCCGCAAAGGTCTCCGCTATCTTCTCCGCGGCGAAGGCATTGCGTTTGTACTCTACCCAACTGTTCACGATGCGGTTTACCGAGGGTACTATCTTGTATGCCGCCACGGCGAATACGCCGAGCGATACCGTCAGGGCGGACATCTCCGTGCCGCTCGCCAGACCGACGATTATCATGACCACCACCCCCAGGATGAGCGAGAATTCCGCCATGCGCCCTGCGGCGGTACGCACCAGCATGGCCCTGCGGCGGCAGTCGGTGAGGTTCCGCAGACCGTCGCGAAACCGGTCGGATACGTACCGTTCCGCGTTGTTGATTTCGATGTCCGAATAACCGCGCAGGGTTTCGTAGAGCGTCTTGTTCTGGGCCACGAAGAGCCTGTTCTCCGTGCGGCCGTTCTCGTTCATCCTGCGCCGGAAGACGAGCGCATAGACGAGCGTCAGCGGCAGGAAGACCGCCAGGGCGAGGAGTACCAGCCACGGGTCGTACCACAGCAGGGCGGCAGCGACGAGTCCCAGCAGGATGATCTCCGTGACGATGGAGAAGAGCTGGCCGAGTACGCCGTCGGTGAAACGGAGGCAGACGCCGTTCACGTTGTTAATCAGTTGCGAAGTGTGGTTGTTGCGGATGAAGAGCAGCCCCTTGGAGAGGTAGATGTCGAACATGCGCGTAGAGTAGTGCCGGTAGAGCGAGAGCAGGTATTTCGATACGGCGTTGGATACGGTGAGTGTCAGGATGCTCTTGACGATAATGACGAGCAGTACGGCGACGCATACGGCCGTGACGAACGTACCGAAAGAGGTGAAACTCCCCGCCTCGTAGAGCCACCGCATGACGGGATAGCTGAATGTGGCGTCTTCGCTGAGAATGAGCAGCAGTACCGGTACGAGTGCGGCGACGCCTACGAAGTCGAGCAGTGCCAGTGCCACCGAGGCAAAGACCACGCCGACAGCTCCCCGCCTTCGGTCGCGTGGAATAAGGGATATCGCCTTCGTAAAGGAGACTGCTGCCGGAGAGTTGCCTTTCATGCTTCGTGTCGTCGCGGGACGGGGCTTGTCTGTCCGGCCCCGGACAGACGCAAATATAGCAAAAAAGCTTGCTCCTAGGCTCGGGATGAAAACGATACCTGATGCGAATTTTTCTTTTTGCAAATAGATTTATTTTGTAAACAGACTGTTCGGTATGTTAATTCCATCCGAATAGTTTATCGTTTATGCTTGGTCTGTTATGTTGGAATTGTATCTTTGGCTCCTTGCTGATTGTCGATGTTTCAATGAATAGGCTTGCAGGGTTGTAAGATAAATCCAACCGCTCGGGGAGTGCTCGGCGGTAAAGGACAGGCCCCGTCCCGACATGCGGGAAATAGATTGTCTTATACGACAGTGGAGTATATTGCTATTGTATTTGTGGTTGTGGAAATAGCTATTGGAATATCAGCTCTTTTAGTTGCTATCTTTACATTGAAATTGCAATTTTTCTCCAGACCTAAAGAAGAATTAGAGCATTTACAATCAGTTTAAAGCAACTCAAGAATTATCTTTGCAAGTTTTAAATGATTTGGATATTGTTGTGTCCTAATATTTTAAACGCTGACTGTTTTGATGAGTATGCCATCGGCGTGCGGTATGGAAGTGGTGTAGGAATGGTAGGGTATAGGTCGTCAGGGGGATATTCAATCTTAATTTTATGCCTGAATTGTGTTTGTCGATTTGCTCAGGCTTGTAAGTACTTGTGAATAACATATCCATAAAATAAAGTACCCGATAATCATTTGATTATCGGGTACTTTGCCGTGATCCAGCTGGGGCTCGAACCCAGGACCCCATCCTTAAAAGGGATGTGCTCTACCTGCTGAGCTACTGAATCTCCTTGTTTGTAGTTTGGGCTTAGGGCAATGTCCTTCCGGCGGGCGGAAGAACCGGGTGTATTTTCCTAAAGCGGTGCAAAGATAGGCAGTTTTTTTGTTTTGCCAAAATAAGATTTCATAAAATTCCGGTCACATTCTTGTGATTATTGCGCGGTTCCGCGGCGAGAGGGGTACACTCTTTGGGGATTATCGTATTTTTGTACGGGAAATGTACGGAATGTGCATATCCGGCGTTAATCAATGTGAACGAAGATTTTTTGATATGAATGGCAATCTGGTCGGTATAGCGTGTGAAAACAATGGTGCCAACATGATGGTGGAGTGGGGAACGAGGCTTTCGGATATCATCCGGATGCTTCCGGAACCCGACCTGCCCTATCTTGCGGCGTATGTGAACAATGACATAAAGGAGCTCGACTACATGATATACGAGCCCGTTTCGGTGCGGTTCATCGACATTACGCATTTCGAGGGTATCCGAGTGTATCAGCGGACACTTTTCTTCACCTTGCAGAAGGCGGTGCACGACCTGTTTCCGGGGCGGCGGTTCCGTATTCCGCACTCGGTTTCCAAAGGATTTTACTGCGAGATAGAGGGACTGGACGAAGTGTCGCAGGAGGATGTAGACCGTCTCAAAGCGCGGATGAATGACCTGATTGCGCAGGATATTCCCATCGCGCGGCAGAAGGTGCTTGCCTCGGAGGCCAAGGAGGTCTATTCGCGGCTGGGCTTTTACGACAAGATAACACTGATGGATACCCGACCGAAACTGTATGTCACCATGTACGGCCTGGCCGACATTGTGGGGTATTTTTACGGCGCTTTGGCGCCTTCGACCTCCTATCTGACGCTGTACGACCTGAAGCCGTATTACAAGGGCATCTACATCGCCGTGCCGAAACGTACCGCCCCCGACCAGCCCGAAGTGATGATACATCAGGAGAAGATGTTCGATATCTTCACCGAATACAAGGAGTGGGTGGATGTGATGGGGGTGCCAAACATCGGCCTGCTTAATACGCGGGTTCTGGCCGGAGAGGCAAGCGACCTCATCAAGGTTGCCGAGGCTTTCCATGAGAAGAAGCTCGCCAGCATTGCGGACGCCATCTATGCGGCCAACCGCAGCCGCGGCGCACGGCTCGTGCTCATATCGGGGCCTTCGTCCAGCGGCAAGACCACGTTCGCCAAACGGCTCGGCATCCAGATGAGGATATTGGGGCTCGACCCGGTGCTGATTTCGCTCGACGACTACTTCCTCGAGAGGGAGCAGACGCCCCGCGACGAGAACGGCGATTTCGATTACGAAACCATCGATGCGCTCGACCTGAAGACCTTCAACGAGCACCTCGGACAGCTCTTTGACGGGCAGAGCGTGGATATTCCCCGCTATGATTTCATTTCGGGCAAACGGCAGTGGCACGAGTCCCCGCTGCAGCTCAGCGATCGTTCGGTGCTCGTCGTGGAGGGTATCCACGGCCTCAATCCGCGGCTGACGGAAAAGGTGCCCGATTCCTATAAATATCGGATATACATCTCGGCCTTCACTTCCATCATGATGGACGACATGAACCGTATCCCGACGACCGACAACCGGTTGATTCGCCGCATCGTGCGCGATAACGAGACGCGCGGCAGCGATGCGGTCTCCACGCTCCGCCGCTGGGCGAGCGTGCGGGCGGGGGAGGACAAGTACATCTTCCCGTATCAGGAGAATGCCGACGTCATGTTCAATTCGTCGCTTTTCTACGAGTTGCCCGTGCTCCGCAGTTACGCCGAACCGTTGCTGTACAACGTGCCGAATACGGTGCCCGAATACGGAGAGGCCAAAAGACTGCTGAAGTTCCTCGACAACTTTCTGAACATATCGTCGGTGGAGATTCCTCCTGCTTCTATACTGCGCGAATTCATAGGCGGCAGCAGTTTCAGGTATTGACTTTCGGCCGCAGACGAACCGGACGGCAGGGAACGGATGTTCCGTAAGGTGTATGAGAAGGCCGCAACCATCGGGTTGCGGCCTTCTCCTCTATTTTCGACCGGTACCTGCGGTCGGAGTCCGTGGATTAATCGGGAAGCTGCCTCCCGTTTACGTTGAGGCCGATAGAGCCGGAATATGTTCCAGTGAGCCTGTTGCCGATATCGTCCAGCAGGTCGAACTCGAAGACGTAGGAGTTTTCGAACCCTTCCATTTTGGTTACGGTAACGGTGCCGGATACGACGGGCGCTGCACCGACGACTTCGTTGTCGCGGTATTCCAGATACCAGAAGTCTACGTATTTGTTCCATGTAGTCGTACCTTCGGTACCTTTGTCTATCGTCCAGGCATCCTTGTAGTAAATTGCGTCCGGGTCTTCCGGATGCGGTTTCGGGGTGACGATTTCGTATTCCCCGTCGGGGAGGATGTACATGTCGTCGTCGTTCATCTCGATTCGTTCCGTGACGGGCATGAAGTGGAGCCGGTGACCCGAGCCCTCGATTGCACCGGTATTGCGGTTGAAGGAGAGCCCTTCGGAAAAGAGGTTGAGTTCCCACTGGATGGTCGGCTGGAGGGTGTCGTCGGGTGCATACGGCATCAGCGTGGAGTAACCGTGGTCAAGGCCCAGCGTTGTGAGGTCGAGATCACCGTCCAGCGTGGTGAGGTGGTCTGGGGCCGCGGTCTGGGTGATGGGGATGCGCAGTTCGTTCAGCCCTTCGGCCGTAGGGGTGACCACGAGGATTCCCGAACGCGGTTGTTTTTGGGTGTTGCGCGTGAAAGAGAGATTGATGTATCCTTCGCCGGTCGAGGCGGTGGCCGTCGCCCAGTCGAGTGCGTTCCCCTCCGCGTCTGTCGCTTTGGCCGACCATTCCGTATTCTCGGCGGTTACCGTCAGCAATACGTAGAGTTTGCCGTCGATGCCGTTATAGGGTATCTCTATCGGGTCGGAGGGGGATACGGTCAGCGACGGCGGGAGAATCCTGCCCTCCTGTATGATGCGAATGGCCTTGCTGTCGGCGGCATCGTCCGACGGGGTTATGACGACGGTTCCCGACCGGCGCTGCGTGTCGGGGTTGTCGGCGACCGAGACCGTAAGCTTGTCGCCTGCCGCGGCGACCGTTATCCATTCACCGGATGTTTCGTCGGGCGCCGCCGTCCATGTCAGTGTTTCGGAAGAGGAGGTTACGGTCACCTCCTGCGGGGCAGCACCTTCGCCCTCGAAGGTCAGCGAAGACGGATTCACCGAGATGGACATCTCCGGCGGGTTGGCATTGGCCTGCTGTGTGACGGTTACGCCGCGTGCGGGCAGTTTGCTGCCGTCCGTTACCTGTATCCTGATTTGTCCTGTCCGCTGTTCCCCTTTGTTGTTGTCGGCCACGGATACGGTGAGTACGTTTCCTTCCTGTGAGACGGTCATCCATGCCTGTGCGGCAGCGGATACGGAGTATTCCCATGTTACGTTTTGGGCCTGGACGGTAACGTTCTGGACCGTGCCGCCCGCAGCCTCGAATTCGAGCGAGGTGGGCGAAACTTCGAGCGATTTCGTTTCGGTCTCCGTTTTGTTGCATGATGCGGCGAGGAGAGCGACGGCCGCCGCGAGCAATATCTTTTTCGTTTTCATTGTCTTCTGTTTTTAAGGTTGGCGAGGTATCGATGAGGGATGCCTCCTGCCGACGGCCTTTCGCCGGCAGGAAACGTCCCTTGGGGCTATTTTTCCACGGGAGGAGCCATGTACCAGCTTACGACACGCGGTCCGAGTTCGCTGTATTCTATAACCGACCCTATCATGGAGGATTTGTCCGGGGTCATATAGGTGATGTAGCACATCGGGATGACCATGTGGTAATTGTCGAGTACCCATTCCTGTACGGAGCCGAGGCTCACCTGATTCTCGATGTCGTACACGATGCCCGAACTCGGCAGGAAGGTTCCGACGAGGATGATGCCCAGCCCGTCGTCCGTAACGTGTGCGGCACTGCCCTCGCCGAAGTCCTTTACGATGGTCGTTGTGCCCGTTTCGGTGTTGAAGAAGGCCGGATAGCGTGCCTGTACGTAGTTCCTCGGTGAGGGGTAGTCCTCGGTGCGGTAGGTACCGGCAATCCAGCGGCCGTTGGGGCTGATGTTGGTCAGTTCCGCCGTGCATATCATGCCGTTGACGATATTGTAGTCTATCATCTCGCCTATACCGTTTTCTATCTGGACGGTTCTCACTTCGCGGACGTCGCTGCCGACCCAATCGACCTTACCGTCCTTCCAGTAGAGCATGCCGTAGTCCAGGTTGTCCCACGTGCTGCCATAAATGACCGAACCGTCTGCCGAACAGCCGCGGGCCATCACTCCGCTCACGTAAGGTTCGTTACGGAAATTGAGTTCCGGGACGGGCAGCACTTCCGGGGTGCCTCCGTCGGTCCATTTCAGCGGGCGGTACATGCCGCCGAAAGCCAGTACGTCATCCAGCCCCCAGCCGACCCAAATGCGGCCGTCGGCCGAGATGCTCTGTACCGAGGGCAGGAGTTCGTGCCCCTCGGCATTGGCGGGCAGAAAGTAGTCGCCCGCGAGGTTGAAGCCTACGCATGCGCTGGTGTTGGCATCCAGGAAGAATATCGTCCCTTCGTCGGAGATGGCGAAGGGCAGTTCGATGTTGAAGAGACTGTTGGGATAGGGACCGAGCTGTATCCATTCGTCGGTTTCGAGGTCGATGATGGTCGGGTAGTTTTCCCACGTCTCGTCGGGCAGCAGTTCCTTGATGTTGCCTCCTACGTACCGGCCGTTCTTGGACATTTTCGCGCCCATGTCGAAGGTCTTGAGGATGCGGTAACGGTACATGCTACTCTCCGGTGCCATCTGTATGACCTTGATTCCGGCCGTCGCACTGCCGCTGGTGATGACGATTTCGGTCACCCTTTCCATTCCGCTGTCGTTGTCCGCCGCGGCAAGGAGGAGGTAGTCGTCCTGTCGTTCCACGGTCAGCCATGAGGCGCCGGCGTCGGCCTGCCATGCGCCGGATGCCGTCACTTCGATGCTCTTTTGTGTGTTGTCGCTGGCGAGGAAGGTACAGGCGGCGTCGCTCAGCCGGACGTACTCGTAGACAGTTTCCGTGCTGCTGCACGCTGCTGTCAGTGCAGCAGCGGCTGCCAGCGTGATGAAATGAAGTTTTTTCATACGATTTAGGTGTGTTTGGTAAATGTATTGAAGTTAAAGGTTAATGATTGAAAAATGCATTCGGTAATAATATATACCATGTCAAAAATAAGCAATTAAATAAAATTTAATATATAATTTAAGGGGAAAGTGTCGGAATGAACGCAGAAAACGAAGTTTGGGACTTTTGCCGGTCGGTCGTCTGTGTGAGGTGTTGCGGGAAACAGTCCGGAAAGCGGAGATTCGGCATACCGGGCCGTTCTTGTCTCGGACAGCCTGAAAAGTGAGCGGAGCCGGACAATGGTTTTGTGACGGAAATTGTCCGGCGTGTCGGGGAGACGGCCTTCGAAGAGCGGAGATTGGGCGGGCAGGGATTGCGCTGTTCTGCGACATACAGGGCGGCAGGGGGGCGTGCGGCCGTCCGGACGGGGTTTGGGCCTATCCTATTGTATTGTATGGCGGTGCGACCACGGTTCGGATACCGGCCCTCTGCCGAACCGTTTCTCCGATATTTTTATTTTGCTATCTTTTTTGTCGCAGGAACCGGCAGCTTCTCTGCAGGCCGGGCCGGTATCCGTTACTCTTTATCCGTCGGATATGTCCGATTCGGAGATATTCGATATATTTGTCTCGACCGAACAGCGGTGCGGCCGCGGACCGGACTTCCGTCCGACGGGCGCTTTCGGTTTTTCATCGAATAATTTCGCTATATTTGCAAACTGTTTGAAACCTGCCAGGGAAACACAATAGAAAACTTTAAAATATAATCCGGATTATGTCTTTCGATAAATTCGCTGACCGCCATATAGGCGTGTCGGAAACCGACCTGAAGGAGATGCTCGCAGTCATCGGCGTCTCCAGTGTGGACGAGCTGATAGGACAGGTGATTCCTGCATCCATCCGCCTGCGCAAACCCATCGGACTGCCCGCAGAGGGAATGACCGAATACGAGTTCGCGGCTCATGTGCGTGAGCTGGCCGCCAAGAACAGACAGGTGCGTTCGTTCATCGGTATGGGCTGGTACCCGACGGCCACTCCCGCCGTTATCATGCGCAACGTGTTCGAGAATGCCGCATGGTACACCTCCTATACCCCTTACCAGGCCGAGATTTCCCAGGGCCGCCTCGAAGCGCTCCTGAACTTCCAGACGATGACCATTTCGCTCACCGGCATGGAGATAGGCAACTGCTCGCTGCTGGATGATGCGAGCGCCGCCGCCGAGGCGATGCTCATGATGTTCGCCCTGCGTTCGCGCGACCAGATAAAGAACGGTTGCAACCAGCTCTTCGTGGACGACGACATCTTCCCGCAGATGTTCGATGTACTCGTGACGCGCAGCGAGCCTTTCGGCATCGAGATAATTAGAGACAACTACGATACCTACAAGTTTACCGGCAAGGAGTTCGGCGCTATCGTGCAGTATCCTTCCGCATCGGGCCGTATCCGCGACTATGCGGCATTTGCCGCCGCCGCTCACGAGGCCGGTGCGAAGGTGACCGCCGTGTGCGACCTGATGAGCCTTGTATTGCTCGCTTCGCCGGGACAGTGGGGTGCCGACATC
>UMAG01022979.1_pt1 | contig 14573 bp, 10 predicted proteins | sample 1963651 | NCBI WGS metagenome assembly UMAG01 (sample SAMEA4835910, study PRJEB28245) | human gut metagenome | biome: gut microbiome; material: fecal sample | place: Denmark | collected 2008 | reverse complement strand
TCATGCTTCTTATCAGAACCAATCGATGTTACAAAGTATGGCGTAGTATATGGCGGAGTTCAGAAGAATATCGGACCTGCTGGTGTTGTTATTGCAATTATAAGAGAAGACCTTATAACAGATGATGTACTTCCTGGAACACCAACAATGTTAAAGTGGAAGACACAGGCAGATGCAGACTCTCTTTACAATACACCTCCTTGCTACAACATTTATATCTGCGGCAAGGTATTTAAGTGGATTAAGAAGATGGGTGGACTTTCAGCAATGAAGGAACACAATGAAAAGAAGGCTAAAATTCTTTATGATTTCCTTGATGCGTCAAAGATGTTCAAGGGAACAGTTGTTAAGGAAGACCGTTCACTTATGAATGTTCCTTTCGTAACAGGTGATAAAGAACTTGATGCTAAGTTTGTTAAGGAAGCAGAAGCAGCTGGTTTCGTTAACCTTAAGGGTCACAGAACAGTTGGTGGTATGAGAGCTTCTATATATAACGCTATGCCAATCGAAGGCGTAGAGAAGTTAGTTGAATTTATGAAGAAGTTCGAGAAGGAGAATGCATAATGATTAACGTTAATTGTCTTAATAATATCGCTTCTGTAGGTCTTGACCTTTTTTCAAGCGATTATAATACAAATGCAGCATATGAAGATGCACAGGCAGTACTTGTAAGAAGTGCCAAGATGCATGATATGGAATTATCAGATGACCTTCTTGCCATCGCAAGAGCAGGCGCAGGTGTTAATAATATTCCTCTTGATAAATGTGCTGATAAGGGTATCGTAGTATTTAATACACCGGGAGCTAATGCCAATGCAGTTAAGGAACACGTTCTTGCAGCATTACTTTTAGCTTCAAGAGATATTCTTGGCGGTATCAAGTGGGTTGAAGATAATAAGGATGATGCAGATATTGCAAAGTCAGCAGAAAAGGCTAAGAAAGCATTTGCAGGTAAAGAAATCAAGGGTAAGAAGCTTGGTGTTATCGGACTTGGTGCTATCGGACAGTTAGTTGCTAATGCAGCTATAAGCCTTGGCATGGAAGTATACGGATATGACCCATACCTTTCAGTTAATGCAGCATGGAACCTTTCAAGCGAAGTTAAGCACATTGTAAATGTTGAGGATATATATATGGAATGTGATTATATTACTATTCATGTACCAGCACTTGACAGCACTAAGGGTATGATTAATAAGGCAGCATTTGATATAATGAAGAAGGGTACAGTTATTGTTAACTGTGCAAGAGATGTACTTGTTGATGAGCCAGCTATTCTTGATGCTATCAAGTCTGGCAAGGTTGCTAAGTATGTTACTGATTTCCCTAACACAACAACAGCAGGTCAGGAGGGCGTTATCGTACTTCCACATCTTGGTGCTTCAACTGAAGAAGCTGAGGATAACTGTGCTGTTATGGCAGTTAAGGAATTAAGAAACTTCATTGAGAATGGTAATATTGTCAATTCTGTAAACTATCCAAACTGTGACTGTGGTGTATGTACATCAGCAGGAAGGGTTACAGTATGTCATAAGAATGTACCAGCAATCATAAGCAAGCTTACAAGCGTTATGGGTGATGCAGGTATTAACATTGAGTCTATGGATAACAAGTCAAGAGGCGATTATGCATATTCTGTTCTTGATACAGGTTCAGCAATCACAGAAGATGTAGCAGCTAAGCTTTCAGCTATTGATGGTGTTATTAAGGTAAGAGTTGTTAAGTAATTATAGAATTTAATGGCAGTTTGTTCTTGTTTTGATAATTAAGAATGATAAATGTTATATAATGATACTATTGACAGGTGTGGAATGAGTTCCGCACCTGTCTTTTTGATACTTATTTTCGTATGTTTTTTGGTTCTAAATCTTTCACCACTCTTGACAAAGAACCGTTTAAAGAATATTTGAGAGAGTCTGAACCGGATAAAGTACATAAGAGCTATGTCTGGAGTACGGCAATCGGACTACAGGCAGTGGATGGACTCAAACCCTCTAAATATCTGGTTGATACTGCTATTCAGAATATTGAAGGCAAAATCACAATGAAGCGTCTAAGTTCCTTTCAAATTTGGTTCAGGCAGATATTATTGAACCAGTATCCGGTTATGGAAAAGGAAAATATAAGTTTAAAAAGTAATTAAAGCAAAACTGCAAGGGACAGCCGAGAAAGTCGACTGTCCTTTTTAAAGTTTCTAAGCATATGAATACTAAACTTATAACCGTTTCCACTTGCATAATCAGGCGTGTCGGTATAATATTAGATTAAGTTAATTGTATGGTGTATTTATGGTGATGTCGTGTATTATTTGGATAATAAGGGACTGCGTTGTGAAAGTTTGCAGAGTAATACGGTATATTAATGATTTGCGTGTGAATTCTGATATTTGCGTTAGTTTGTTAAAGAAATAACCTTTGTTGTCAATTATTAACGGTAATGTTACACTATAATAGTTTGGTTATATTAATATTTTGTTTAACTTTTAAGGTTATTGTTCTGTGTTTTTAATGCAGCAGGGACAGATGATTTGATTATGAGAATATTATTTCATATTCAGAATATTAGGACGTTACAGACAATAACATATTAAATTCAGGAAAGAGAGGTCTGTTTTTAGTGAGTAGATTAACTATATTAACTAAGGATAAGGCTCAGGTAACAATGGAGTCGATGTATCAGGATCTTGAAAGACGAATAGTGGCATCTCCACCGGGATTATGTCCAGTTGACCTTACAAGATCATTTATAAAAATGTGTCTTGCACAGTCATGTGGTAAGTGTGTGCCATGCCGTGTCGGATTAAGACAGCTTGCAAGACTTTTTGATAACGTGCTTGATGGAGAGGCAACAGAGGAAACAGTTGAGAATATAAAGCTTACAGCAGAAGGTATATATTATTCAGCAGATTGTGCTATAGGTTATGAGGCAGCAAAGCTTGCACTTAAGTCAGTAGATGGCTGTATAGATGACTTTGAGTCACATATACATAATGGTTTCTGTTCATGTAACAGTAACCAGCCAGTATCGTGTGTTAAGTCATGTCCTGCAGGCGTTGACATTCCAGGTTATATAGCACTTGTACAGCAGAAGCGCTATGCTGATGCTGTAAGGCTTATAAGAAGAGATAATCCGATGCCTACAACTTGTGCTTATATATGTGAGCATCCATGTGAGAACAGATGTAAGAGAACTATCATAGACGCACCTGTTAATATACGTGGACTTAAGAAGATGGCAGTAGATAATGCAGGCATAGTTCCAGTACCAGAGTGTGAGCCAGCTACGGGAAAGAAGGTTGCCATAATCGGTGGTGGACCAGGTGGACTTAGTGCGGCTTATTATCTTGCACTTATGGGTCATAAGGTTACTATATTTGAGCAGAGGAAGCAGCTTGGTGGTATGTTAAGATATGGTATTCCTAACTACAGATTCCCAAGAAAGAAGCTTGATGAAGAGATAGATTCTATTCTTTCAACTGGAATAGAGGTTAAGAAGAATATAAGTGTAGGAAAGGATATATCATTTGATGATATAACTGAGGAATATGATGCTACATATATATCTATCGGTGCGCATGCAGATAAAAAGATGGGTATAGAAGGTGAGGATGCCAAGAGCGGAATAACATCTGCTGTTGAAATGCTTCGTGCCATCGGTGACGGCGATATGCCGGATTATACAGGAAAGAGAGTTATAGTTATCGGTGGTGGTAACGTAGCTATGGACGTGGCACGTTCATCTATAAGACTTGGAGCAAGCAAAGTAAGTATTGTATACAGAAGACGTAAGGCAGATATGACTGCGCTTGAGGAAGAGGTTGTAGGTGCAGAGGCAGAGGGCTGCGATGTTCTTGAGCTTATGTCACCAGTACGTATAAAGCAGGATGAAGAGGGCAATGCCATAGGACTTGTAGTAAAGCCACAGATGATATCAAAGGTTTCACATGGCAGGCCAGCACCTAAGGCAGCATCTAAGGATGAAATGCTCTTAGAAAGTGATCTGATAGTAGTTGCCATAGGCCAGGGTATAGAAACTAAGAGCTTTGAGGAACATGGAATCAAGGTTCAGAGAGGTGTTATCTCAGCACTTAATACAGGTAATATTACGCCACAGGATGGTGAAATGTCTGAGGGAGTGTTTGCAGGCGGTGACTGCGTAACAGGTCCTGCAACAGTTATAAAGGCTATTGCAGCAGGTAAGGTTGCGGCAGCTAATATAGATGAGTATCTTGGCTTTAATCATGAGATTACATGTGATGTTGAGATACCTTATGCAAGCAACGAAGATAAGGTTGCATGCGGAAGAGTTGAAGTTGCTTTAAGAGAAGCAGCTGAAAGAAAGAACGACTTTGAACCTATTGAGTATGGTTTCACATGTGAGGAAGCGTGTCAGGAGGCTGGACGCTGTTTAAGATGTGACCACTTCGGATTCGGAGCTTTTAGAGGAGGCAGAGAAGAACAATGGTAAATGCAACAATTAACGGAATAGATATAACCGTCGAAGACGGAACAACTATCCTTGCGGCTGCACGTAAAGTTGGAGTTGATGTGCCTACTCTGTGTTATCTGAAGGAAGTGAATGAGATAGGAGCGTGCCGTGTATGCGTAGTTGAAGTAGAAGGACAGGACAGATGTGTTACAGCATGTAATAATGTAGTGCAGGAGGGTATGGTTATAAGAACCAATACAAGAAAGGTCCGTACTACAAGAAAGACCAATGTTAAGCTTATCCTTTCACAGCATGACTATGAATGTGCATCATGTGTAAGAAGCGGTAACTGTACATTACAGTCGCTCGCCAATGAGCTTAATATATCAGAAATGCCATATGACTCAATACTTGAAAAGAATAAGTGGGATAAGAATTTTCCACTTCTAAGGGCCAATGACAAGTGTATTAAGTGTATGAGATGCGTTCAGATATGTGATAACATACAGGGTATGCATATATGGGATGTTGTTAACACAGGTTCAAGAACTACTGTAAATGTGGCAAAGAATAAGACTATACAGGAAACTAAGTGTACACTTTGCGGTCAGTGCGTTGTCAACTGTCCTGTAGGTGCATTAAGGGAAAGAGATGATGTTGGTATCGTTCTTGATGCAGTTGAGAAAGAAGATATCATAACAGTAGTACAGATAGCCCCTGCTGTAAGAGCAGCGTGGGGTGAAGGTTTTGGATTAAGCAAAGAATTTGCAACAGCTAAAAGACTTGTATCAGCATTAAGAAAAGTTGGCTTTGATTACATATTTGACACAACATTTTCTGCAGATCTTACTATTATGGAGGAAGGAAGTGAGCTGCTTCACAGACTTCCTGAGATTAAAGAATCAGGACTTCCTATGTTTACATCATGCTGTCCTGGCTGGGTAAACTTTATAAAGAAAGAATATCCACAGTATGCAGACAGACTTTCAACAGCCAAGTCACCACAGCAGATGTTTGGTGCGGTCACAAAGTCTTATTATGCAGAAAAGCTTGGTGTTGACCCTGAAAGAATATTCTGTGTATCACTTATGCCTTGTCTTGCAAAGAAAGATGAGATTACATGGGATGGCAGAGGCGATGTTGATGCGGTACTCACTACAAGAGAGGTTGAGAGAATGTTAAAGTCATTCTTTATAAAGGCGGAAGAGCTTACAGAAGAAGAGTTTGACAATCCTCTTGGTGTAGGAAGCGGCGCAGGTGTTATATTTGGTGCTACAGGCGGAGTTATGGAGGCAGCATTAAGAAGTGCTTACTACCTTGTCAATAAGACTAATCCTGAACCGGATGCATTCCAGTGTGTAAGAGGTCTTGATGGCTGGAAGGAGGCAAAGTTTACTATCAATGGCAATATACTTAAGGTTGCAGTTGCAAGCAGTCTTTCCAATGCAAGAAAGCTTATGGATGCGATAGCAGCAGGAAAAGTAAAGTATGACTTTGTTGAAGTTATGGCGTGTCCGGGCGGCTGTATCAATGGCGGTGGACAGCCTATAAAGGATGATTACGATAAAGTGGCAGAAAGATGTAAGGTGCTTTATGGACTTGATAAAGTGAATAATGTAAGATTTTCACACGAAAATCCAGAGGTACTCCAGTGCTACAGGGATTATTTCAAAGAGCCATTATCAGAGAAATCACATGAACTGTTACATACAAGCCATACTGTAAGATAGACCATGAAAGCAGCAATCTTTCATAGATATGCATGGTGGGACATTTAATATTAAAATGTGTATTCGTGAGTGTAAGATATTATAATACAGTATGACATAAGATTAAAGAAAGGATGGACGAAGTTATGGCAACTATTAAAGCATTTGAATGTATAAGACCGGATAAAGCTGTGGCTGACAAAGTGGCGGCTCTTCCTTATGATGTATACAACAGGGAGGAGGCTTGCAGGGAAGTAGCGCGTGAGCCGCTTTCATTTCTTGCCATAGACAGAGCTGAAACACAGTTTGACTCATCGGTCGATACATATGCAGATGAAGTGTATGACAAGGCAAGACAGCTTCTTGATGAGAGGATAGCAGATGGAACTTTCATTACAGATACAGATAAGTCATACTATGTGTATGAACTTACTATGAATGGAAGAGTCCAGACAGGTATAGTTGCCTGTGCTTCTATCGATGACTATCAGAATAATGTTATTAAAAAGCACGAGAATACAAGAGCGGATAAGGAAGCAGACAGAATTAACCATGTTGACAGATGTTCAGCGCAGACAGGACCTATCTTTCTTGCTTACAGAGCCAACGATGTCATAAGGGAAGAAGTGGCAAAAGCTAAGAAGGAAGAGCCGCTGTACAGCTTTACATCACCAGATGGAATAAGACATCAGGTATACAAGATTGCTGATAAAGAAGCAGTTGATAACATTAAAAATGCATTTGCAGGAATAAATGATATATACATAGCAGACGGACATCACAGGGCTGCATCTGCTGTCAAGGTTGGCTTAAAGAGAAGGGCAGAACATCCGGATTATACAGGAGATGAGGAGTTTAATTACTTTTTATCAGTATTATTTCCAGACGAAGAGCTTATGATTATGCCTTACAACAGAGTTGTAAAAGACCTGAATGGATACAGCAGCGAAGAATTTATGAAGATAATATCAGAAAAGTTTGATATAGAAGAAAGCAAAGAAGCTGTATCACCAGCAAAGAAAGCTGACTTTGGAATGTATCTTGATGATAAATGGTATAAGCTTACTGCAAAGCAGGATATACTTTCAGATGACCCGGTTGACGGACTTGATGTTGCCATACTTCAGGATAACCTTTTAGAGCCAGTGCTTGGAATACATGACCCTAAGACAGACAAGAGGATTGACTTTGTTGGCGGAATAAGGGGACTTGAAGAACTTGAAAAAAGATGTCATACAGACTGTGTTCTTGCATTTTCAATGTATGCAACATCAATAGCAGAGCTTTTTGCAGTGGCAGATGCGAAAAGACTTATGCCACCTAAGTCAACATGGTTTGAGCCTAAGTTAAGAAGTGGATTATTTATCCATAAGATTGAAGAATAGGCGGCGGGACACAGCTTTTATAAAAATTAATTGGGTAAATATAAGGAGTAAAAATGTTACATAAAGTTTATGATATTGAACTTCCATATGAGAAGTTAGGGTTAAAGACACCTGATAAAAAGGCTACAATAACAACATATATCAAGGAAATGTATCCGGATTATCAGGATTCATTTAACAGACCTCTGGTCATAATATGTCCGGGTGGCGGCTATGACCATCATTCGCCAAGAGAGGGCGAGGCAATAGCCATCAAAATGATTGAACTTGGTTACAATGCAGTAGTGTTAAGATATAGTCTTGCACCTTTCGTATATCCTACACAGATATATGAGGCTGCTTATACAGTAAAATGGGTAAGAGATAACGCTAAGGAATGGGATGTTAATCCGGAAAGAATTATACTGGCAGGATTTTCTGCAGGAGGTCATCTTGCCGCATGTCTTGGAACTATGTGGAGTGGTGATATGGTTGCAACATTTGCAAAAGAATATCTTGGCTGCGAGAAGGAATATGTAAGACCTGATGGACTTTTACTTGGCTATCCTGTCATAACAGCAGGAAAAAATGCGCACAGAGGTTCATTTGTCAAGCTGCTCGGTGATAACTATGATAAGTATATAGAAGATATATCTGTCGAGAATAAGGTGTCAAAGGATACGCCGGAAAGCTTCGTATGGCATACATTTGATGATAATTCAGTGCCTCTTGAGAATTCACTTTTATTCGTGGAGGCATTAAGGAAAAATGGAGTTAAGTTTGAGTATCATGTATTTCCGGACGGATGTCATGGGTTAGGACTTGGTACTAAGGAAACTGCTACAAAGGGCGGTAAGCATTACCAGCCGGAGGTATATGCGTGGACAAGTCTTTTCAAGCAGTGGATGGACAGGTATGAATAAGATAAATTCCTGACATAATAATGCAGTGAATAGCGGAACTGCCGCAAGGAAGGGGAATGCAGATGGATAACAGGTTATATAAGTTGATGGACTGGCCGTCTATAGAGGAGATAGTGTACTCTGAAAGCAGCCATCCTAAAAGAATACTGGGAGGACATCGTGTAAAGGAGGGGTTCCTTATTCAGGTGTTCAGACCAGATGCGGTACAGATAAGCGTGTCTGTAAGTGAGAGAAAGAAAAACGTACAGATGGAAAAGGTTGACGATGCCGGATTTTTTGCTGCACTTATTCCGCTTAAAAAGAGTGTTAAGTATGTTCTCAATATAGAAGATAAGCAGGGACATACAATCAGATGTACTGACCCATATTCAATGGAGGATTATGAGGATACTGACACTTTGTTTAATAAGTTTATTGAGGGTACAGAAGATAAGGCTTACAGACTTTTTGGCGGTCATGAGTGTGAAAAGGATGGTGTAAGTGGTACACTTTTCAGGACATGGGCACCATATGCACTCCGTGTAAGTGTTGTTGGCGATTTTAATAACTGGGACGGACGTATATACCAGATGGAGCGTATAACTGAAAATGGTATATATGAGCTTTTTATACCGGGATTATGCGCAGGAACTGAGTATATGTATGAAATGAAGTTCCACGGCAGGGAAACTGCGATAAAGGCTGACCCTTATGCGATGGAAGCCACAAGATATGCAGATGCACACTCTGTAGTTACTAAGTCAGATGTAACTGATAAGAGTCAGGCAGCTAAGAGTACAAATACAGGTGCAGCAAAGAAGAAAACATTTGCAAAGTCTGTAAATAAAGGTGCGGTATCAGTGCTTGAGGTTAAGCTTAAGGATATAGCAGACATTATAGGCACAGATGCAGCCTATGGCACAATAGCCGACAAGCTTATCGAATATGTAAAGGCTGCAGGATATACACACATCCAGATTATGTCTGATGATGGAGTGTTCAGCCATAAAGGTTACAGCTATGCGGCAGCCAGCTACTATGTTCCACTTACAAAGTACGGAAGTGCAGAGGACTTTAAGCAGCTGGTAAACAGTCTTCATAAGGCAGGAATAGGCGTTATTCTTGAGTGGAATGGTGCTTACTTTGGAAGTGATATGCGTGGAATTGTCAACTTTGATGGCGGCAGCTGTTATGGATATTTAAAGCCAAGACTTGATAAAAAGCCTTACAGGGAAGTTACAACATTTGCATATGACAAAGGCGAAGTAAGAAGCTTTCTTATATCTAATCTGTCAATGTGGCTGGATGAATATGACATTGACGGAATAAGACTTACAGATACAGCTACTATGCTTTATCTTGATTATGGAAAAAATCCGGGTGAGTGGACACCTAATATGTATGGCGGCAATGAAAATCTTGATGCAATAGATTTCATAAAGCAGATGAATGAATATATACATTTGCACAAGGCATGTGCCATAAGCATAGCCGATGAAACAAGCAGATGGCCGGGAGTGACAGATGTTGATGAGGAGTCACTTGGCTTTGACTACAAGCTTAATGATGGGCTTTCGGAGGAATTCTATGAATTCATAAAGCAGGACCCACTGTTTAGAAAGGGTGTATACAACAGGCTTACTTATGAAATGTTCTATCATTACAAGGAGCGTTTTATGTCTTCACTATCATATGATGCGCTTTCTGGTTCATCTATGTATGAGATAGCTTCTGGCAATAGCAGGAAGAGCCGACTTGAGGACATAAGGACAGCACTTGGATATATGTACACATATCCCGGTGCAAAGTGTATATCACTTGGCAACGACACAGGAGCACTTATGACAGGTGAGGAGAGCGTTAAAGAAGCGTGGGAGCGTCTTGCAGATAAAGATTACACACAGATGCTTAAGTATGTTGCAAAGCTTAATGAACTGTATAAGTCGGAACCGGCATTATATGAGCTTGATGATAAGGAAGATGGATTTGTCTGGGTGGATAATTATAATGCTGCCGAGACAGTGCTTGCATATGAGCGTGTAAGTAACGATGGAAGCAGACTACTTATAGCGGTCAACTTTACTCCTGTCTTAAGAGAAGCTTATGTGCTGCATGTTCCTTATATGGGAATGTATAACCTTGTACTTGACAGTAACAGTGCAGAATACAGTGAAAATGCTGAAAAGGAAAGCCGGGATGTCATAAGTTCATCAATACAGGCGGATGATAATGGAAAGTACGAGCTTACTATAAGTATTCCTTCATCATCTATAGTTGTATACAGATATGAGCCATACAGCGATGTAGAGATAAAAGAGCTTATGATTAAAAATGAAGCGAAGGCTGCAAAGGCAGAGGCTGAAAAGAAAGCTGAGATGGCAAAAGAGCTTGCTATTAAGGCAGATGAGGAGGCTAAAAAGGCAGCAGAAGCGGAAAAAGCAGCAAAGGAGAGCTTAAAGCTTGCACAGCGCGCAAGGGATGAGGCTGAAAAGAGAGCGAAAGAGGCAGTTAAGGAAAGCATAAGAATAGATGAAGAAATGCAAAAGAAGCTTCTTGAGCTTAAAAAATAAAAAAATATGAAAAAAGAAGAAAGGAATGTATAAATATGTCTGAGATTAACTCAATAGTTGAACAGATTACCCATTGGGGACTTTCAGGTATATGGAAGATTGTATTTGCATTATTAATATGGTTTATAGGAAAGAAGCTTATTTCATTAAGCCTTAAGCTTTTAAAGAAAGTATTTGACAGAGGAAGCATAGATGTAGGCGTTGTAAACTTTACTATGTCAATCATAAAGTTTGCATTGTATGCTGTACTTATCCTTATGGTTATTGATGAACTGGGAATACAGACAACATCACTTATAACAGTGTTTGGTTCTGCGGCACTTGCTGTAGGTATGTCACTTCAGGGCTCACTTTCAAACTTTGCAGGTGGCGTGCTTATACTTATATTCAAGCCGTTCAAAGTAGGTGATTATATCGTAGTCGGCAATTATGAAGGAACAGTCAGAACAATAGAAATACTGTATACAAAGCTTACAACAGTTGATAATAAGGTTGTTATGCTGCCTAATGGTACTTTATCCAACTCTAACATTGTAAATGTTGGTGCAGAGGATTTCAGACGACTTGATATTGAGATGTCAATAGGTTATTCATCAGACCTCAAGCTTGCAAAGACACTTCTTAACACAATAGTAAACAATAATCCGGCAGTAATAAAGGACAGGGATATTAAGGTTATCGTTAAGAGCCTTGATGAGTCATGCGTTACACTTGAAACAAGAGTGTGGGTAAAGACAGAAGATTACTGGGATACAAGGTTTACACTGCTTGAAGAATACAAGGCAGAGTTTGATAAGAATGGCATAGAAATACCATTTAACCAGATGGATGTACATATTATTAACCAGTAAATAGAATTGAATATAGATAAATTATGACTTGCAGCAGGCAGGAAAAACACATTGTACGGTATGTTTTTCCTGCCTGTTTTATATTATCGTAATATCACATTTTTTACTTACTTTTTACATCATTTGGTCACAATTTCCAATTATTATACAATTGTTCACAGGAAAACGCGTTGTGAAATAACTCGCAGATTAAAAATGCAGGAATGATTGGAGGTCATTGTATGGCAATCGAAGTATTTAACAGGTATGAGAAGAAATATATGCTTGATGAAGTTACATTCAAAAGATTATTAGACCGTATATCTGATTATATGGAGCCGGATAAATATAATAAGAATGGTCAGTTTTATAGTATAAGCAACATTTATTACGACACAGATGACAACAGGCTTATAAGAAGCTCAATAGAAAAGCCGGTGTACAAGGAAAAGCTCAGAATGAGAAGCTATGGTACTCCTGACACAAGTGATAAAGTTTTTCTTGAAATTAAGAAAAAATACAATGGAATTGTAAACAAGAGAAGAACCTCCATCGTGTTAGAAGATGCATACCAGTATATGGAGGATGGAACATTTCCTAAGGAAACAGAGTGTCTTAACAGACAGGTGTTAAAAGAGATAGATTACTTTAAGAGCATATACGACTTAAAGCCAAAAGTATATCTTTCATATGACAGATACGCATTTTTTGAGAAAAATGACGGAGATTTCCGAGTTACCTTTGATACCAATATCACAACACGAAGAGGTGACGTAAGGCTTGAGAGTGGAAGCTACGGTAACAGGCTTCTTCCACAGAATATCTATCTTATGGAGATTAAAATAAACGGTTCCGTGCCTATGTGGTTTACAAACTGCCTTTCGGACCTTAAGATATATCCCGTTTCATTTTCAAAGTATGGAACAGAATATAAAAGATACGTTCTTGAGGGCTATGATAAAGATACAGAAATGCTTGATGAGCAGTATTCAGAATTAAATGAATTGTCAGACGAAGCTGCTTATCCATATGAAAATGTTATCAGATATAAAAACAAATGTAAAACAGCCTCAGGTATATACACAGACAGCCAGAGCAGCGCGGTGTGCATATAAAAATTTATAAGAGTGTAAATGTATAAAATAAAGAAAGATTTACAAAGTAAATTATTTTAAAAATGTTAAAAACACAAGAAAATCAATAAAATACAAAAAATAGATTAAAGGAGTGATAAGTATGTTTGATACAATATTTACAACAACATCAGATGGTTCAATCAGTATTACACAGTCAGTTATAGCGATAGGTGCAGCATTTATAATAGGATTTGTGATAGCTGCAGTATATATGTTCATATGCAAAAAAGAAGGCTGCCAGAAAAACTTTATAATCGGACTTGCAATGCTTCCAGCAGTAGTAGCAGTAGTTATTCTTCTTGTAGGCAGCAACGTGGCAAGAGCGTTCTCAATGGCAGGCGCATTTGCACTTGTAAGGTTCAGAAGCGCACCGGGAAGTGCCAAAGATATATCAATAGTATTCTTCACAATGGCAGCAGGACTTGCCTGCGGACTAGGATATGTAACATTTGCGGCAGCATTCGTAGCAGTTATGCTTATCGTGCTTATAGGTGCAATAGCAATAGGCTTTGGTGACAGAAATACAGGAAAAAAACAGCTTAAAATAACAATACCAGAAAACCTCAACTACAGCTCAGTATTTGACGACCTTTTTGACAAATACACATCAGAATACAATATGAGCAGGGTAAAGACAACAAATATGGGTACAATGTATGAGCTTACATATGAAGTGAGATTAAAAGACGAAAGTCAGGAAAAAGACTTCATAGACCAGTTACGCATAAGAAATGGAAACCTTAACATAACAATGGCACTTATGCAGGATAATGGAAGTGCGATGTTAAACTAAGAAATTGCAAACAGGATATGCTTACAATTTAGATAAAAAAGACCATAAAATATAAGAATTTATAACACATACAAGATTATGCAACATTTTAAATTCGTACATTTGTTATAAAAATAAATATAAATACACAGAAAATCAATATAAGAGTGGAAAGTCGTGCCTAAGGCACGCTGCCCCTCTTATATTGATTTTCGTCCGTTATAACCAACATTGTAAAATATGTTTTTCTAACGTAGGCATAATTGTACAATATTTTAAAATTTCCCATTTATAGATTTAAAATGTAGAACAGTCAAAGACAGATACAGTAGTGGTGGGGGATGGGAGTGGATGTGTGAGATGCACTTGAAGTTTAAGCGAGATAGTTCTTAGTTTTTCCATACGATAAACAGCTATGCGAATACAAGGATGTATTCGCAAACGAAGCCGCGACAGGACGTCGCGTCTGAGTGGTAGCGTCCTAAGGCAGAACATAGCCGGAAAAACTTAGAAATATCCGCTTAAAGCTTCTGGCATCGAATATAACCCCGCCCATCCCCCGCCACTACTGTGTCGTCCGTTCGCCACTATTTCACAATTCAAACATTTTCAATTTGACATAATCCCTCCCACCCTATAGAATAGTAACAATAAAAATTCACCCCACAAAACCGAAATAAAACAAAATTCCTCTCTTGTTTTATTTGATAATATGGTTTATTATAATAGAGTATACGAAAGGGACGTGGTAGATATGGTAAACAATAATACACAATTTTTTAGAACACAGCCAGAAAAGACAATATCAGTAGAAGGAATACTTGAACAGGTATACCTTGCACTTAAAGAGAAAGGATACAAT
>UMAG01026770.1_pt1 | contig 14680 bp, 16 predicted proteins | sample 1963651 | NCBI WGS metagenome assembly UMAG01 (sample SAMEA4835910, study PRJEB28245) | human gut metagenome | biome: gut microbiome; material: fecal sample | place: Denmark | collected 2008 | reverse complement strand
TAGAGAAGATTACTTCTATGTTGGGAGGTAACTAATTTGAATGTACAGGATTTAAAGAATAGTATCCTACAGCTTGCTGTTCAGGGCAAGCTTGTCGAGCAAAGAGCCGAAGAAGGAACTGCGAGAGAGCTTCTTGAACAGATAGCTGCAGAGAAAGCACAGCTTATTAAAGAGGGCAAGATTAAGAAAGAAAAGCCATTGCCAGAGATTACTGAGGAGGAGATACCTTTTGAAATTCCGGAGACTTGGGAGTGGGTGAGATTGGGAGATATATCTTCATATGCTCAAACAAAGAAAAAAATAAGTCCAAATGATATTAAGGATGATATGTGGAGTTTGGACTTGGAGGATGTTGAAAAAAATACAGGTGCAATATTAAATAAAGTATGTGTATCTGAAAGAAAGATATCAGGAGATAAGGTAATATTTGAGAAAGGTAATATTTTATACAGCAAGTTACGTCCTTACTTATTAAAAATACTCGTTGCTCCTGATGATGGAATATGTACTCCAGAACTTGTTCCTTTTGATACATATGGTGAAATTTATAATAGATATATCATGTGGGTTTTGAAAGCACCACATGTTAATTTTGCTGTAAATGCTGTGTCGTATGGAGTGAAGATGCCTAGAGTTGGTACTGAAACAATGGTTAATTTGCTAGTACCACTTCCGCCACTCGAAGAGCAGCACCGTATTGTTACCAAGATTGAAGAAATTCTTCCATATATCTACCATTATGACAAAGTTTATACGAAATTGGAAATATTTAATAAAAAATTTCCAGAGGATATGAAGAAAAGTATTCTACAAATGGCTATGCAGGGCACGCTGGTGGAACAACGACCAGAAGAAGGAACTGCTGATGAGCTTTATGAGAAGATTGTTGCAGAGAAAGCCCAGCTTATCAAAGATGGTAAGATTAAGGCAGATAAGAGAATAGTCGACAGAATGATAAAAGAGGAAGATATTCCTTTTGAAATACCTGAGAATTGGAAATGGGTTTATCTGGGAACAATACTTAATAAGTTGACGGATGGGACGCATAAGACACCTAAGTATGCTATGTCTGGTGTGAAATTTGTTTCAGTCAAGGATATGAGTAGTGGTATTTTATGCTTGGATAATGCAAAATTTATAACGCAAGAGGAACATGAAGAATTATATGCTAGATGTAATCCAGAACGAGGAGATATTTTATTATCTAAAATTGGGACAACAGGAGTTCCGGCAATAGTGGATACAGATGAAAAATTTAGCTTATTTGTGAGTGTTGCATTGTTAAAAATAAACTCAAAGTTTTTATATAATAAATATTTATATTACATGATATATAGTCCTTTAGTTCAAAAACAGGCTAATGTAAACACTAGAGGGGTTGGAAATAAAAACTGGGTTTTAGATGCAATAGCGGATACTGTTGTACCGCTTCCACCAATTGAGGAGCAGAAGCGTATTGTTGCAAAGATAGAGGAGATATTGCCATATTGTAACAGACTAATGAAATAGAACTATTGAGGTGCGATATAATGGGAACTGTTATGGATATATATCAGTTAGTAAGAGATTTAATTGATGAGGCTAAAAAACAGAAAAACTTGGAACTTGTTGATAAGTTAATTGAGATAAAATTATCTTTATCTGAAATAGAAGACGAAAATCGTGATTTAAAGAAGAAAATTGAAGAGTTAGAACAATCTAATATTATAGAAGAGGATTTAGAGCTTCTACCTAAAGGATATTATATAAGAAAAAGTGAAAAAGCAGAGGGAAAAGATATAAAATATTGTGTAGCATGTTGGCAAAATATTAAGAAACTTATGCCGTATGTTAATTCAGTTGGAAGCTCGAAAATATGCTGTAATTGTCATAATATTATTCATTAATTTAATAATAGACGTTTATCAAAGCAAACAATTCATTTTCTATGAGGATAGTCAGGAAATTGTGGACGATACGAAGGTAGAGCTTATTACAGATGTTTTTTAACTATGTACGATAATAAGTTTTCATTGGAGCAGATTGCGCTTGCAATGAAAAAAGTGTTGACGAAATTAGAAAAATAATTAAAGACAATAGAAATGTAATGGTATAGCTGTGAGGAACGGCTTCATGGAATATATGACTGCTGTTCCAATGCTATTTTACTTAAAAAGAGCAGGTACCCATTAGATAGTACAGTGTCTAGTGGGTTAATATATATTTATAAAATTTTACAAAAAGGTGAAATAAATTGTTTAATATTTTATTTTGGAATTTAAAAGGACATGCCATAGAAGATTATGTCATAGAATGTATAGCTGAAAACGATGTTGATATTGTATTATTTTCAGAATTTGCTGGAATTGATTTTAACAAAATAGAAGATGGCTTAGGAAAAATGTATGTGCGTGTAAGGGGCATAGAAGATGATATTAAGGTATCGGCAATGGCTAAAGTTACTATTTGTATGTCAAGTATACAGCAGGAAAAACGATATAATGTATATAAAATAGAAACAGTGTTAAAAAAATACTTGTTAGCAGGGGTACATCTTGAAGATAGGAGAAATTATAATAATTCCGATAGAATTGATACTATACAGCATTTAATGGCAGATATTGAGAAAACAGAGGATACATTTACTTGTGATAATACGATAGTTATTGGTGATTTTAATGCTAATCCGTATGATGAGGAATTATTAAGCGCTTATGCTTTTAATGCTGTTTTATTTAAAAAGGTTATAGATAAAAATGAATTTACTAATTTTAAAGGAGAAAAACGTAAAAGGCTTTACAATCCTATTTTACATTATATATCAGAAAATACAGAGATGTATGGCAGCTTTTATTTAGACGGACAATCTCAGACATCCTATTGGTGGTGCCTTGACCAAGTGTTAGTAAGAAAAGTATTAGCAAACAATATTGTAAATGTGCAATATATAAAAAGCGTGGGTTCGAGAGATTTATTGAGAAAAGATAAAATTCCTAATAAAAACATAAGTGATCATTTACCGTTATTGGTTAATATACAGGAGGTTTGAAATGGAGTTTGAAAATTATTGGGGAATAAGTGAAAATTTGCAGGATGATGTGAAAGTTACAGATAATATTTGTAAAATTATGGAGAAACAGTGTGAATATTTGAGTCAGTATACACATGGAAAGGTATTTGCAGTATTTGATGAAATGAAAATTGTTAACACAATGCCATCAAAATCACAATATGAGAAAAATTTGTTAAAATATGTTGATAATGTGAGAAGTATTCCAAAAAAAGATGAGACAACATTTACAACGGATTTGATAGACATAAATTATATATATTCTGAAAAACATTATGAATTTCAAATATGCACTGATAAATACAGATTTAGACTTTTTGAATTAGTTATGACACCGATATATCCGGTAAAAATGATTGTTGATGATGGAATTTGCAAGAATATAGGAGGTGTATTATCAAAAATCACCGAAACAATGGAAGAACCTAATTATTATGAAATTTGTGATGAAGATGTTTTTTGTGATGTCTTAAAGAATGTTTTACAGGATAGAAAAGTTAGATATATTATAAAAGAGTTGCAAAAACGTGTGGAAGATAACGAAATAAAATGCGTACCGCAAAAGATAATAATATGTGAGGGACAAAGTGATGAAGTGATTCTTCAAGCAATTGCGCGAAAATTGAATTGTCAGGTTAGAATAGTTTCTGCTGGAGGAAAGGGTAATGTTCCTATTTTTTTTAATGAATTACATAAGGAGAATAAAAATGCTTGTGTTTTAATGGTTGTTGATTCTGATGGAGATGAAGAACAAACAAAGAAAATGCTTGAAGAAAAAATAAAAGAAGGAAGTTATCAGCTTGCTATAATTAATAATAAAATAGAAGATTGGTTTACGCCTAATATTGCAGGATTTAGTAAACTTAAATTGATGCAATCAATAGACAGAATGATTGAAGATGCAGATTTTCAACAAATTCGTAAGAGTAGTGTTGCATTTGCAAAGGTTGTAGATTTTTTGCAGAAGTAAAGTTGTATAGCTTTATTTGGAATCAACATGAGTATATAGCCGATTAATCAATATATAAATACACTGTGGTTGTAAAATTTTTTAATTGTTAAGTGGAAAAGAATTTGAAGCAATCTATAGCCTTTTCAGTTGTATATTACACATACATTGGAGTGGAGGGAGTGGTATAAGAAGTATAGGAAATATGCATAAACAAGAGTTATAAGAAAAAAGAATGGGTATAAAAGAGCTTTTTGACAATAACTGGGTATCTTGTAAATGTAAAACAATTTAAACTTAAATCGTAAATGAGCCAGACGCTAAGACGCAGAGCTGATCCCAAAAGAAAAGTGGATTGGTTCTGCGTTTTATTCATGACAATAGAATGTTAGCGAAGCATTATTATAATAATAAGAATAGAGCTGGTTGGGTGAGAAGCTGAGTGTTGTGTTTTTTGGGTGAAACTGTTTTGATTGTTTTGACCATATGCAATAATTTACCCTTGACAGTTCAAAATGACAAGAGTATAATTCATTTTGACAATGAAAGTTGTCAAATAGACAAGCAAAGTTGTCGAACGGAGGTGCTATATGATACTGCGAAATCGTTTAAAGGAACGCAGGGCTGCACTGAATGTTAATCAGCAGGAAATGGGATTCTTATGCGGTGTATCAAGGCAGACGATCAGTTTGATTGAACGTGGCGATTATTCGCCGTCCGTTACCCTTGCCTTAACGATTGCAAAAGTGTGCGGCGTCGCGGTGGAAGAAGTTTTTTATTTACAGGAGGAAGAAGATAATGGATAAAAATGAAATTAAGAGGGCAAATCGGAAAGCTCTGCCAAAATTTATGCTCATTATGGTAATATGCTTCATTATCGGCGGAACAATAGGCTTTTGCTCGGCAAAATATGGGCTGAATACGCTGGCGGGCGGAATGAAAAACGTGGGAATGTTTTTTGGGACATATATCGCTCCGTGGCTGATGTTAGCGGCAGCGGTAATTGTGCCGGTGATCTGCGTTCCTATTTATCAAAGCGCAACAAAACTACTCGCCTCTTGGGACGGCGAAAATGAGGAAATGTCCGATACAATTGACGAAAAACTATCCATCGTGCTTTGGGTAACAAGCTCAGCCCTTATCCTCTCTTACTTCCTTATTGCGGCATCTTATGCCAATGGATTTGAAACTTTTAAGACTGAAACCAGTGGCGCTCTGTTTCTTGCGGGCATTATCGGTTTCTTGATCATTATGATTGAATCGGTCATATTCCAGCAGAAATGCGTTGATACCACCAAAAAGATGAATCCCGAAAAAACGGCGTCCGTCTATGATACGAAGTTTCAAAAGAAATGGATGGAGAGCTGCGATGAAGCCGAAAAATTTATGATTGGCAAGTGTGCGTTTAAAGCTTACGCCGCCACAAACACAGTTTGTACGATTCTGTCCATTGTGCTTGCCGTCTGTGCGCTTGTTTTTGGCATAGGATTCTTACCTTCTCTTGTAGTGTGCCTGATTTGGATTGTAAATCAGTCTGTATATTGTAAGGAAGCGTTAAAGTATTCAAAGGCAGGAAATAAGATTTCATGATGGAAACGCAGGAGGACAGGCAATGGGAAGTTATTTGGTGATTATTGCTGTGCTGATTATCTTTTTCTGCATCAGGAGAAGAAGGCGAACAGCAGCGGTTGCGTGGCAGATACTAAATCAAAGAAAACAAAACAAGGAGAATGTTGTTATGAAAGAACTTGCAAAACAATTTATCGGGGAAGAATGCATCATTTATACGATCACTTCAAATGACGGCAGCATACAGGGCGTCATTAAGGAAATTGATGATGGAGGCATGGTCATTGAGAGAAATTCCGGTGGACGGGAAATCGTCAATCTCGACTTTGTCACCCGTATCCGACAGTATCCGAGAAAGAAAAACGGAAAGAAAAAGGACTTTGTGTTGGACTAAAACAAAATCAAAAGCTGCAGGGATAGATGATCAAATGAGGTCTTCCGTTAATCGGTCAATGGGTATATACTCACATTAACCGAAACGGTTAACGGAGGCAGCTTATGAATGAAAAATTTTATGATTTGTCGGAAGAAAAACAATCGCAGATATTGAATGCTGCATATAAAGTATTTGCAACGAATCAATATAAAAAGGCACCAACCTCGGAAATTGCGGCAGAAGCCGGAATATCCAAGTCACTTTTGTTTCATTATTTTCATAACAAACTGGAGCTATATCTTTTCCTATGGAAGCATGCAGCGGATTTAACCCGAAAATATATGTGTGAATATAAGGTATATGAAACAGATGATTTTTTTGAAATACTGCGTCGAGGTCTGATGGCTAAGTGTGCAGTGATGAGAAAATATACATTTTTATCTCTGTTTTCCATTAATTCATACTTTGAAACAGAGCCGGATATTCAATCATTCATCCAACCAGATGTACAGGATGCTGCCCAAACGACAATGGAATTACTTCTGTCAATTCTGAATCTCGATTTAATCCGTAAGGATATAGAATTTGTTCGTATATATAAAGAAATTCTGTATGCTTCAGACGGGATGCTTAAATATTGGTACAGAACAGGAAATTATGATGTAACAGCTTTTGAGCAGGAGTATCTGGAGATGATAAATCATTGGGAAACAGTTTACGGAAAGGGGACGGAAAATGACGGAAAACAGTTATAAGACACCCTGTGGCTGCATCCATTATTTTGTAAATATAATAGATAAGCAGAAAATTACGTTAGTGTTTTTGCCGGGACTTACAGCAGACCACAGGCTTTTTGAAAAACAGATAGAATATTTTGAGAATAAACAGAATGTGTTTGTATGGGATGCACCGTCACATGCATTATCAAGACCATTTACGAATAATTACAGTCTGTCTGACATGGCAGAATGGCTTTATGAAATCTTGGCAAAAGAAGAAATTTATAATCCCATCATTATCGGTCAGTCTATGGGTGGATATCTGGCTCAAATGTATATGGAATTATTTCCGGATAAGATAAAGGGCTTTATCTCCATTGATTCTGCACCGCTTCAGAAGTCTTATATGACCGCAATGGAAATCTGGCTGCTTGAAAGAGCAGAGCCATTATATAAGATATATCCATGGAAAGCACTTCTCAGGGCTGGTTCAAGAGGGTGCGCACAGACGGATTATGGTCAGAAGCTTATGCGCAAGATGATGATGTCCTATGATTCGGATCCTAAAGAATACGCACGGCTTGCCGGCTTCGGGTACAGGATGCTTGCTGAGGCAATCAAAGCAGACCTGCCATATCATATCAGTTGCCCGGCACTTCTTATCTGTGGGGAAAAGGATAGAGCTGGCTCAGCAAAAAGCTATAATAAGAAATGGCACCAGAGAGAAGGTTTACCGCTTAAATGGATAAAAAATGCCGGTCATAATTCCAACGCTGACCAGCCTGATGAAGTAAACAGGCTTATAGAAAAATTTATCAGCGAGGTAGATAGGAAAGGAGTGTCCGGATGAAATTAAATATACAGTGGAAAAAGGTATTATATGGAATTGCGTTGATAGTTATTGGTATAATATTGGCTGCTCTTCATTTTATTGTGGCTGGAGATGGTATCAGGGATTTCATTTCCAGTATTATTGCAGTTATATCGGTATTGGTAATATTAGCAGGAACTTATATTACATTAAGTGAAATCAAAAACTATAAATGAAAAATTTAAAGTATGGTGAATGTTCTGCTGGGAGAGTGTGAAATAAAGTGTGTAAGCTTGCTGCACAGGCTGCAAAGAATGCATGCCTTAATACCCCTGATACAACGGGAATGGTGCTTCATAGTGATCTAGGAAGCCGGTATACCGGTGAAGAATTCGAGGAATACTTACATGATTAGCGAATGTTACAGTCATTCAGCAGGAAGGGGTGCGGTAGATAAGGTAAAGGGGAAGGAGGAAGTAATATAAATTCCATAATTTTTATGTTGCGATGCGGGCATTTCCATAATAGAATAACGGTAGAAAATAATGCAAATTACATTGAGTAATAGGTAGAATAACAGCCATACTAATAACAGTTTGATACCAGACAGACGGTATCAAGTGGCACAGAATCACATGAGCTTGTGCAGCTTTTGAAATTGCTTTAAAAATAATTATTCAGTAATAAACGGCATAAGTAACATCACACCTTGCCATCACCTTTATAGCATTACTAAGGAAAGGGGGCTCTTACACTCTTACACTCTTACACCGAAGATGGCATAATCATCTTTCAGCCTGTTGCTGAGAAATTCCAATATAATTATCAATATATCTGCCCAAGGCATTTGTGTACCCAGTTGTGGGCAGAGAAATTTCTTGAAAATCCCAGTAAATTAATCAATTATCATTCCAAGAGCAGTAAAACAGTATGCCATGGGCAGAGAAAAGCCGGGGACGCAGTGAAAAATTCAGTCCAAGAGCAGTAAAACAGTGTGCAATGGGCAGAGAAAAGCCGGGGACGCAGTGAAAAATTCAGTCCAAGAGCAGTGAAACAGTGTGCAGTGGGCAGAGAAAAACAACAAGTCCGGAAATACAGTGTCGGATAAAAGTAGGAACTTATTACAGAATATCAGAATTGAAATATATATATGTTAAACAAAGAAGCTTGAAACCGCAGAAGTGCATGTTTATAATGACATTGATACAGCAAATTTTATTCGTGGAGAGTGCAGAATGAATAAGATTTTATGTTCCACAGGAGCAATTATAGGGAAGCCGAATAATAATGATTATAGATTGTTGAGGGAATATGCACCGAAGCTTGAATGCGATGGTTTCGAGCTTATGATGAGCAGTTCGTGGTATTCGCATATAGACCAGGTGATAGATGATATTAAATCCTATAGGCTCTCGATTCCGGTTGTGCATAGTCAGAAATCGCTTGGAGAGTCTATGAGCGGAATGATGGTGCGATATTCAGGTGGAAGGTATAATGAATATGTTATGACGGAGGAAGAGGATAGAAAGAATTTTGAGGACGGAACAAGCAGGTTTGCCGCAAACCTCCGGTTAGCCGAGGGCGTAGGCGCGAAGAAGATGGTGCTCCATCTGTGGAATGGGATGGTGTCCGATAAAAATATTCAGAAGAATTTGGAAAGATTCGGAATATGGAAGGACATGGCGGATAAGGAAGGAATAAGCCTGCTGGTGGAGAATGTTATATGCAACACGCATGACCCGCTGTATAATATGAAGCTTGTTGCTGAAGCGTATGCGGATGCAGGCTTTGTGTATGATACCAAGATGGCTGAGTTTCATGGGCAGACGATGAAGCTGTTCGAGCCGGAATACGAATGGATTGTGCGGCAGGGCAGGATAAAGCATCTTCACCTGAATGATTATGGCGGAGGATACATGGACTGGGGGAATATGGAGATTCTGCCGGTGGGAAAGGGGCATGTCGATTTTGATATGTTCCTGAGCCGGCTTATGTCCTATGGATATACAGGCGATTGTACCGTTGAGGCAACGGCAGTGAATGAGAACGGCGGTGTTGATTTCTATATGTTAAATGATTGTTTTAAAAGAATAAGAAATCTCCTTGATAACCATACCACTTAAATTTCCTTCGATACTACCCGGGTGTCATCTTCATGTACCTGCGGAAAGTGCGATTATATAAGATGGATAACGAAATGACAAGAGCAGATAATAAATTTGCTGAATATGTGATGGAACTTGATTACAGTAGTATTGGCTCAAGCGTGTATGCAGGGAATATCAGTTCTAGTGTGCTATCGGACATCATGGCAATCAGCCGCAGGACTTTTAGAAGGCAGGATGTCATAGTCTATGTCGGGATTGACATGGACGAGGAGTATGATGAGGGAATGGTGTTTACAGGCGATGCTATAATCTACTGGCTTGATAGCGGTGAGGAGGTGGTGAGGATTCCGTATTCTGAGATTGAAAGGGTTGACTTTGATGATACGGATATAATTATTGAGCATGGCGATACAGTGCTCTCCATCACCTTGGGCGAGGATGCGGAGGATGAGAAATATCCGCGATATATGTATAATTTTATTATGGATATATTAGATTATGAATAGAAAATGATACTTTATTAAGCCTTCGATATAGTCAGTACAGGAAAGGTGTGCCGATTATGTCTGGATAACAGTTGGGTATAGCGAGTCCGATTGCCACATCAAATGGGGTAATCGGACTTCATGCTATAAAAAATATTACTTCCAAAGGGATTTCATTATGTTACTCAGAAGCAGTTAATAACGTCACTGCCCGCCCTTGCGAAAGCGATGAATTCATCAAGCTGTGCATGGCAGATAATGCTTTGACCGCCAGAAAAAGCTTCGTGTGTGAGCACATTGACCCAGTCGCCCTCTGGAAGATATACCGCACGTTCGGTCTCACCCTGTCTGTATATCGGGGCAAACAGAAGGTCGGCTCCGTACATGTACTGGTCTTCAAGGGTGTAACATATTTCATCGTCAGGAAAATCGAAAAACATAGGACGCATGATAGGGGCACCTGTCTGTGAATTGATGTCCATATATTGGCAGGTATAGTCTTTTAGTTTTTCACGATAACCTAATATTTTTTTTATTATATGATAATTCTTCTCTCCGAAGGACCATATTTCATTGTCACCGCCGCTTGGTTCAATGATGCCGGGGTGTCTTTCGGTGTAGGTCGACTGCCTTTTTCTTGCACCATGAAGACGCATCACAGGGCAGAATAATCCGAACTGGAACCAGCGTACAATTAATTCCCTGAAATAATCACTTTCTGTATCTCCGTTTAAGAAGCCGCCTATATCCGAGTTCCACCACGGAATGCCGCACATGCTCATGGACAGGCCGCTGGTTATACTCATTTTAAGATTTTCAAAGGTGGACGGAATATCGCCATTCCACACGATTGCACCGAACTTCTGGCTGCCCGGATAGGCTGCTCTGGTGAGAGATATGATTTCGTCCTCGCCGGAAGCCTTAAGACCATCGTAGAAGGTCTTGGCATAGTAATAAGGGTATAGCTGTGCTACCTGTGCACCATTGCCGAGATAGTATTTTAAGTGCCCCGGCTGCTGTGGGTGAACCTCAGGCTCTGCCTCATCGAGCCAGAAGGTTTTTATTCCATGCTTATAGTAGTTATTTTTTACCTTGTCCCATACAAATTCTCTTGTCTCGGGATTCATCATATCAACGAAAGTCTGCTGACCATAGAAATCGAAGGTTCCATATTGACCGTTTTCGGTTCTGACGAGCATGTTTCTCTCGCTCATTTCAAGGTAGTTTTCGCTCTTTGGATTGATGGTAGGCCAGATGGAGACTACAGGATGAATATCCATCTCTTCAAGCTCTTTTACCATCGCGGCAGGGTCTGGCCAATATTTAGGGTCGAATTTCCATTCACCCTGTTCAGTCCAGTGGAAGAAATCAATTACAATGGCATCAATAGGGATTCCCTGCTTTTTATATTCACGAGCTACAGCTAAAAGGTCATCCTGACTCTCATATCTTAACCTGCACTGCCAGAAGCCGGCAGCCCATCGCGGAAATTTAGGCGCATAGCCTGTGAGGTCACAGTAGAGCTTCATAATGTCAGCGGGAGTGTCACCGGTATAGACGAAGTAGTCTGCCTGATAAGCACTGTCAGCCACAAACATAGTATGATTTCTTGTTGTCTCACATCTTCCCGGGGATGGATTATTCCAGAAGAAACCATAACCAAGTGAGGAGTAGAGCACAGGAACAGTGGATTTGGTGTTATAGTGAATTATCTGTGAGGTGCTGCCTTTTCTGTCAAATAAATCAACCTGCTCCTGACCTATTCCATAAAAATGCTCACCTTCATTGGCATCGAAAATCACGCTGATCTTGTAGTGGTCGCCCTCAATATGCTGGTTTCTGTTGCTGTAGTCACCTTCAAATCTTGTATGAAGAACAGGAGTATCTTTTTTAAAGTAGGTTATTATTCCGCCATACCATATCTGTCCGGCATCGATGGTTGCTTTCATAGCTCCATTTGTGATGGTTGCGAATTTGCCGTCACATTCAATGTGGCAGTCATCGGCAGTGGCAGGAGGCAGTACAGTCCAGTTTTCATCAAGAATTTTACTGTTTTTGGTGCTTCTGCAGCGAAGACAGTTCATGCCATAGGGCTCGATTATTGTCAGTTCATCTTTTCTCTGGTAAATAAGTTTTTTTCCTTCAACGCGAATGTTTCCCATTGTGCAGGCTCCTTCCATATCTCTTATTTTGTGTAATTGTGAAATGTTGTAACTAATTAAAAATGCATTTCAGCCAAAAATGATGTTGTATGTATTATATTGCAAAAAAATAAAATATACTTGCTCAAAATAGCTATAAAGTTGTACTATATTGTTATAAATGCAGAATTGTAATGCTGCTTTCGGTATGAAGTGAAATGAGGATAGCTATGAAAAATAAAGAATTATTGGAAAATGTGAAGCATTTTACTAAAGCCAGACCTTTTTCAATCCATAAGACTGAAATAGGTGCAGACAGTACGAATGCTCTTTATGTACATTATCATCCGGAGATGGAGTTTATTTATCTGGATGCGGGAAGCATGACATTTTATGTTGAGGGAAAACAGTACAATATGAAGGAGGGAGATGCACTTTTTATACCTCCGGCACTGGTTCATAATGCGGTAAAAAATACAGGTGTGCCGTGCAGGCACTATGCGGTTGTTTTTTCCGAGGAATGGCTGTTTATGGAGAATACATTTGAGAGGAATATTTATAATGAAATAATATATCCGTACAGATATGAATGTGTATGTATGCTTGGGAGGAATAATCAGGCTGACATGGAGACATTATTACTGTTGAAAAAAATCTCTGCTTTTATGCAGATGGGGCTTGAGGAATATGAGCTTTCCTTAAAGGGCATTCTGCTAATCTGTTTTCAGAGACTATATTCGCAGTACTTTGCCAAGCTTAGGACTTCAGATGTGAAAGGTGCTCCTAAAATAGAAATACAGCAGAGTATCAGCTTTCTGAATGAACATTTTGCAGAGGATATAAGTATTGTGGAGTTGTCAGCTTTAGCAGGCTACAGTGTAAGCCACTACGAACATAGTTTTAAGGCTTTAACGGGCAAATCACCGTTTGAATATCTTAATTATATAAGGATTATTCATGCTTCTAAGCTTCTTAAGTCCACAAAAAAGCTGATTACGGATATAGCATCGGAATGCGGCTTTGACAATATCAGTTATTTTAACAGGGTATTTAAGCGTATAATGGGGATTACGCCGAATGCGTACAGGAAGCTTTTGGAATGAACTGTCAACAACATAAGCCTTAATATTTACATTTTCATATACAGACTTGTATTTATTAAGGAGAGCTTCCGATATATCGGTAGTTTTTATAAGACCGTTAATTTTACCGGCCCGGTGATATTTTCAGGAAGTTTACTTCCGTCAATGATTACGGAACGTCTGTAACGACCTATAGATTCATCAAGATTTGTAATTTCGATGATGGATTTATTATTTCTTATTGTCTGTAAAAATTCTGTGCCTGTTTCAAGTGGGGAGTCACAGGCGATGGTGACGGAAGCCTTGTTGGAAGAAGTTATCTTTGAAAGAAGGATTCGGCGGCGTTCCATAGGGTATTGCGGCCTGCATATTTCTGTGGGGCATTTGCCGGGAGCAGGATTTCATTGTGGACGATACCACGCTTTTCCGGGTAGTGCTTCACTTGCTGGTCATATTCACAGAAAAGCTTTTCGCCACTCTGGTAAGCAGCGGCGGCAACCGCAGACTGCCGCTGGCTTCGCTGTACAATCGTGATTTCGTTGTGTGGACAGGGTATTTCGTGTCCCTCCTTTCTATGCTTGGTGGATGGGGTGGCGTTTTTCTACCTCATTTTGGGCAGAAAAAAAGCAGGAGACCTTTTTCAGATTTCCTGCTTGGTGTGCCGCTGTGTGGGCGGCGGGTATTAAGTTGTAAAAGTTCAGGACAAGTTGACCCGATGTGTGGGTGGCAAACTGGAACTGGTTAATTTATATTATTTATGAGCGGAAATGTAGTCAAGCACAGTTTTCCACCCATTATTTTCACTGGCATATCCCCATAAAGGCTCTGTTAACTGTTCTAATTCTTCAATACAATGACGAGTCTTTTTTACCATTTCTTTTCTTTTTTCGAGAGTGATTGAATTTAATTTTTTATTTGATACCTTAAACCTGTTATTTTGCAGAAAATTAACGGTGTCAATATAGTTATTATCATCAGTAAAAATTGTATCTTGGGGAAAACAGGATATAACCTTTTCAAATGCTGTTTTCAGGGTGAATAATCCTAAAGCATTTAATGCTTCTGGGATAAACGGAACTAATTTTACCTGTTCACAAATAATATACCACCAACCATCACATTGCCAATTCCCCACCATATTCATACAAATATGCAAGGTAAAAAGTTCAGGGGTCACTTTTTCTTTTATATCATCTAATGTCCCCAATTCCCATAATTTATCCGACAATTCAGCCAGTGTATTTTCATCTAAACATTTCACTCCGTTAAGGAGTTCCTGTAATGTAAGCACTGTTATTTCCTCCTCGCAATATAAAATTTCTCACAATCAACTTCCGCTTTGCTGTTAACTTCATTATACTTTATTCGACCGTCAAAGTATAGAGAGATTT
>UMAG01014632.1_pt1 | contig 14690 bp, 4 predicted proteins | sample 1963651 | NCBI WGS metagenome assembly UMAG01 (sample SAMEA4835910, study PRJEB28245) | human gut metagenome | biome: gut microbiome; material: fecal sample | place: Denmark | collected 2008 | reverse complement strand
TCACTTGGAACAAGAGTTCTTCTAGCCTACTTATTAGCGCCTTCATTTGGTGTAGAAATGATTTGGTGGGCAATTGTTATTGGATGGATTTTAGCGGATACAATTGGTATTGTATATGGTATAAAAATAGAAAAATGGTTCAAGTAAAAAATACTGCTTTTGCAGTATTTTTTATTAGCTATTTTGACTAGACAAGTGTATAATAATCTTTACCGTATGTGTCTGCTTAGCATTATTTGGTATGATACGTAAGCGTTTACTAAAGGAGTTCGCTATGAAATATTTACAAAGATTAGGTAAATCACTCATGTTACCTGTTTCAATCATGCCCATAGCAGCACTACTTAAAGGAATTGGGTATTGGATTGATCCTACTGGATGGGGTATACATAACCCAATTGCTGCTTTACTCATTGCTGCTGGTGGAGCAATTATAGATAACCTTCCCATTTTATTTGCGATAGCTGTTGCCATGGAAATGTCTAAAAAAAGAGATACAGCAATAGTGTTAAGTGCTCTTGCTTGTTATATGATGATGACAACAATTCTATCATCTAAATGCATCGCATTAATTTTGCAAATTCCAGAATATGCTGTGGATTTAGCTTTTCATAATACGCAAAGTGCTTTTATTGGTATTTTGGTAGGTTTGATTGTGGCTATTTCTTTTCAAAAGTTTGATCAAAAAAGATTACCTCAGTTTTTAGCTTTTTTTGATGGAAAGAGATTTGCTTCCATTATTTCTATAGGAATTACACTTTTGATATCTTTAATATTTATTGATATTTGGCCAATGTGTTATCACTTTTTTATTTGGTTTGGAAAAGAAATCGCTAATTTTGGACCTATAAGTGCAGGAATCTATGGTGTTTTAAATCGTTTATTGATTCCAACAGGCTTACATCATGCCCTCAATTCTGTATTTTGGTTTGATGTTACTGGTATTAATGATATTGGAAAATTCTGGGGAACAATTTCCGGTGGTGTTAAAGGTGTAACAGGAATGTATCAAGCGGGATTTTTCCCAGTAATGATGTTTGGTCTTCCTGGAGCTGCTCTAGCTATGTATCGTTGTGCTAGAAAAGAGAATAAGAAAAAAGTAGGTGCTATCTTATTTTCAGCTGCTTTGGCTTCATTTTTTACAGGTGTGACTGAACCTCTTGAGTTTGCTTTTATGTTTGTAGCACCAACACTTTATTTTATCCATGCTTTACTTACAGGATTGATGCTTTTTATTGCAGCAACTTTTAAATGGATGGCAGGGTTTGGTTTTTCTGCAGGACTTATAGATTATGTTTTAAGTTTTAAATCACCATTTGCTAATAATGTTTTATTTTTAATTCCTTTAGGAATTCTATGCGGATTGATTTATTACATTGTTTTTAGAGTATTGATTACACGTTATAATATTATGACACCTGGAAGAGAAGAAAATGAGGTAAAGAAAGTAGAGAAAGTCGAAAATAATTTTGATGAAATTGCTATTCAATTATTTGAAGCATTAGGTGGTAAAAAGAATATTATAAGTGTTGATCATTGTATTACGCGTTTACGTGTAGAAGTTAAAGATATCTCAATAATAGATAAACAGACTCTATCAAAGATGAATTTTTCTCATATTGTTGAAGCAAGTGAGCATGAAATACAAATCATTATAGGAACTGAAGTTCAATTTATTGCTGAAATATTAAATGAAATACTAATGTAGGAGAAATGAAATTGAAGATTATAAAAATATTTAATAATAATAGTATTGCTGCTTTATCTGATGAATTAGGGGATATTATTTTAACAGGATCAGGAATCGGCTTTCAAAAAAAGATAGGTGATTTAGTTGATGAATCACGGATTGAAAAAACATATATCTTTAAAGAAAAAGGTGAAAAACGTATCCGTAGAGGAATCAATGATATTGAACCTATTTATTATGAAATTACTAGTTTATTAGTAAGCAAAGCAACAGAACAATTGAATACCCAATTTTATGGGGAAATCTTTCTAGCAATTAGTGATCATATTGCTTTTGCTATTAAACGAAAAAAAGAAAATATTGATTTGCCAAATGTAGTTTTATCTGAAACAAAAGCTCTCTATAAAAAAGAATATCAGTTGGGTTTATGGATTATAAAAATGATTAAAGAAAAAACAGATATTCAATTAGAAGAGGCAGAAGCAGGGTATATTGCATTACATTTAGTTAATTTTTCTACTAAAAACAACGCACAAAATACTTCTAAAATTGTTAACTTTGTAAGAGATGTCATTGAAGTGATTGAACAGACAATGAATGTTCAATTAGAATTAGATTCTATCGATTATGCAAGATTATCTACACATCTTAAGTTTTTAGCTGAAAGAGTTTTTCGACATGATATAGGAAATACAATAGATACAACAGAAAATATAAGAGATATGTTAAAAGAAAATATTCGGTTATCTCTTTGTGTTAATCGGATAAAAAAATTAATTCAAAAAAAATATCATTATACATTACCACCAGATGAACAAACATATTTATGTATACATATCAAAAAGAATTGTCACATTTAATGTAAGCGCTTGACAAAAAGTAATGCTATTTGTTATTGTATAGACAAGGATTGTTACTTTAAGTAGGCAAGACCAAATATATTGACGGCATTTTAGAAATGTTGTTTTTATGTTTGGTCTTTTCTTTTTAAAGAGAAGGGAGAAAAATATGAAATTGAAAAAGAAAAGTGTTGTAGCTGTATTAACATTATCGATGTCAATGGGTTCAGTATTATCGATGGTACCAGTTTTTGCAGAAACATCTCAACAAAATTTAGCGTTAAACAAAACAGCTTATGTTTCAGCTGAATATGGCACAATGCCTAGAAAAAATTTAACTGATGGTAATGAAAAAACACGTTGGTCAACAGAAAGTGGACCTACTCAATGGGCATATATTGATTTAGGACAAGAATATGAAATGAATAAGTTTCAAATGTTTTGGGAAAATGAATCGACTTATGCCTCAGCTTATAATATTTATGTTTCTAATGATCTTAATTCTTGGGGTGAACCAGTACTTTCAAGAACAGATAATAAAAATGTTGTCAGTGAAGAATTATTAGGTAGTAAAGTAAGTGGTCGATATGTTAAGTTAGAAGTTACAGAAATGAAAGGGTATCCTAATGTTTCATGTTATGAATTTAAAATTTTTAATACAGATGAAAAAGTACAAGATCCAAATACAAATGTTGCATTAAAGAAAACAGCAATCGCAAGTTCTCAGGAAGCAGAAAGTGTTAAAGTTGCAAATGCAGTAGATGGAAATACATCATCAGGTAGTTCTCGTTGGGGAAGTAATATTGGAAACGGACCAGATTGGATCTATGTTGATTTAGGTGAAAGAATGAATGTCAATACGGTTAAGGTATTCTGGGAAACACGTAAAGCAACAGCTCATAAGATTCAAATTGCTGATACTGAATCTACGCCTCAAGAAAGTGATTGGCAAACAGTTAAAGAATTTAAAGATCGTCCAAAATCTTTAACAGAAAAAATTGTTTTAGATCAAATCTATAAAGCAAGATATGTGCGTTTATATGTTGATTCACATACTTCAGAAGATCCAGATGGTGGTATCGCTTGGAATACGATTTCTATTTATGAATTAGAAGTTTATGGTGGAAATCCTGATGAAAAAATGTCAATGAGTGATGTTTTAAATGGAATTCAAGTAGAAACACCAAAAACTGGAGATAAAAAGTTAAAAGTCACTTTACCAGAAGTTGAAGGTTATACTGTTGAATATAATGGTACTGATTTTGAACAAGTCATTGATGAAGATTTAACAATTTATCAACCTATTAGTGATAAAAATGTTAAAGTATCATTCAAGATTACAGATAATGATACAAATGATTATAAATTCAAAGAAATTGCTGTTACAGTTCCAGGTAGTCAAAAAAATGACGAAACAGCGAATAAAGCACCAAATGTTTTACCAGAATTAGCTGAATGGAATGGTGGACATGGAAACTATACAGTTTCTAAAGGGGCAAGAATTGTTTATAAAGATAGTTCACTTCAAAAAACTGCAGAAGCACTTGCTAATGATTATGAAGATATTACTGGAAAAAGTATTGCTGTTGTAAAAGGCGAAAGCAAAACAGGAGATATTACTTTAGCTCTTACAAAAGATAAATCGTTAGGGTTACAAGATGAAGGATATTTAATGGATATTGATGATTCAATCAATATTAAAGCTGAAACAACAACAGGGGCTTATTGGGCAACCAGAACGATTTTACAAAGTATTAAACAATCAGGAAATGTTCCTTGTGGGACAACAAGAGATTATCCACTTTATAAAGTAAGAAGTTTTATTTTAGATGTTGGACGTAAAACATTTACAATGGATTATTTAAAACAAATTGTTAAACAAATGTCATGGTATAAAATGAACGATTTCCAAGTTCACTTAAATGATAACTTAATTCCAATTGAAAGTTTAGCTGATCCAATGACAGGTTATTCAGCATTTAGATTAGAATCAGATGTTAAAAAAGGTGGAAACAATGGCTTAAATCAACAAGATTTAACAAGTACAGATTTATTCTATACAAAAAAAGAATTTAAAGATTTTATTAAGGATTCAAGAGATTATGGGGTAGATATTGTACCAGAAATCGATACACCAGCCCATTCATTAGCTCTTACAAAAGTAAGACCTGATTTAAGACATGGGACAAACGGACGTGAAAACGATCATTTGGCTTTAAGAGATAAATATGATGAATCATTAGAATTTGTACAAAGTATTTTTGATGAATATATGACAACAAGTGATCCTATTTTCGATGAACAAACAACAGTTCATGTGGGTGCAGATGAATATAATGCAGACAAAGAAGCTTATCGTCGATTCTCAGATGATATGTTAAAATATGTACAAAATTCAGGAAGAACAGCACGTATTTGGGGAAGTTTAACTCAATGTTCAGGAAAAACTCCGGTTAGAAGTAAAGATGTTCAAATGAATTTATGGAACTTTGGTTATGCGAATATGGATCAAATGTATGAACAAGGTTATGATTTAATTAACTGTAATGATGCACAATATTATATTGTTCCTAATGCTGGATATTACTATGATTATTTAAATAGCAACATTTTATATAATCAAGCAATCAACTCGATTAGTGGTGTCACAATTCCTGCTGGTGATGAACAAATGTTAGGGGGCGCTATTGCTGTATGGAACGATATGACAGACTATTTAGAAAATGGTATTAGTGAATATGATGTTTATGATCGTTTACAAAATGCAATTCCATTATTTGGTGCTAAATTATGGGGTAAAGGAGATAAAACATTAGATCAAGCTAATAGTTTAAGAACAACATTAGGGGATGCTCCAGGTACAAATTTTGGTTATGAAGCAGCTAAAGATGAAAATGGTATGATTGCTCATTATGATTTAGATAATCTTAATCAATTAAAAGGCCATGAAAATATCGAACTTGCATCATTAGATAGTCATGATGCATTGCGCTTATTAGGAGATACAAGTTATGCAACAACTTCATTAGATACAGTTGGTTTAAATAATGATTTACGTGTAAAAGTAAAACGTGAATCATCAAGTGAAGAAGAACAAATTTTATTTGAAAGTAGCTATGGTTCAATTAAAGCTGTTCAAAAAGGAACAGGTAAAGTTGGATTAAGTAGAGAAAATCATGACTATTCATTTAATTATGAATTACCTGTTAATCAATGGGTTGAATTAGAATTCAAAAATAGAAAAGAAGTTATTGATTTATATGTAAATGGTCAATTAGTAGATACTCTTGGTGATGATGAACAAGTAAGTGGTAGACCATTAAAAGCAACAATGATGATTCCAATGGAAAGAATTGGAAGTAAAGAACATGCCTTTAAAGGATATGTAGATGATATTCGTTTAGGTTCAGAAAAATCATTTGCTTCAACAATGGAATTAGATTATTTAGTGACAAGTGCAAGTCATATTGCAGAAGAATCACAAAATAAACAATTACAAGAAAAACTAAAAGAAGCAAAAGTTGCTTTAAAAGAATATGATCCAAATGAACAAACAATTTCAACTCTTACAGATGAAATTAAAGAATTAGTAAATGGAATTGATTACAAAAAAGCAAATTATACAAGAGTAGATCACTATTTAAATTCAATTCCAAAAGATTTATCTATTTATACAGAAGATTCTGTTAAAAACTTGCAATTTGCTATTGATATGATTCAAAGAGAATTACCTAAATCAATGCAAGATACAGTCGATCAATATGAAGTAGAACTTACAAAAGCACTTACTAAACTACAATTAAAATCACAAGTTAATGTCAATTACATTGATAAAAGCAAACTTACAGCAACTGCTTCATCTTATCAACATGATGGATCAGATCCTAAAAATGTATTAGATGATAATCCATCAACAATGTGGCATACAGATTGGAATTTATCAACACCTCATTGGATTGCTTTTGAAAATAAAGAAGAAATGAGTGTCAATGGTTTAACATATGTTCCTCGTCAAACTGGTAAAAATGGAAATGTTACAAAATATCGTATTGAAATAAGTGATGATGGTGTTAATTGGAAAACAGTTAAAGAAGGTAATTTATCAAGTGATTCATCTACAAAAGTCATTGAATTTGATACAGTAAAAACAAAACATCTTCGTTTATACTACGTAGAAGCTGTTAATAATAACGGAAGTGCTGCAGAAATTAAATTACATCGTGCAGATGTACCAGCAGATGTTGATGGTTTAAAAGATGTTATCAATAAAGCTAAAGCTATGGAAGATATTGGATATTTATCTACTTCATGGAATCATTTACAGGATACAATTAAAGCTGCTGAAGGTTTAGTCAATGCAGAAAATCCTAACGCTAATGAAATTGAAATTATGAAACGTCAATTAACAGATGCAATGGTAAAACTTGTATTATCTGTTGATAATGAAAAATTAAAATCATTCGTTGATGATTTATCAAATCTTGAACAAAAAGATTATACAAAGGATTCATGGAAACAATTCCAAACTGTTCTTAAAGAAGCACAGGATGTTTTAAGTAATCTTGATGCTACAAAAGATGAAATCAATGATATGTATCAAAAATTATTAGATGCTTATAATGGACTTGTTATACTTAATGATAAATCTGGATTAACTGATTTGATTAGTAAAGCTGATCAACTTCAAGAAAAAGATTATACAAAAGATTCATGGAAACAACTGGTAGAAGCATTAACTCAAGCAAAAGAAGTATCTGCTAAAGAAGATGCTACAAAAGAAGAAATAAACGAAGCTATTTCTAATCTAGAAAAAACTATGAATGCTCTTAAAAAAGTAGATTCATCTACTAAAGATGATAATACTTCAAAAGGAAATACTTCATCTAAAGATAATCAAGTAATTACTTCTACTACTAAAAATGATAAAAAACGATCTTCAACTGCTAAAACAGGTGATGAAACAAATATTATTTTATTTGTATTAATGGCTTTCATGTCATGGTTAGGTATTAAAAAAGTAAAAAAAGAAGAATTATAAAAATAGATGCCACTATTAAGTAGTGGTATTTATTTTGTCTAGACAAATTTATTGTAAGCCCTTGCATAGACAAAGAGTGTATGTTACAATACAAGATGTAAATACGGATTGTTACTTTAAGTAGGCAAGACCAAATAACTTACACTTTTTTAGTGTATCTTGTTTGGTCTTTATTTTTTGGTTTGTATTTGCAAATTAAGATTACATTATTCATTTAAGGGAGCAGTAATGTAAATAAGAAAGGAAGAAGAATATGAAAGAAAAGGTAAAGAGAATTGTTTCTCTAGCACTTGCATTTTTAATGTCAATTGGATGTATTCACTCTTATCCAATCGTCAGTGCTTTGGAAAATGATTATGAAGTCTATCCAAATCCTCATATGATGGATTATCAAGATGGTTTATTTGATATGACATCTACTGTCAATGTTGTTTATGAAGATGGTATTGATAAATATACAAAGGATAGAATGAATGAAGTATTAGCTATTAAAAATATAAAAGCAAGTACTTCTGAAGAAGTAAAAGAAGACCAAACAAACATTTTAGTAGGTATTAAAGATTCAAATCAATATGTTGATCAATATGTTGGTGAACATTATTCAGTAAAAACAACCCAATTATTTGATCAATTAGATTCATACTTATTAAAAGTTGATAATGGAACAATTACAGTATTAGGTAAAGATACAGATGCGGCTTTTTATGGTCTTACAAGTTTGTATCATATCTTTAAACAATTAGACGGAACAAATATCCGTAATTTTACAATGGAAGATTATGCTAATGTTGCTAGTCGTGGATTTATTGAAGGTTATTATGGAAATCCATGGTCTACTACGGATCGTATGAAATTAATGGAATGGGGAGGATACTACAAGTTGAATTCTTATTTCTATGCTCCTAAAGATGATCCTAAACATAACTCCAAATGGCGTGAACTTTATACAGATGAAGAAATTGAAACAAAAATCAAACCTCTTGCTGAAGCAGGAAATAAATCAAAATGTCGTTTTGTATTTGCATTACATCCATATATGTATAATGCCATCAGGTATAATAGTGAAGAAAACTATCAAGCAGACTTAAAAGTATTACAAGCTAAATTTGAACAAGTTATTAAAGCAGGTGTTCGTCAAATTGCTATTTTAGCAGATGATGCTGGAAATGTTGGTGGTGCTAACTATACAAAAACATTAACTGATATGACAGCATGGTTAAAAGAAATGCAAAAAACATATCCAGATTTAAAATTAACATTACCATTCTGTACACAAGAATATATGTATAATGGTGAAAGTTATTATCAAAATTTCCCAGCAAATATTCAAATCGTTATGACTGGTGGTAGAGTATGGGGAGAAGTTACAAATAACTTCACAACAACTTTTACAAATAATGCAGGGCGTGGCCCTTATATGTGGATCAACTGGCCATGTACAGATAACTCTAAAAAACACTTAATTATGGGTGGATATACAACATTTTTACACCCTGGTGTAGATCCAAATAAGATTCAAGGAATCGTTTTAAATCCAATGCAACAATCTGAGCCAAGTAAAGTTGCAATTTTTGGGAATGCATGTTACTCATGGAATATTTGGCAAAGTGAAGAAGAAGCTCAAAAATGCTGGAATGCTTCCTTTAAATATGTCGATCATAATAGCGCTATTGAAACTCAAGCATCAGCTGCTTTAAGAGAACTTTCAAAACATATGATCAATCAAAATATGGATGGTCGTGTAACAGCATTACAAGAATCAGTAGATTTAAAAGATCGTTTAACAAGCTTCAAAGAAGCTCTTACAAATGGAACAACAATCAGTGATGAGCAATTTAAAGATTTGATCAATGAATTTACAATCTTAAAAAATGCTAGTGCTACATATAGAGCACAAGCAGGTGATATAAGAATAAAAGATCAAATTGTATATTGGTTAAACTGTTGGGATGATACAGCAGATGCAGCAATAAATTATCTTAAAGCTGTTAAAGCTGTACAAGATGAAGAAGCTAATGATAAGATTTGGGATCTATATGCTACTGGACAAGCTGCTTTTGAAAAATCAAAAACATATGGATTCAATTATGTTGATCATTTAGAATATGCAGAAGTAGGAGTACAACATATCGTACCATTTATTAAAGCAATGGATTCTTATTTAGGAGATATTGTTTCAACTATTGTTGATCCAAATAAACAAGTCACTAAATTTATTACAAATCGTAATGATAGTCCAACAGGTAATATTGATAATGTATTCGATAATAAAGCCAATACTGAAATTGTTTATAAAACACCAAATACAATTAGTAAAGGAACTTATGTAGGCGTTAGTTATTCAAAAGCAATTGATATTGATAGAGTGACTTTTAGATTAGGAACAAATTCAAATTCAAAAGATACTTTTTCTAAAGCTAAAGTGCAATATACAACAGATGGTAAAAAATGGGTTGATTTAGATAATCAAGAATATACTTTACCAAATGATGTAGCTTTAACTGACTTAAATTTAAAAGGGGTTAAAGGTATTCGCATGATTGCTACTGAAGATAAAGCGAATACTTGGTTAGGTATTAGAGATATTGCTGTTAATGCAGATGAAGTAGTAACTGAAGAAGATCCAGGTACATTATCTGTCGATAAATTGACACTTAAAGGTGGTTCTTTAAATAATTTATTAGATGACAGTAATGCTACTTATGCTCATTTTGCTGAAAGTCCTTATAAAGGTGGAGAAATTAAAGATTATTTACCAGTTGATGCAAGTATTACATTAACTTTCAAAAAAGCAAAAACATTAGGTACAATTTATTTTGGACAAGATGCAGGAACAGATAAATCAAAAAAATATGTCATCGAATATACAACGGATGGTCAAACATGGAAAGTATTAAAAGAATATAATGGTGATGCTTCTGTTGAATTAGATGTATCAAGTCAAAATATTAAAGCAAAAGCAGTTCGTATTAGAAACTTAGAATTAAATTTAAAAAGTAATACAGCAGGATATTGGTGGAAAGTCAATACATTTAAAATGGCTGATCCAGGACAAATGAATGCAACATTTATGTATACAGATACATGGGGAATTTATCAAGGAACAGTAGATAATTTAACAGATGGTGATAGTTCAACAGCATTAGATTTTAGTACCTCAGGTGATACAACAAGAAAAGGTGATTATATAGGTTGGGATTTAGGTAAAGAAACAGCTATTGGTAAAGTTTATGCAGTCATCGGTGGAAATCGTAGTGCTGGAGATAAATGGAAAAAATATAGTTTACAATACTCTGATGACAACCAAAACTGGACTACTTATAAAACATATCAAGGTGTAGCTAATGGAAAAGATACAATTGATGAAAATTTCCATGGTTTAAAAGCACGTTATGTTCGTTTAGTGAATGAAGAAGAGAGAGCTGTATGGGTTATTTTCTCTGAATTCTCTGTAAAAGCTTATAATCCAGATGAAGATTTCAATAATGCTAATGTTTATACAAATACAGATTATAGATTAGCTTCACAAAGTGAAGAAGCACTTACAGAATTGATCTATAATCAAGAAATTACTTTAGAAAAAGGTCAATACGTTGGTGTTGATTTATCAAGAATCAAAGATTTAAGTACATTCAATATTGATTATGAAAATGGTCAAGGAGCAACTTTACAAGTTTCAAAAAATGGTGTTGAATGGACAACTGTAACAGGTCAAGAAAAAGAACTTCCAGATGGAAGATATGTAAGATTAATTAATAAAACAGACAAAGCTATTAAATTAACAATTAATCATTTTGAAGTACATTCAAATGAAATTACAGCACCATATTTATATAAAGCAACTATGAATATTAATCCTTCATGGGGTGTTGGTGAAGATACTAGAAATAATGGTGCTGCTTTTGATGGTAATATCGATTCAACAACAGAATTTGGTGATTTTCCACAAAAAGGACAATATATTATTTATGATTTAGGACAAGAAAGAACAATTTCTAAAATTCAAATGTATTGCCAAGATAGTGCAGTTAACTATATTAGAGATGCTGATATTTTAGCATCAGATGATTTAGAAAACTGGACAAAAGTTATTACTATTGGAGATGGTGTTGAAAATACAAATGATGCTGGGGTTAAATGTATTGATTCAGATGCAGGTTATAAAGCATCAAGCACATATCCAAATAAAGTCTATGTAGAAGGAACTGCTAATAATGTTAAAGCACGTTACTTAAAGATCTTAATGACAGCAACAAATAATAATAGAGCTGTTGTTTTCAATGAAATTGTTATCAATGATGGAGAATATGTACCAGTTTCAAATGATCCAACATATACTTCTTCAACTGTAGAAGCAAATGGATTTATTCCTCAATATATGTTTGATGGAGATTTATCTACAGCTTATAGACCAGGTTCTAAAGAAGCTGGAAGCATTACTTATACGTTATCAAGTGATTTAGATGTTAAGAAAATGCATATTATTCAAAAAGGTGAAATTTCAAATGCAAGAGTATCTGTTCTTGTAGATGGTGAAAATGGAAAGAAATGGGTTCAAGTTGGAACTCTTAAAAAATCATTAAATGAATTCTATATGCCTGAAGGAAACGTTTATGAATTAAAGATTGAATGGGATGAAAATAAAATTCCAACAATTTCAGAAGTTATTATGTTAAATGATGATGAATATGCTTCAACAGCAGCTAATGATTTACAAAAATATATTAATTCTTTAGATGTTAAAGAAAATAAATATACAGCAGATTCTTATAAAGAATTTGAAAAGGCATTAAAACAAGCTCAAAAAGTTTTAGATAAACAAGCGGGTGAATTAGATGCTATTACAAATGCAAAAGCTGAATTAGAAGTTGCTTATGCAAATCTTGTTAAACGTGGAGATATTCAAAGTGTTAAAGATGAACTTAATACAATTAACAAGTTAAAAGAAAGAGATTATACAAGTGAAACATGGACTATTTTACAAGATCAAGTGAAACTTGCTCAAGAATTCATTAAAAAGGATGAAGCAACAATTACTGAAAAAGAAGTTATTGATATGGTAGATGCTTTACAAAAAGCAAAAGCTCAATTAGTAACAAAAGTATCAGTAAGTAAAAAAGAGTTAAAAGATTATATTGCATCAAATGAATTAGATAAGTTAGATACAAATAAATATTTAACATCTACTGCTGATTCATTTAAAAAAGCATTAAAGAATGCACAAACATTAATCGAACAAGAAGATGCAACAAAAGAACAATTAGATGAAGCTTTAAAACAATTACAAGATGCAAGAACAAAATTAGTTTTAAAAGCAACAGATGATGAAGTAAATGCATTAAAAGCATTAATGGATCAATATCAAGAAAAAGATTATACAGCATCATCATGGAAAGAATTTGAAAAAGTTTACAATAATGTTAAAGCTGCTTTAGAAAATGAAAACACAAGTGATAACGTTCAAGCATTAACTAATACTTTAAAAGAAGCTGCTCAAAAACTTGTTAAACGTGGTAATTTAGATGGTATCCATGGTTTATTAGATCAAATTAAACAATTAGATAGTAAAAAATATACAGAAGCATCTTATTCTAAATTAATAGATGTTGTTACTGAAATTTCTAAGAAATTAGAAAATTCATCAGAAATGACACAAGAAGAAGTCGATGCCCTTGTAGGTGAATTACAAAACGCTATTAATGCATTAGAAAAAGCACCAACAATCACTACAGATACAAATGAACCTGCTCATAAACCTCAAGTTGTAACAAATAACAAAGTGAAAACAGGTGATTCAACATCTGCATGGACATTTGCAACATTTGCATTAATGGCAGCAATCGTTTATGTATCTTTAAGAAAAAGAACAAAAGAAGACTAAAATAAAAGGTTTCTATTTTCAAGATTAAGAAAATAGAACCTTTTCATTTTAAAACAAAAAAAGATAGCGTTTTCATAAGCGAAGACGCTTTTTTTATGGTATATTTAAAGAAGAGGTGAAAATCATGAAATTAAAAGCACTTGATCAAAGACAAGCTGGTATTTTGTTACCGTTATTTAGTTTACCAGGAAAACATGGAATAGGGGATTTAGGAAAAGAAGCTTATGAATTTGTTGACTTATCTGCTCAAGCAGGTTTTTCTATTTGGCAAATTTTACCATTAAATCCATCAAGCTCCGGGAATTCACCCTATACTCCTTATTCATCTTTTGCTGGTGATGAAATATATATTTCTTTAGAACTTTTAAAAGATTGGCATTTGTTAGATGAAGTTCCTAACTATTTACAAGATTTAAAAAGAGTTGATTATAAACGCGTACGTTTATTTAAAAATCGTTATTTAAGAAAAGCTTATCAAGTTTTCTTAAAAGATAAAGAATTAAAGAAAGAATATCGTACTTTTGTTAAAGGAACATTTTGGTTAAAAAAATATGCGCGTTTTATGGCTTTAAATAAAGCAAACGAAGGTTTACCTTGGGTAGATTGGAATGATGAAGATCAAAATATTAAAGGAAGTAATGAAGGATTAGAAGCAGAAATTGATTATATTCAATTTCTTCAATATATTTTTGTAAAACAATTTAATTTATTAAAAATACATGCACATCAAAAAGGAATATCTATCATGGGAGATTTACCTTTATATGTAGGTGATGATTCTGCGGATGTTTATGAGTATCGTAAATGTTTTCAATTAGATGATAAATTTTATCCTAAATTCGTATCTGGAGCATCACCTGATTATTTTTCAAAAGATGGCCAACTATGGGGACATCCTTTATATGATTGGGATTATTTAAAGAAAACAAGATATAATTTTTGGATCAAAAGATTAAAATGGAATAATGAAATTTTTGATATTTTAAGAGTTGATCATTTTAGGGCTTTTGATACATATTGGTCAGTTCCTTATGGAAGTGCTACAGCAAGAGAAGGAAAATGGATAGAAGGACCAAGTTATCATTTTTTAGATTCAGTTTATAAACAATTGCCTAAACTTAATATGATTGTTGAAGACTTAGGAGAATTACGTCCACAAGTACATGAACTGAGAGATCATTATGATTTATTAGGAATGAAAGTTATGCAATTCTCTTTTGGAGAAGATGAAAGAAAAGTTAA
>UMAG01035101.1_pt1 | contig 14701 bp, 10 predicted proteins | sample 1963651 | NCBI WGS metagenome assembly UMAG01 (sample SAMEA4835910, study PRJEB28245) | human gut metagenome | biome: gut microbiome; material: fecal sample | place: Denmark | collected 2008 | reverse complement strand
CTGCGCGCACAGCTCCGAGCACCGCCAGCACTGCACTCACCGGGATCGCTGCCCAGCCTGCCAGCACCAGAAGCTTATCGAATCCAGCCTGCGCTGCAAACCAGTTCGGCAGCCACTGCTTCAACGGCTGATCCAGCTGATAAACATTGTAAATCTCCCGCGCATACGCCTGGATTTCCTTTGCGTCGCTGTTCGCATAGCCTTTGGAAATTTTCCAGTCTACCGGAAACCAGTCCAAAAACGTAAACGGATAAAACAGCCAGCCGGAAATCAGCACATTCCGCGCCAGATACGGAAATGCAATCAGAAGTCCCAGTGCGATATAGCCTGCAATCTGCAGCCATTTTTTCTGCCTAAGCAGCAACACCGCCGGATACAGAACCAGAAGCAAAATTACCGCTGTGGACAGCTTCACCGTCGCCGCATACACCAGATACAGACTCAGCAGCGCGTAAGGCACAGTTTGCTTTTCCCCGATGGGACAGTCCCTTTCCTGCTCCCACAGTTCCACCCAGGTCATTATTACCCAGAATAAAACCAACATTGCAAAATAATCGGACGCCGGGGAAACCATCTCCCGGAACACTGCTATCAGATAAAAGATCCCGCCGATAGATAAAAAATCCGATATTCGCACTTTTTTTCGTTTCCAAAATGCCATAAGCCCTGCCGCGCATTTACACGCGCACAGCAGCGCAAAAAATCCAGCCACGCAGTGCATCGGCCGTCCGATCAGCCACGTCTCGCTAAAGAAGGCGCTGAGTGCAAAGGAAGCGCTGTTGTAACCGAACCGGCTGTGCAGATTCGCAAGACCCGGCACAACGCCGTACTCTTCGATCCATCGAATTGCCTGTGCATGATACAGTCCCGTATCGTAGTGCATATAGCCCCTCGACGAGCCGTATGCAAATAAAAGCGTCAGACCGGCATACAGCAGCCAGACGGCTTTGTTTTTTTTGCGCCAAAGGCTTTTTGAGTTTTCAATCCCTTCGTCGCTTCTTTCCTTTTTTTTCTGACATGCCTGTATTTTCGAAATTTTGAAAAAATCCGCCAAATCCCGACGCAGCAGCATTCCGCCGATGACCGCAGCAAAAACGGCAATCAGGCTTGCCCAGAAGCCAACGCCGGCAAACAGGCTGAAATACTCTGCATACACATTCAATACGAGCAGACCCGCCATCATATAGGTTACTGCGCTATGAATCTGACAACCGCCCTTTTTTCGAAACGGTGCAAGACACGCAAAGCCCATCAGAAACGACAACGCCGCCATATACGCCCATTCCATTAAAATCATTATCATAATTTTGATACCCCTGTCTGATGCATTAAATGTACCATTGCCCCCATTTCATGTCAAGGAAATGGAGGTGCTCCATTTTCCGGGTAATTTTCTTGCTTTTTTCCCTCACTGACACTAAACTGAATCCATATACAGATCAAAATCATTCATTGCTTTCCAGGAGGACTCCCATCTTATGACAAATATAATTTCATTCCAGAAGCCCGGTATCACTCGGATTACTGCAGCGTTTTTTGCAGCCTTTGCACTATGCGATATCGGTTCCATCCATCCGGCAGATATTTTTTCTGTCCTGATCTTTGCAGGCATGCTCCTCCTTTTTTCTCCAACGCTGACGCAAAGACTGACGAATATCGGAGCAGCTTCTTCTGTGCTTCCGCGCCATTTTTATCCAATATGCAGACTTCTCGCAGTTCTCTACACCTTATTTTATGCAGCAGCAAAGCATGCTGAACTGTCCGGCAGCTTTGACAGCCGCATATTCAGACTTGCATTCCTGGCGGCTGCGGTTATCGGTCTGTATTTTATATTCTTCCGATTCTGTGAACTGTCCATGCTGTTTCTTGCATCCAGACAGCAGCGGCGTTTTGCCCAAAACACTTTGCAGCAGCCTGACGGTGCATGTCCTGTACCCCCAGCCATATCTGCAGTGCATGCCCTGTCCCGCAAACAGAAGCTGCTCTGTTACTTCGGTCTGCTCTTCTGCTGGCTGTTCTGGTTTCTGTACCAGTTTCCCGGTGTTCTGACCCCGGACAGCATCAGCCAGTTTTCCCAGGCTACCGGCCTGATCCCGTTCAGTAACCACCACCCGATCCTGCACACGCTTTTGTTCTCCCTGTTTTACCATATCGGATTTTTTCTGACCGGAAGCATAAACACCGGAATCGCCTGTTATGCATTGTTCCAGATGTGCACTATGGCCGCTATTGAAACCTATACGCTATCCCTCCTCGCAAGATCAGGCGCTTCACGCCTCTGGCTGATTCTGTCTTTTTGTTTCTGGGGGCTCGTTCCATTTCACGCAATTTTTGCCGTAACCGTCTGGAAAGATATTCTTTTTTCCGGATTTATGCTGTTATATCTTTGCTTTTTATATGAACTGCTCTGCAACCCGGATAACCGTCCGGGCATTTGGGCAGGGCTTTCCCTTTCCGGCTTTTTCGTCTGCACCCTGCGTTCAAACGGGCTTTATATCTTCCTGTTCACTCTCCCGTTTGTTCTGTTCGCATTTCGCCGGACATGGAAAAAAATGTTTGCCGTGCAGGTCGGCATACTCCTTTTATCCCTGGTCATCACCGGCCCTGTATACACTGCCTGTCATGTTGAGCGCGCTTCCTTTACAGAATCCCTCTCCATTCCTCTGCAGCAGATTGCCTGTGTCGTTTCTAACGGTCGACAGCTGAGCGCAGAGCAGGAAATGCTCATCGATGATGTAGTCGATACTTCCCTGATTCCGGAGTATTACAATCCGGTGATCTCCGATCCCATCAAGGCACTCGTCTCCTACAACCATGCCGATGCGATCATCCGGAATCCTTCAAAATATTTCACCCTCTGGATTCAGCTCGGTATTTCTTACCCGGGCGACTATCTCCAGGCCTTTATCGATCAGACAAAAGGATACTGGTTCCCCGCCCCGGCTGCTTTACGCACGAATGAAGGGATTTCTCCGAACGAAATCGGACTTTCCTGGCCGCATCTTCTGCGGGGTCAGTTTCCGGTCAAAATCAGTGAAATTCTTTTAAAGCTTCCTGATATGCTTCCGGTTTACGGTATTTTGTGGAGCATCGGCGCGTACTTCTGGGCTGTCCTGTATTTTGCCGCATATCAGTTTTTATACGGACAGCGGCGGTTTCTCGTGCTCTTTGTACCGTTTATCGGAACTGTACTTACCCTGCTTCTGGCAACTCCTGTCGCCTCCGATCTGCGCTACGCTTATCCGCTCATCCTTGCCGCGCCGTTTTTCATTGCGCTGCCGTATTGCCATCTTCAAACCTCCCGTCTGCAAAAATGAGATGGGAAACGTTGTAAAACTGACAAAAAAAGTGTAAAATAAAAAATCAGGGGATGGCATTTTGCCTAATTTAGTTTCCAAAGAGAAAGAGGTATTTTATGGACTTTTTTAACGCACTGATTCACAACACGGTTTTTATGTCCGCAGTTACGGGGTGGTTCGCTGCACAAGTCATCAAAACAGTGATTTATACCTGTATCACCAAAAGCTTTGATCCGGAACGTTTAGTCGGAAGCGGCGGCATGCCCAGCTCCCATTCCGCTACTGTCTGCGCACTCGCAACCGCAGCCGGAATGCAATACGGCGGCAGCAGCTTTGAATTCGCCATTGCCGCTATTGTAGCGATTATCGTTATGTATGACGCCAGAGGGGTGCGCCGGGAAACCGGTCTCCAGGCACAGGTCATCAATGAAATGATGGAATTCTGGGAAAAGATGGGGCAGCCGATCTCCTACGAAGAAAAGCTCAAGGAATTCGTCGGCCATACCCCTTTACAGGTGTTTGTCGGCGCGCTGCTCGGCATCCTGATCGCCGTATTGTACGGCCTGTTCCTCGGTTAAATCTTTATCTGCTTGCGCCTTCCTGCAGACAACCTTCGTGTCTGTAGGAAGGCGCATCTGCGTTATAACGTTTTTTCCCGTAAAAATCTGCCCTCCTGACACAGAATTTTCACAGTTATTCTGTATAGTGATAACTAAGAAATTTGATGGAGGAGATAGTGTGAAAAAATAAGCGTGATCGCTTATTTTTCACACTGCTATTTGTGCCGCAGGCGTCACAAAGTAGCTATGATCGCAGAGCAGAACTGAAAGTTCTGCTCGCGATTCCTTCGGCGCAAAACGCCTGCGGAATGGAGATTAAAATGAGCCAACAAAAAGTAGACCGCTATAAACAGGAAAAAGCGCACCGCAAAGAACGTCTGGAAAAGGAAAAGAAACGGAAAAAGATCCTTCGCATCTGCAGCTATTTCGTACTTGCAGTAATCGTTCTTGCGATTGCTTTTGCAATTTACCGCCACTATACTCCCAAGACAGAGACGCCGGCAGAAACAGAAACCGCTGTCGAAAGCGTAATCGAAACAACTACAGCTGAAGAAAGCGCTACTGGAGAAGGCACTGTAGAAGAAAGTACCGCAGTTGAAACAGAGGACACAGATACAGAAAGCACCTCTGAAGAAACCGCTGATATAGAAAGCGCTGCAGAAGAAACAGATGCGGCTGGCACGGAAAGCACTGCAGCTGATGGGGAAGCAGCCCAGGCGGAAAGCGCTGCTGAGTAAAACGATTACCATGAAAAAACTCCCATTTCCGGTGACAAATGGAGAATGATTCCTTCTTCATTTGCCACCGGAACGGGAGTCTTTTTATTCCTGATAATAGCATGCTCACAGAGCATGCATTACTTTCTTGCTATCAAATACAGGTCACAATACAGCAGCTCTCTGATCTTTTCCATCTTCACATCACCGCCCATTCCATCTGCAACGGCCTGCAGCGCCTCCTCAGTCTGCTCCATTCTGGAAACATATACGAGCACCTGATCCGCCTGCCGGATTGTATCATCCTCCACAGTCGAAGCATCTGCAAGGCTCGCAAAATAAATTTCATCATACTGCATCAGCTCCAGTGAATCGTCCCAGATCATCCAGGTCAGGTTGGGATTATAAAAATAAACGACCGGTTTCTCTTTATGCTCCTGCGCAAACGCGATACTTTCTGTGTCCTCTTCATAAAGAAACAGCACCTTTCCATCCGCCAGCCCTCGAATCTGTCCTGTTGCCAGCACCAGAAATACCGCCAGAAGCACATAGCCGGCTGCTTTATCGTGCACGGACCGTTTTTCCGGAGCAGATGTATCTCTGGTATCGCTGATTTTCCCCGCAGCGCTTTTTACAGCAGTCCCTTTTCTCATAGTCAACACGAAAAGCTTCTGTCCGAGCAGTACAAATATAACCATCATCAGCAGCAAAATCAGCCCGTAGACCGGAATCTGATATCGGTTCGCTTCCTCCGCCGTCAGGAGTGCTGTTTTGGTCACGACAAGAAAATAACCGAGTACTGCTGCCGCCGGAATCCAGAAAACACGCCGTGCTTCCCAGAATGATTCGCGGGAAGCGTCAGACTGCCGGTTCGAATTTTCCTGCGCGGCTGCGTACTCTTCTGTCTGTTGCCCGGATTTCTGCGCAGTCGCAGCGACAGCTTTCCGTCCGGCTTTCATCCGTCCAATTCCCCAGACCGTCAGCGCCATCAGGACAAGCAGCAGAACAAATCCGTACAGCATCGACCCGAAGGCATATTCATTGAGCAGTCCTGCGAAGAACCGGAATCTTCCAAGCGTATTGCCAAGGTCGAAGAACGCACCCATCGCTTCCGTCCCCCGGTATCCCCGAAAAATATGGCTCAGACACGCCGGATAGCTGGCTACGGCAAGTACCATCGCTCCGATCACAGCAGCCGCATAAATGAGGCAGTCTTTCCATTTCTGTCCCCAGCTTTTCAGCTCTGCACGTTCCAACAGCAGATACAGCTCCATCGCCGCTGCCAGGAAAAACAGATAAACAGCAAAATAGTAATGCGTCAGAAAACCGAGATAAACAACCGCCATCAGTGGCAGATAAAAGGAAAACCCGCGTTTTCTCTCCTGCAGGCTTTTTACATGCAGCCAGGTCACGAGCAAAATCCACAGAGCCAGAAGCATATACATTCGAACCAGCATAACGCCGGAATAAACCGCCGGGTTAAAACCATACAGGAGGCACACTCCGAAAATCATCACTCGCGTGATACGCTCCGGAACGTCCGCCGCCGTTACACAGGTCTGCGCTTTCCCACCAGGCGCAGCCGCGCTCCTCAGCGCACCCGTCACAATCCGCCGCGTCAGCTTCGCCAGCACACTCCAGCTCAGAACGAAAAGCACTATATTCAGTCCAATTCCTGACCATTTGCTGAACCTTCCGGGAAACAGCGAGCATACCGTATGCAGCAGCAGATAGTAAAACGGCGGATGCACGTCATAGGTCTGCATGCGCGTAACCGTCCCATACTGAAACCGCTGCCCCGGCAGAACCCGGAATTCGTCCGCAATCTCGCTGCCCGGCTTCCACTCCCGGTCGGTCGGCACCAGACCGATCGACACGTTGGAGGAATAATAGGAATAATATTCATCATAATGGAACCCTGCTTTTTTACTTCCAAAATAGAAAATCGCAATCAGCTGCACCAAAAGCAGCATACCAAGGATCAGATACCAGTTTCGTTTCTTCACATTCCCTCCTGCCCGCAGACGTAGATTTACGTTCTGCAGTTCTATCATGCGTTGTTTTTTGATAAACATTTCTTTTTATAATAGTACCATGTTCTATTTTAATTTATTTTTCTGCATAACTCAAGGAAGCATTCACACAGTTTCGTAAAACAATAGAATGCACGCTCTGCGAGCATTCTATTGTCATGAATTCAGTTCGTCCATGCCATTCTGCAGACACGTTCGAAGGAAGCAGAATAGTTCGTGGATATAGCCTGTATCCCGACTATCTTCCACCTTTCAAAGAACTCTTAAAGGATCTGAGTGAGGCTTTATCGTATACAGGAATAATTAAGATTTAATATCGTTTTATGTAGTGACAAACCAATTTTGCTACGCTATAATTGTTACAGTTGTGTGACGCAGAGACGCTTCACACTTTTTTGCGCGGGCAGTTGGATATCCTGTGTATGGATTTCCGTTTCCCGCATTCGACGATTTATAAGAAAGAGAGGAACCAAAATGAAGAAACTGGCTGTATTTCTGCTGACCGGTCTGACATGCGCATCCATGCTGTTCGGCTGCGGAAGCAAAAATGACACCGTAGAAACCGTTCCGGTAGCTGAGGTGCAGGAAAGCACTGCCGCTCCTGCTGAAACAGAATCTGAGACGGAAACAGCAACCGTTGAGGAGGATGTTCCTCCGGAAGAAGGCATGGTAAAAAGTGACCTGACCGGCGAATGGATCAGCGGCGATCTCGCAGATCAGCGTCCGATCGCAGTTATGATCCCCGATGAAAATGCAGCGCTCCCGCACTACGGGCTTTCCAATGCTGATATCCTGTATGAATGCAGCGTAGAAGGCAACATGACCCGTCTGATGGCTGTTTTCAAGGATTGGAAAAACATTGAACGCATCGGCAATATCAGAAGCTGCCGCGATTATTATGTTTACTGGGCAAAAGAATGGGATGCAATTTACTGCCATATCGGCGGTCCGTTCTACATTCTGAACGCGATCAATGATCCTACTACCAATAATATCACCGGTGCTGTTCTGGCAAGCGACCCTTCCCAGAAAAAAGGTCTGTATGACGCAGCCTTCTACCGCACCAGCGACCGTAAAGCTCCGCATAATGCTTATACAAGCGGCGACCGTATCGACAAAGCCGCTCAGGCCCTCGGCTATTCCGAAACCTATACTGAGAACTATCAGAGCGATCACTTCAAATTCGCTTCCACAAGCAATCCGAACACGCTGGAACAGTACGGAAGCAGTGCAATCCCTGCAACCAAGATCGATCTGGCAGGCGCTTACCCGATTACCAAGACCTATTTCGAATATAACGAAGAAGATGGTCTGTACTATCGCTTCCAGGGTATGCAGAAAGGCGACCAGAAGCATATGGACGGCGCCAATAACAAACAGCTGGCATTCAAGAACGTTTTAGTTCAGTTTGCTTATTATGAAACCCGTGATGCGAAGGGTTATCTGTCTTTCCAGTGCCACGACGACACCAAAGATGGCTACTACTTCACAAATGGCAAGGGCATCCATGTAACTTGGAAAAAGACCAGCGACTTCGCACCGACCAAGTTCTATGACGACAACGGCAACGAAATCGAAATCAACCCCGGCAAGACCAACATCTGTGTAGTTGAGCAGGGTAAATCCATTGATGCGGAATAATTTGTTCTGACGTATAAATCGCCCAATCCGGCAGGTATTTTTTAACTGCGGATGGGGCGATTTTTACTTTTTATTATTCTTTCAAGTCATTTCGGACAGATCATGTCGACTTTTTCAAGTTACGTTTTACTGAAAGACAGAATCCACTTTTAAAACCATTTCCAGTGTCCCAAGAGCGCTGCTATCTCTAGTGACCCCATCTGAAAACTATCATCGTCCGCTTCCTTCTGATGATTTAAGAGTTTTTCTACCTCTGATGTAGTCATCAGAAGATCATCAGCAATCTTCTCTACGCTCTCGCCCCGCTGGTATTTTCTGGTTACGAGATCAATTCGCCATTCTTTCAATCCCTTTTCCCATCCAACTTTCCATCCATCTTTCCATCCTTTTTCCCATCCAACTTTATAAGCTTCCAGATAAAGTTCTTTTGATCTGTAATTCAGTACTGTTCCTCCCATAACTTCCGTGACCTTCCTTTCCATATTTTCGTATTTTGCTGTCTGTTTTTCCACAACATTGTAGGGACAGCTCGCATAACGCTCCGCCTGTGACTGGCTTTCAGTCTGCATAAATGCAGAATTTCCCCAAAGGATGCTGTCGCACTGAAAAAATTTATTGATGCAGATGCGGCAGCCATGCTTTAAGCCTTCTTAAGCTTCCTTCTGATGATTTAAAAGTTTTTCTACCTCTGATGTAGTCATCAGAAGATCATCAGCAATCTTCTCTACGCTCTCGCCCCGCTGGTATTTGCCCGCTGCAAGGTTCGCAAGACCTTGTTCGATTCCTTTCGCCAGGGCTTCCTGATAAAGTTCTTTTGACCGATAGGTTAATACCTTTCCTCCCATAACTTCAGCTACCTCCTTTTCCACATTTTTATATTTTGACGCCAGTTTTTCCACAACAGTACGGGACAGCTCGCATAGCGCTCCACCTGTGACTGACCTCATGCGTCCGTTTTTACATTCCTGATCCAGCATTTCTGCCACCCTCTCGTATTCTCTTCTCAGTTTTTCAAGACGTTCTTCATCACTGTCGATCTGCGACAGTTCTTTTTCATACCGGAAGATATAAAACGGAATCAGCATCCATAGACGCCGTTCAAAAATATCCTCCAGCGTGTAATTTTTTACTTTCAGAATCGGAATGCCATATTTTAATTCTTTCCTGGCTGCACGGATGCAGATTTTCAGTTCATCCGGCGTGTTTGGATTGCTTCTTAAATAAATTACCGCGGAATCAGGGAAATCTACATACAACATGCCTTCCCTGTATTCTGCGTTTAATAACGCGATCTGCGTGTCATACTCCCACATCCGAATTTCCATCGTTCCGTCCGGCGTGCTCTGGCATTCCAGATGGTAATATTTCGATATTCCTTTTAATGAAATCAACGTCATGTTGGAATCCGTAACCCGCTTTTCCTTATTCCCGTTCGGATTCCTGATAAATATCTCATTTGCACTCGACAGTACCGCTTCCTGACCTGTGTAATCCGTTCCAAACAGTTCATTGATTAATGGAATCACCAGCTCCGGGCAGTCCTGCAGCAAGGTTCGAAAAGCATCATCATAAGGTGTATTGATTGTTTCCATCGTTTGCCTTTCTGGTTCGTTCAGCTTTATTCAGTTTTTATGTTCTATTCAGTTTTTGTGAAAGTAAAGGAAACGCATCTGCCGCTTCTGTTCATTTTCACGGTATTCACCAAGGTTTGCGCGCTTAATCTTCGGTTCATTGACTCACGGAAATCATTCGCCGATTCTGGCTTGAAAAGATAGAAGAAAGCCGGATACACCGCTATACGATGCTCCGCTTATAATAGATTATCTGATTTCCCGATTTCTAAAATATTCCTATCAGCAGGAACTGTAACTTTATTATACAAAATACTTTTTCCAAATTCAATCTGTCACCATTCAAATTTACAAAAACTTTATAACGTATGTTACAGTTCACTCGTGGTTTCTTGTGGGCAGATTCCATGCTCGCATGAGAATCTGCCCACAAGAAACCACGAAGGGAGCGCCATTTTATGAGCAAAAATGAGCTGCGAAGCAGCGGAAAGCATCGAAGATGCGCTTTTGCGAATAGTACGAGTGAACTGTAACTAACATATGGCTGCCGCGCAGGGAAATTTCCCTATACGGCAGCCATTTTTCAGTCTGTATTTTCTTCATACAATAAACTGCGTTCCTCTCTGGACAGACGCGGCACATACCAGTTGTCGTCCGGATCATCCAGTGAGGAAACAATTTTGTTGGACACATACCGCACTGCAGCTGCAGCATTTTCCATCGGGCGCACGGTCACCTCATGAACGAGCGCTCTGGAACTTCCGAGATAGGGGAAAACAGCATGCACAGTGAGCGTTACCGTCCCGTCGTCATTTTCCTGAAACGCTGTCACCTCCGGGTACGGATGCTCCGGGTACTCTGACTCATAAAATCCACGCGGATAATATTCATATGTGTCATCTTTCTCCCGGTAAATCGCTTTTTTGCGTAGAATGTCTGTTTTTACATTCAAAAACTCCTGAATAACCGATTCAAACTCTTTTGACGGAATTCCGTACGCTATGCTGTTGCCAGCATTTTTTCCACTCTGCCACGGGATTTTCCGATGATATACCTGCGGATAAAAAACATCGAACAGATCATAAAAGTCCAGCTCCCCGAAATCCGTTTCATCCCAGTCTGTCAGAAACAGGTTGTTGCATTCATAGCCGACCGGCAGGAGCGCTTTTTCGTTCCATTCCCGGCAGGCTTCGTCCAGAGGCTCCACCCGCAGCGCCGCATATTCCTTAACGTCACTGAGCGTCATCACATACATCTCATCCAGCGCCCCGATTCCGGAAAACATCAGATAACCGTCCTCAGTATACGACCAACTGTCCGCTGTAAAATGTTCTTCCGTCTTTTTGCGCATCATTTCATCTTCATAATGATAATAATTGCGTGTCACATCGAGATTGCCTTCTGCCGCCTGCAGCTCGTACTCCACAAAGCCACCGTTCCAGTCGACTTCAACAATTTCTATCTGTGCCTCCTGCTGATCCGTCGCCCGCCTGCAGAAACGCTTTACCTCTGATGCCCGCACCATATCGACCCTATTTTTCTGGTCTACTGCAGGATATCCGTTTTCTCCAAACTGCTTTACGATGTGCGCAATGGTCTCTTTTTCCCCGAGCCGTCCGCTTCTGCCTGCTTCCCGATACAGCTCAAGGCAAACATCTTCCATCCGTATTTTCGACTCTTCATCCTCTTCCAGCACAATCACTGTTTCCGCTTCGGTATCCACATCCTGCCAGCTCTCTCGGGACAGTTTCCCACAGCCCTGTACCACAAATGGCAGGATAGTGCACAGCGCTATTGCATATGTCAAAAATCTGCGATGCTCTGCGAATTTCTTTTGTTCTGTCTGCATAGTTCTGTCACTCTTTCGTCGTAATTTCCATCAGCCTGTCTTCTTCGTCGTCTACGAAAAAATTTACAATTTCCTGTCATTTGAAAATCAGAAAACAGGGCAAGAGTCCTGCTCTCGCCCTGCGCTTCTTATTCAGGACAATAGAATGCTCGCAGAGCGTGCATTCTATTGTTTCACAATTGCTTTTTCGATCTCCGCGTTCACCCGTTCTCTTAAGGCTAGCAGCCATTCTTTTTCTTTGGGATAGCGCTTGAATGTGATCGGTTCGTCCGTTCCTTCTGCGATGATTTCACAGACTCTTTCCCTGCCGACCAGCGATTCCAGTAGTTCAAACGCACGCACATCCTGCATCACCTGCTGCATCAGCATCAGGCGGATAGATTCCTCCGGTACGCCGCCCTCACCGGGATAAACCAAAAATGCATCGCCGGACGGAAATGCTTCTCCCGCGTCCGTTACCGCATACGGATTGATGTGCTTGATCGAATACTGGCTGTTATAAAAGTTAAAGCCCCAGTGCAGAAATCCACTGATTTTATACAGATACAGCTGCACACCGAGGATTCTGGTACGCGCAGAAGGCATCGCCATGAACCGATTGGAAACCTCCTTCCACTGTCCGGTGCAATAATAGGTCCACAGTCCTTCCATTCCTCTTTCCAAAAACGGCTCCATGCAGTTTGTTCCGGGTGCAAACAGATCGACCAGGCCTTTTTCACAAAATCCAACGTCAGAAAGCGCATCAATCGTATGAAATCCCTGAATATAGGGTAGTACCATTTCCCGCGCTTTTTTATAATCCTCTAAAATCTCCTCTCCGGGTTCATCTGAAATATGGAAAAAGACTTTATCCTGCAGTCCCTGTTCTTTCAGGAAATCTGTCAGGGCAGTCAGATATTGTGCCAGAAAATCCGCATATTCCGGGCTCTGTGCGTCCGTGTGCCAGCCAAACTTATGACGAAGCGTGCCGTCCTCCCAGACCATAATCTTCGGTGCGCACTTAGCGCCCCACTGGGTAAACAGATGCGCCATTTCAAAATGCGTAATTCCGGCAAAGCGACAAATTCCGATCCAGCGCTCCAGTTTCGAAAAATCGAAGCTGTAGGTATCACCGTCCTTGCGGATGTCCAGCAGCTGAACCGTCGTGCGCTCGCCGCCGACCGCAGTGTCCAGAGGCGGTGTAAATACGGGTGTCAGAATCGTATTGATGCCACGCGCCGCATACAGGCGGATAAAGTTTTCCAGAATCTTCCAGTGTTCTTCGCTGAACGGTTTTACATGATAATAGTCTGCCAGACAGTCAGAATGGAACCATTCCGTATGCAAAAGCTTCTGCGGCGGAAGCGACGCATCGACCACATGTAGGTCTGCTTTTAACGTCTCTTTTTCTCCGTCCTCAGTTTCCGTTTCGATCACAATAGCATAGTCTCCACCTGCAAGCTCCGCATCGACCGTCACATCCAACCATAGGCTGCGCCACTGTCCGGGCACTTCTTTTGTCAGATATTTTTTGTCCGCGCCATCGCCCTCCGTATTCAGATCGCGCAAAAGATCCGGATACATCCCGGGTACGATGCGCAGATAGTTATCATCCTGCTCCTTATGGCACGGATAAGCCGACGGAACCAGCTCAACCCGGCGCAATCTCGTCTCAATTTTTTCCGGCGCTTTTACGGAAACCTTCCAGTAACGTCCCCAGTCTGCCGCCCCAAAATATGCAATCACACAGGATACGGTTTCCCGATGCAGCGTTGAAAGGCGAATGCTCCCCTGTCCATCCGGCACTTCATCTGCGAACACCTTTGTCAGCGTGTCCGTAATTTTCCAATTGTTCCCCATGAGTTCCTCCTTGCCCCCTGATTTTGTATACGCTGTCTGCAGATTCAGTCAATATGGGCGCTTTTTGCGTCTGCACTAAGCGTATCATAAAAAGGGCAAATCGGCTATGGTTTCTTTTTATTCCAATGTCTTGTCGCTAAATAAACAGCGTGCATCCCTGTTTCCGGAAATGCTCGATTTTTTCATCCAGCACACACTCTTTTATTCCGAACTTTTCTGCAAGACAGCTTTTACACAGAAACGATGTACTGCCCCGGTTGACAAATTTCCGATAAGCTCCCCGATCCAGCTGGGTCAGCTCCTTTCCGCATTTCATGCAGGTGTCCATTACAGATCAACGACCTTGCAGCGGTAGACTGCACAGCCGTAAGGCTCCAAGGCCTTACGGACCGTTCCGTTGAGCGAAGGCAGATCTTCCCCGGTCCAGACCTCCTTCATCTGCAGGGTTTTGCCGGTGCTCATCGGAAGACCGACTTCGTCCAGATTCAGATTTGCTACCACGCTTTCGTCCTTTAAGTTGAAGAAACCGATTGCCAGATCGCCATTGGAAAGCTGTCTGGAATAAATGAGGACATCGTCTCCACTCCAGATTCCGTCCAGACGGATCGGCTGACGGCACAGAGGATCCTGATTGATCGCAATCAGTTCTTTATTTTCCAGAATCTTCTTCGTCTCTTCGTTCATATTACGGATATCGCAGCCAATCATCAGCGGAGAGCCAAACAGCGCCCAGATTGAATAATGCGTTCTGTACTGAACGTCGTTGCAGCCGCCTAAACCAACGTTTCCTTTGCCGTACATGCCGACAACCAGCATATCCATATCATTAAAGCAGCCGACGCTATGATACGGATGAAGCTTTGCCTGCTGTTTGGTCAGATCCTTGATCGATTCCCAGCTGTCGAAAACATCGCCGGTGGAACGCCACATGCTCGCGCCGGTTTCCTTAATCCATTCATGCGTCTGATCTGCGCCCCAGGAGCATGCGGAAAACAGGATATCCCTGCCGCAATTTTCCAACGCGATGCCCATTCTGCGGTATAAATATTTGCCCGGAATGATGTTGCTGTGATAGCAGTAATCGTATTTCAAAAAATCCACACCCCAGGATGCAAATGTGTCTGCATCGATAAATTCATGCTCGAAGCTGCCTGGATATCCGGCACAGGTCAGGTTGCCCGCACAAGAATACA
>UMAG01028057.1_pt1 | contig 15104 bp, 13 predicted proteins | sample 1963651 | NCBI WGS metagenome assembly UMAG01 (sample SAMEA4835910, study PRJEB28245) | human gut metagenome | biome: gut microbiome; material: fecal sample | place: Denmark | collected 2008 | reverse complement strand
GTCCGGCAACCGGCCGTCGCTACCGCGCATCCGCGAAAGAGCCAACAGGGCACTGTAACGGAGCAGCGACGGAGCATCCTCCGCCAGCCACTTTTCGGCCAGCGGCCGGGCCAGCGACGTATGCGAGAGCAACGAAAAAGCGAGGTTCTCGGCGAGTTCGGAATTCTTCACCCCCGCTCCCCAGAAAGCGAGTTCGTCGGCAGAGACTGCACAAGGGTCGGCTATTACGAAAGCCGACAGGAGCAGCTCACGTAGATTCTGCCCGTAAAGAAACCGGGCAAAAGCGTGGTCGGGCGCGAACAGGGAGGCCGCACGCCGGACGGCATGCAGGCTGACCCCCCAATTGCATTCGTAACGGATACCCAACTGTTCCATGCGCTCCACCACCGCACCGTTGATATCACGGCGCAGCATCCGCACCAATGCGGCCATCTTCTCCCTATTTTCCTTCATCTCCATGACACGCCTCCCGTATCAACATTTGCATCGGTTCCGGAATCGTTCCCTGCGCCTATCTTACGGGCAGGATGGTTCTTACGCCGTATTGATATACGGGAAGTACGGCATTTCCGAGTTCGGTCCTATCGAACATCACGCGACAGTCCGTCATATCCGCAACGGCATACTCCGCTTCGTCGGAACGCGGCGTCCGTTTCCGCTGGGGTGGATAGGCCGTCACGGCCACCCCCTGCGGCCGGCACTCCAGCACCACCGGTTCGCCGGAGAGGTCGTCGGCAGGCAACAATCCGCGGTCGTCACGGAACCGGCACACGACAAAGGTACGGCCTTCGGCATCCGGAACGACATAGTAACGCACCGTATAGGTCGTCACGGAACGTTTTCCGAAAAACAGTTCGAGGTATTCGTTCTCCATGCGGTCTATCCGTTCCACCGCCGTGGCGAGCCCGGCCCCATAGACCGTCTCGGCATAATCGCCCGTAATGAGCTCCGTCCGCCTGCTGCGCAGGTCGAATATCGTTTGGGCGGCATCCCTCGCCGCATTCTCCAGGCTGCTGCCGGAGGCGCTGCGGCGGTCGGGAAGTACCCGCGGGAACTCCTCCGCGCTGCCCGTATCGGCGTATATTTCCGTATGGGGAGCAGGTATCGGACCGGGATTCAGGTCGCGTGTCACGACAGGGTCGTAACGGCTGACGACCGCCGAACGGAGCGTATAGGTCTCCTTGTCGGCGAGCGGCGCTATCACCCCGAAATACTTCTGGGCGAAACGGGCGTACGGCCCGGTCACGACGCTCTCGCGGGCCACCGTAATATCGACCACCACGGTCGTCTGCGGCATGGCATAAACCCGCCGGCCATCCGGCATCACCGCATCGCCTACGGGAGCCACGTCGAGCACCTGTCCGTAAGCCGTACCCGTACAAACCGCCAAAGCGGCTGCAGCGAACATCATCCTAATCTTTCCCATATCTCATGCTTTTTTGTATGTCTGTCGTCCTCTCCGGCGCACTGCGCACCGGAAAACAAGCAGTACAAATCTAACGTTTTTTGAGGGAAATAAAAACTGTCGGCGGGAGTTTCAAAAGCGCAGATAGAAATCGCCCGTCAGCCTGCGGTACTCATCCGTATAGCTCCCAGGGCCCTCGCCTGTCTCTATTGTCAGGGTGTCTTCGACGGGCATCGCCCCGCAGCTTCCGGCGAAAGCGAATTCGAGCAAGACGCGCTTGGGAGATATTCCGGGAAGGGTAAAGACACGTGTACGACGGTTCAGTCCGAACCCGGCGACGCGGGCCCCGGCGAGAAAACGCTCCTCGCTGTCGGCCGGCAACACCACCGAAAAGAGACCCTCCGGCGCCAACAGACGGGCAGCATGCTGCAGCAGTTCGCCATAAGGGAGCGAATCGGCGTGGCGGGCCACCCTGCGTCCCGCATGGGGAGAGGGCAGCGAATCCACGAACCACGGCGGATTGGAAACGATATGGTGATAAAGCAGTTCGGGAGGGACTGTTGCCGACTCTCCTTCTTCGGAACAGTCTCCGGCAGCAGTCTCTTCACCGCCATCCGATACGCTCGCCGCGTCCCTGCCGCCCCACAGGGGTTCCGACACCCCGGGACGGAAAATCCCGATTCCGCAGCGATACACCCTGACCGCATGACTCCACGGCGACGATGCGGCATTGGCCGCGGCCTGTACCGCTCCCGCACCGTCCACCTCCACAGCATCGACGGTCGCCCCACCGGGCACATCCTCCGTGCGCTGGGCGAGCATCAGAGCTATCACCCCCGTTCCCGTACCGATATCCAGATAACGCGCAGGGCCCGGCAGCACCCGTGCCCACGCGCCGAGCAACACGCCGTCGGTACCCACTTTCATGGCCGTATCCGACTGCTCCACGACGAACCGTTTGAACCTAAACCAACTGTTGGACATTCCACAAACCGGCAACCGCCCTCCCCGGGCCGAAACCGTTCCTGCATTTAATAATACGTTATCTTTCTCTCCTCTATCCGGTACGGCACCCGTTCCCCGCCTTCGGCCATACGATACACCGTCCGGAAGGTCCAATTACCCGCGCCGTCGAATACGGTATAGGTCATCTCGGCAGAACCGGCCACCGCGCCGTTCACGAACCTCTCCACCCTGACCGGATTGCCGTTTCCATCGTAGGAATATTTCAGCACCTCCGTACCGTCGGCCGTCGTCCGCTCCTGCCTTACCGGCAATCCCCGCTTGTAACGGGTTCGGAACGTCACGCTGCCATCCCCGCCGACCGCCACGCTCTCGGACCGGTTCCTCCTCCACTCGGTACGCTCTTCCGACACTTCGTTTCCCTCCTCGTCAAAGGTGCGGCGCACATGACACCGGCCGTTCCATTCGAATTCGACCGTCCGGTCGCCGCCGTAACGAACCGAACGGGACACGATACGTTCCGGCCTCCCGCTGCCGTCATAGACGAACTCTTCCCATTTCACCACATGGCCGCCGCACAGATACTCCGTACCGGTGACATATCCCCTTTCATCGAAACGGTACGAACAGCACGACTGCATATCGTCTACCCGCGGCCCTTTCGTTACCGTTCCGCCGCACGCTTCGGCTTCATAGGCCGATACATCAAGTGACCTCACGTTCCCCCGAAGCCCCATCCTTTCAAGGCTGTTCACCGCATCGCCGCCGGAACATCCGGCGAAAGCCGCCACAACGGCCGCCATGCACACGTTCCGGAATCCATTGACGACACTCTGCATGATACCTCCATCGTTTAACGTTATACATCAATATCTCTACACAATCTCCCGACCCGCCATCGGAATCTCCGCAAAACGGTGCGACGGACACTCCTCGGGCCACGTACAGGCGGCAAACCGTCTCTGCCTACCGGAGATAGCCGGCGATGCCCGCACCGAAGAGCGCGAAATCATACTTCACAGGGTCGTCCGCATCCAGAGCGCGCAGCGCCTCCGTCACCTCTTCGACAGCCCTCCAGTCGTTCTGTCTCCGCTGCAGCAACCCGAGAGCACGCGCCATCGCTCCGCTGTGGACATCGAGCGGCAGATAAAGAGCCGAAGCAGGTATGCGTTTCCACATCCCGAAATCCACGCCGCGGCCGTCGTCGCGCACCATCCAGCGCAGATACATGTTGAGTCTCTTGCAGGAGGCTTTCCGTTCAATGGAAGAGACGTGTTTTTCGCAGCGGACGGGATGGTCACAGGCGAAAAACTCACGCCGGAATTCGGCAAGCACGATACGCAGGTCGCCCGTCGCGGCATAACGTTCCTCGAAAAATTGGCCGATGCCGCCCCATACGGTACAAAGTCTGCGCAGTGCCAGAACGAACGCAATGAAATCCGTTCCGTTGAAAGTACGGTGCACAAAATGTCCGAGCGGCCGCAGCTCCTCCGGCGAAGCGTGCAGCGTGAATTCGTAAGGCGCCCCGTCCATCAACTCCATCATGCGCCGGCCACTCCTCACGATGGCCCGACGGTTGCCCCACGCGACAGTCGCAGTCAGAAAACCGGCTATCTCCCTGTCCTCGCGCCCCGTAAAGAGATGGGGTACGGACACGGGGTCGTTCTCTATGAAATCCGCCGTGTCGTACCGGTCGTAAAACGCATCGAGCAGCTCCTTCAAAACCTCTTTCTCCATCCGTCACCGTCCATTCTTCCGCGAAGGTACTCAAAAAGCCCTACACCGACAACGGTACGCAAGAGACCCCCGAATGAAAATACCCAAATACGGCAGGCGCCGGACTTTTACAAGTCCGGCGCCTGCCTCGGTACTCCATACCAGAATCGAACTGGTATTTGCAGAATGAGAATCTGCTGTCCTAACCGTTAGACGAATGGAGCGGTTCTTTGCAAATCCGGGATTGCCTCCCGAAAGCGGGACAAAAATAGAACAAATATCCGAAACCGCCAAACAACTCGCAAAAAAATCGGCATCTCCTCCCTGCGGCAGGCGCTTTCCCTCTTTGTACCGTCTGCACCAACCGCTGCCGCACACTGTCCCCGACTCCTCTCGTTCTCCCTCAGAGCCGCCCAATCCGCCTTGCCGCCCGACATACCCGGCGGCTTTCTGCAACCCGTTCCCACCCCGAACGACTGCTGTCAGACCATTTTCAGCCCCACCACAGAAGCTATCAGCGTACAAATGAAAAAGAGACGTGCGAAGGAGACCGGTTCATGGAAAAACACGATGCCGAGCACGACCGTTCCCACGGCCCCGATACCCGTCCACACGGGATAGGCGGTACTGACGGGCAGCGTATGCACGGCCTTTGCAAGCAACAGCATGCTGATGACCACACAGGCGAGAAAGCCCGCTCCCCACAGATACCACTCCGTACCCGCAGCCTCTTTCATCTTACCCAGACAGAATGCGAAACCCGACTCAAAAAGTCCGGCAACAATCAGAAGAAACCAATCCATAAATCCTGTATTGTACGATTAAACAATCCGACGGGCAAAGTTATCCCGTTTCCGCCGCAACCCTCTTTACATTTGATAAGAAAACACCGGACAACGCTTTCCGAGAGATATTCCGTACCTTTGAAAAGAAATACGAACCCGACCATGGAACTGCAGGAGATACTCAACGCCATCTACCGGATACCGGAAGCCTCAGCCGACCGGCTCGCATCCTGTTCGGTACGAATCGACCGGCCGAAAGGGTGCCGCATACTGGAGGCCGGAAAGGTCGAAACGGACCTCTTCTTCATCGCACGGGGGATTGCCAGAGCCTATATTCCGACAGGGGACAGAGAGATAACGTTCTGGATAGGCCAGGAAGGCACCGCTATCGTATCGTTGAGAAGCTACGTATGCAACGGGGCGGGATATGAAAGTGTGGAACTGCAATATATGATATTCGGGAAGCCGGATACAGCCCGAAATGAAAAAAAGAGCTAAACATCTGCAAATATAACCATTGATATACTGCATTTTATGTGGTATCAGATTCGGGAACGACTTTTTAATTTGTCTTAATCCGTTGCAAGTTTCTTCGGGATATATGGGAACATTTACGGGAATTTATTATACCTTTGCCGCATAACCGAAAAAGCAACGCCGATGAAAGTTACCGTCTATCTGAAAAAGTGTTCCCCCGAGGTCTCGAACATCTGCTTCCGGGTCAGAGATAAGAATGTGGACATAAAGGTCGTTTCCCCACTTGAAGTGCAAGACAGGTATTGGGACACCGACACCCTCAGCTACAGGCGCACGACAGCCGTGCCCGCCTCCGAGCAGAAACGGCTGCCGGAACAGATCGCCGCCATCATCGAACGGGCGGAGAAGACCTTCACGGGCAAGGCGGACAGTCGGTGGATGAGGCAGGTCATCGAGGATGTGCTGTACCCTGCCCGCGCCTTCGAGCGCAACCATCCGAACCTGCTTGCCCGCGTCCACGAGTATCTGGAAAAATTTGACGGAGCGGAGAGGACAAAGGAGCATATCGTCCGTTTCGAGCGCAAGATGACCCGTTACCACGACTACCGCCGGGATATACTGGGAGAGACGGATTTCACCCTCTTCGTGGAGACCGTCACGTTGGAGCAGATGAACGCTTTCCGGGATTATGTGGTGAACGAGTACAAGCTGCGGCAGGAACACCCCGACTTCTATGCTCCCCGCATGCTCATCAACCACAGACCGAGGCCGCTTTCCGGTACGACCGTCATCAACATCATGAACCTGTTCTGCACCTTCCTGCACTGGTGCAAGAAGATGAAGTATTCCGACAATGAGGTCTATGTGCTCTACGGCTGCAAGGAACCTACCTACGGCGACCCGTTCTTCCTCACTTCCGAAGAGAGGAATATCCTCTACGATGCGGACTTGAGCGACTGCCCGAAATTGGCCGTCATCCGTGACATCTTCGTGTTCCACTGCTATGTCGGCTGCCGAGTGGGCGACCTTTACCGTCTCACAAGGGACAATATCAAGGACGGTTTTCTGGAATACATGCCGCAGAAGACGAAGAAATGCGAGGCGAAGACTGTCAGGGTACCCCTGCACGAGAAGGCGTTGAAGATACTGGAACGCTACGATGCCAATGCCGACAGGCTGTTCCCGTTCAAGCAGATACACACCTACAACCTCGGCATACGGGAGCTGCTGAAGCGTTGCGGCTTAGACAGGATGGTCACCATCCTCGACACGCACGGCTACAACACCGTGCAGAAGCCCCTGTACGAGGTGGCCAGCAGCCACACGGCACGCAAGACCTTCGTGGGCAATCTTTACAGGCAGGTGCCCGACCCAAACCTTATCGCCTCCATGTCGGGGCATGTGGAGGGCAGCAGGGCGTTCAGCCGCTACCGCACGATAGACGATGACATGAAGCGCAGGCTTGTGGAAATGATAGACTAAGACAGAAAGGAGGACATACATATGAAAGTGACCGCATTCATCCGGAAGACCGCCGCCAAGAACAACATCACCGACCAGGCACGGGTCTATTTCCGTGTCCGTGACATCGGCGGTGTGGACATCAAGGCCGCGAGCGAGCTGTCCATCAACCCCAACCACTGGAGCCCTGAACGGCAGGGCTACAAGCCCCGCGTGGCCCTGGTGTCGGAGGAGAAGAAGATGGGCTTCGACAAGGACGTGCAGCAGATCACACATCTCATCACAAAAGAGTACCACCGGGGAGTGGACGGCAGCTGGCTCAAGGGGCTGATAGAGGAATACCACCATCCCGGCATCAACGCCAGGGGCGGCAACAAGGCCGACGAGTACCTGCTCTCGTTCCAGATACGGAAATACGTCGAGGAAACACCGCTTGCGGATGAAAGCCGGAAACACCACCTCGACAATCTCAACAAGGTGCTGCGCTACGAGCGTTTCCGCCACGAGGTGCTGCACCAGCGCGGCTTCCGCCTGTGCATCGACACCGTAACGGCGGATGACATCAGGGACTTCAAACTGTGGATGCAGGAGGAACACAAATATGTGGACATGTATCCCGTATTCTACAAGAACGAGAAACACCGTGATGTCGGGCAGAGGCGTTCCGAGAACAGCATGTCAGGGTCGCTCTACCGCATCCGCACCGTCGTCAAGTGGTGCATCAAGCGCGGGCTAACAAGGAACAATCCCTTCGACCAGTACCAGATTGCCCGGCCGATGTACGGCGACCCGTTCTACCTGACACTCGAAGAGCGGGACAGGGTGTACTACGCCGACCTGGGCGGCATGGGAACTACCTACCCGGTCTACCGTGACATCTTCATGTTCCAGTGCCTGATAGGATGCCGCGTGAGCGACCTGAACAGGCTGACCAAGGCCAATATCGTGGACGGCTTCGTGGAGTACATCCCGCAGAAGACGAAGATGGAGCATGCCAATACGGTGCGTGTACCGCTCAACCAAAAGGCACGGGAGATACTTGAACGCTACAAGGATCTGGAGAACGCCCTGCTCCCCCGGTTCTCGCACTTCGGCTACAACAAGAAGATAAAGGAGATACTCAAGTATGTGGGTATCGACCGTACGGTCATAGTCCTCGACCCGAAGACAAGGGAGGACGTGGCAAAACCCTTATACGAGGTGGCGACCACACATACCGCACGCAAGACATTCATCGGCAACCTGTACCGACAGGTCAAGGACCCGAACCTGATAGCCTCCATGTCGGGACATTCTGAAGGGAGCCGGGCCTTCGCACGGTATCGCAAGATTGACGACGAGATGAAGAAGGAGCTGGTGAGCCTTTTAGACTGATTGTCATATTCCTCTTTTATTATCTTATACCCCAAAAATCCTACGAATATGGACGGGCAGAAACAGACATACGAACAGTTCAAGGCGGACATCCTCCAGTGGAAAGACGCGCACAGGGAGGAATACCGCCGCTTCGCGAAAATGATGGCGGACGGAAACGAGATGCTGTACCTTGCCGTCTGCCGCGCCATCTTCAAACAACTGCCCGGAATCAGGCGGGAATGGCAACAGTCATGGTGTGACGACAGCACGGACAGCTTCAGGAACATAGGCCTTCATTTCAAGGAGAACGCAGTGCCGGGGCAAATCGTGGAACTGTACAGGAAACAGAGGGAAGAAGATGCCGCCCCACCTCCGACCACATTCTGGGGCAGGATGAAATACATTTTCAGACAGGGCGTGAGAAAACACCGCGTGACGCTGTCCGCCCCTCTCGTGCTGAGCTGGCTGTACTACGGCAAAAGTTTCGAGGCGATGGTTGACATGGTCAGCAGGCAGGCGGAACATCCCAAGGCAGGGAACGCCGAAAGGATGGGCTGCTCCATTGTCGTCAAACAGATTATTGAAGTGTCCATAAAGAACGGTTTCCGAACGCAGGAGGACTGGGACAAACATTTCGCCATGAAAGACGCCATCGAGAAAGGCAGCATCGGCGAATGGGCTTTGCAGTCCTTAAAGGACGGGATGGGTGGCGGTGATACCGATACCGAAAATAACTCGACAGAAGCGGCAGACTCCGGTAACGGCACGGCACCGCAGACACAGCGGACGGCCGGAAAGAAGAAGATACAGGAGCGGCCGCTTGCGGATTATCTCAAGTGCGGAAACAGGGAGGAAGTCCTGCAATGCATCCGCCGTTTCGTTTCCATAAACACGAGCGCGGTCCACCAGGCACTGCCGTTCTATGTGCTGAAAGACCTGCGGCTGGTGGCCGGGATGCACGCCGCGAAGGAGTACAGCGTGGGGGTGGCACTGCAGTTTTCCGACCTGCCCTCGCTGAAAAGCGAGAGCGCCATACGGCAGGCGGTCGGCTTCCTGAAGGCGGCAAAGCATATCATCAAGGACGGGAAAGACCAGATGGCTCCTCTTATCGAGAGTGATGAGAACAGGGAACTGTTCCGGTCACTGGCGGCAGAAGTCAAGAAAATCACCGCCGATGATGAAGCGGAAACGGCCGCCGGATAAGGCAAAGTGAGCCGTTTTACATGGTCATGCAGACTTGAATTGTCATGACAATTTAAGACAAATTATTATATATCAATCCGTTTCAATTCCCATATACTTTTGCACCGTCAACCTTTTCCCTAAGGTCGGCGGTGCTTCTCTTTTATAAGCCATCGGAAGCGGGGCATCAGGGAACTTTTGAAGATGGTCATCACAAACTTCAAAACTGATATTTATGATCACCATAGAAAGTCTGGTCGAACAGGGCGCGAACGTGAAACTGGAAGTCACGCCCGCCGACCTTAAGATGTTTGCCGAGTCCATCGTGCAGCGCACCATCATGGCGCAGCAGGAGGAACGGGACGCCGCCATGAAGCGTGAGGCGGAAGAGACATGGCTCAATACGAAACAGGTCCGTGAGTTGTTGAACGTGTGCGAGGGCACACTCAACCTGTGGGCAAAGCGGGGCTACCTCGTGCCTGTCAAGGTGGGCAACAAGAACATGTATGCCAGGTCGGATGTCCGGCGTGTGCAGACGGGAGGGAAATCCGAGAGTGTGACATCCTATTGCAAGAAGAGAAATGGCTGACATGACACACTCCCGACTTGAACTATGCAACATGATCCGCATGGAGGCGGAACATACCGAAGACACCGGCTTCCCTCTGGAAGTGTTCCCGCAGACGGTTCAATCCGTCATCCTTGACATGGCCCGGTACGAGAACTACAAGACAGAGTTCATAGCGACTGCCATGATTTCGGCTGTATCTGCGGCATTGGGCGGCACCTACCGTATCCGCATCAAAGGCGAATGGCAGAGCAATGCCGCCCTCTACATCATCCTCGTGGGCAGGCCGGGACTGGGCAAGACACCGCCGCTGGAGGCGGCATACCGCCCCATACGGAAGCACGACTATGCCCTATTCAAGGCGTATGAGTCGGAATTGGAGGTATGGAAAGCCGCCGGGGAAAACGGGAAGAAGCCCGTGCTGCGGCGTACCGTCGTGTCCGACTTCACCCCCGAATCACTCCTGCTGACGCACAACAACAATCCCCGTAGCGTGGTCATCCTCGTGGACGAGATCATGGGGATGTTCAACTCCGCCAACCGCTATACCAACGGACAGCTCATAGAGCAGCTGCTCACGGCATGGAGCGGCGGGGCTTTGGACGTGACAAGGGTGAGCAGTACGATACCTGTCCACATAGAACAGCCGTGCATCAATATCGTCGGAACCACGCAGACCAAGCGTGTTCATGAACTGCTCACGAAAGGATTCGAGGATAACGGACTGCTTGACCGTATCCTGTTCGTGCTGCCCAAGTCCTGGAAAATGTCAAAATGGACTGATTGGGATGATGGCGGGGAGGACAGGGCATCTCTGGCGGCGGCACGCTGGGAGCAGATACTTGGCAAGGTACTCGCCCTGGACTATGACACGGGAGAGGAAGAAAGGAGACCCCATGTGCTGTCTATGGACAAGGAGGCAAAAGAGTATTTCTTCTCATGGTGGAACAGGAAAGTGGAACGCATCAACCGGATAGAGGACGACGCCCAAGTGGAGAGTCGCGAGATGAAGCATCCGGCGCAAGTGGCACGGCTTGCCCTGCTCATGCAGGTGCTGCGGTATGCCGCCGGGGAGAGTCACCTGCAGTCTGTGGATACGGCATCGGTAAAGGCCGCCATCCGGCTGAACGGCTACTTCGAGGACTCGTACCGCCGCATCCGCTCATTCGTGGCGGAGGACATGTGCGAGGAACCGCCCAAGGTGCTGCTGTCGCTGCTGCCGGACACTTTCGACACGAAAACGGCCATCGCCATTGGGAAGGAACTGCAGAATGTCAGCGAGCGCACGGTGATGAACTACCTCAAGGAGCTGTGCCGGAGCAGGCTGCTGCGGAAGTCCAAGGCCGGGCATTACGTGAAGATCATATATGATAAATCTGTGAAATCTAATGAAAACAATAATGAATCATCCCCACGAAACTGCAACGGATGATCCCTTGTTGCAGCCTGCAGTCTTTGCAGTTTTGCAGTTTCGAGGACTGAAAAGGGGAAATTCCTGCAGGACTGCAAGAACTGCAAACTGCAAATGGTGGTATTTATTTGCAGAAACACGTAATTGACAACATTATGAACGAATATAGATTCCATCTTCAAAAATACAAACCGGGCAGCAAGACCGTCTGTCCGGGGTGCGGAAGGAAGTCCTGCTTTACCCGTTATATCGACGAGGCGGAAGAGATTTCTTTCCCGGGGTACGTGGGCAAATGCGACCACGTCAACAGTTGTGGCTATCATTATTCCCCGAAAGAATACTTCCGGGACAATCCGTCAGCAAGGAAAACATCGGCTGGCCATAAAATGAACGGCAATGTATTTACGGCAGTAAAGTATGCAGCTAAACAACCGCCAACAGAACAAGAACCGGAGATTTCTTGTCTTCCCTATGATTGGGTGGAACAATCCATGCGCGGGTACGACATCAACCCTTTGTACCGTTACTTCACCAAAGTGACGGGAAAGGAGGAAGCCGGCAGGTTGTTCCATGTTTACAAAGTCGGCACGTCAAGGATGTGGAACGGTTCGACCGTGTTCTGGCAGATAGATGTCAGGGGTAACGTGCGTGCAGGCAAAATTATGGGCTACGATGCCGTAACCGGGCACCGGATTAAAGAACCTTTCAGTCAAGTCAACTGGGTTCATTCCGTAAGAAAAGTGCCGGATTTCCACATGAAGCAGTGCCTGTTCGGTGAGCATCTGCTTTCGGACACTTCCGCTGCCATGTCAGCCAAACCTGTAGCCATTGTCGAAAGCGAGAAGACGGCACTGGTTGCCGCTCTGTTCATTCCTGATTTTGTATGGCTTGCCACCGGGGGAATGCACGGCTGTTTCAACCGCGAGGCCATGCAGGTATTGAAAGAACGTGAAGTGATCCTTTTCCCCGACCTCAAAGCAACCGATGAATGGCGGCAACGGCTGCCGATGCTGGAGACTATCTGCAGGCGTGTCACCTGTTCCAACCTGCTGGAGAAGATGGCGACCGATGAACAGCGTAGTCGGGGACTGGATATCGCCGACTTCCTGCTGATAGAGGACACGCCACAGATGATTCTCGCGAGGATGATACAACGCAATCCTGCGTTGCAGAGCTTCATCGACACCTTCGGACTTGAACTGGTGGATGCAGAGAAGATCGAATGAAGGAGAATCAATGGACAGCTCGCTGTCCCGTGAAAATGGGGTTGTAAAATCCCGTAGCTCATTAGGGCATTTTCACCGTCTCCGCTTCGCGTCCGGCAGTAAAAAAGCCCATAAGCCGGGGAACTCCTCAGGCTCCCGGGTGTGCCTCCGGCTGTCTGACGGGATTTTACAACAAGAGTAACAATATAATAACGAACAGATATGAGTAATACACAATACGCAGTCTGCCACCTGCAACGTGGCAGCGGCAATGACAGTGGAATGTCATACCATATAGAAAGGAAGGATGCCAAGGGAAAGATTTATGTGCCGGTCAATGCCAATGCGGACCGGACACATCTCAACCGTGAGCTGGTCAGGTTCCCTGAAGGAGTGTCCAACCGTACCGAGGCGGTACAGCACCGCATCGACACGGCCGGGCTGCGCCGCAAGGTCGGCAAGAACCAGACAAAAGCCATCCGTATCATCCTGACAGGGACACATGAGCAGATGATGAAGATTGCCAATGACGGTAGGCTGAACAGTTGGATCGATGCCAATCTCAAATGGCTAAAGGACACCTTCGGCGAAGAGAATCTTGTGTCGTGCGTGCTGCACATGGACGAGAAGACACCGCACCTGCACGCCACTGTCGTTCCCATTGTAACCGGGGAACGTATCCGCAGGAAGAGGGAGGGCGAGAAGAAATATGAAACGAAATCCGGACCCCGCCTGTCGGCGGACGATGTGATGCGTCGTACCAAACTGCACGAATACCAGAGCAGCTACGCAGCAGCCATGAAACCGTTCGGGCTGCAGCGGGGCATCGTCGGCTCCACCGCCAAACATCAAGCCAATTCGGATTATTATAGGCAGCAGGTCATCCGTTATGAGGAGGACATAGCCAAATTGCAGGCCGATGTGGAGAAAGCGCAGGAGGGCAGGAACACCATCCTCTCATGGTTCGGCAAGGGAGACCTTTCCAAGGCAAAGAAGGAACTGGCTGACAAGGACGGGCAAATTGCCGAACTCAATAGACAGATTAAGGCTCTTCAGGCAGAAAAGATCCGGTTGCAGGAACAGCATAAATCAGAAATCGGGAAACTGCGAAACGGCTATCAAGCGGAGATAGACAAAGCTATCCGCAGGGCGGAAGCCGCTGAGCGGCAGTCAGAAGAGAAAGATGCCGTCATAGACAGGCTGCGGAAGCAGATAGGCCTGCTCGACCGGATGGCAAACCCTCAGCGTTACAGCCTATCATCCGGTGCCGAGCTTGTCCGAATCAACGTGTCCAACTACCGGAATCCGTCGCTCCACATCTGGACACGGGTCGGCGAGGAACTTTTTGAGGACACCAAATTCCAGATAGACTATGATGTGGCCCAAAGACATTTCAACGGACAGATCACGGACGAGGAGTTTGTCAATGCCGTCTTCGAGCCGCAGGAGCAAGTAAACGGGAAGCAGGTGGAACTATTGGGTGCTGCGTTTACCCTTGCAGCCGGTGGACCGGCAGAGGTTCATGTCGGAACAGGCGGTGGCGGGTCGTCTTCGGAACTTCCGTGGGGCGAACAGAAAAAGAAAAATCCGCAACGAGGCAGATAAAATGATGTGACAATAAAACAGCGTCATACTTTCGTATTTGACGCTGCTCATCTTTTACCAAGTGATAACCTTATCAACAATCTCCTGTTGTTCGGCACTGCTGCGCCGCAGATAGATACGGGTAGTTTCTATACTTTCGTGTCCCATCAAATCGGCAAGCAAGGAAATATCATTAAACCTGTCCAGAAAGTTCTTAGCAAACCTGTGACGGAACGAGTGCGGATAGACCACTTTTTCGTTCATACCGTATTTCCGCGCATAATTTTTCAGTTGTTGGGCGATGCCTCTTGTGGTGAGACGCTGTCCGTATTGGTTAAGGAAAACATAGCCGCTGGATCGGCTTTGTTCTGACAGCCATTTGGTGGCTTCAGTGCTCAGTTGTTTCGGAATGTAGATACGACGTACCTTACCCCCTTTTGTGTAGATGTCAAAATATCCTACCCGGATATGCTCTGCTTTCAAATGTATCAGTTCGCTTATCCTTGCCCCGGTAGCGGCAAGAAAGCGTACGGCAAAATACCATGTCCGGTTTTTCTCCGTTCCTAAGTGGCTTTTAAGAAATTCGTAATCAGCATTGCTGATTATGTTTTCAAGATAAGTGCGTTGCTGTTCCTTTATGGTTTTCATGCGTAGCCGTGACTTGCCTATATATCCCAAATACTTGTTCAATCCCAATATGCGGAGGTTAACTGTCTTTGGCTTAAAATTGTCTGTCAGATGGTTTTTATAAGCTATGAGATTCCGCTTGTTCAGCTCTTTATAACGGGTAAAATAATCTTTTACGGCATACAGGTACGCTGTAACGGTGTTCTGGGCTAAATTTCCCTGTTTTAGGAATGATTCAAAATCAGTTGTATCCATATTGGTTCTAATTATTAGTAAAACATAAGTTGTCTGTACTAATAAGATAGCCCTAGTAGTTCCGACAGATGCCATTATAGGAAATCCGCCGTATCAGGTAGTTGATGGA
>UMAG01027631.1_pt1 | contig 15131 bp, 23 predicted proteins | sample 1963651 | NCBI WGS metagenome assembly UMAG01 (sample SAMEA4835910, study PRJEB28245) | human gut metagenome | biome: gut microbiome; material: fecal sample | place: Denmark | collected 2008 | reverse complement strand
AACAGACAGGAACGCAGGGAGAAGACGTTTCACGTGAAACAATCTGGGGCTGTCACTGTTCTATTTGTGAAAAAAATAACAGGTAAATTTGAAATAAAGTGTTGATTTTATTTGTGTAAGTGGTATACTAGTAGTAGGAAAGGTGATTTAATAAAATATGATGAAAATTCAAAAAGCATTAATCCAACAAGCATTGATCGCACATGAATCACAGATTGAAGAAGAGTATCAAGATTACAGTTATCATGTGATGTCTACGGAAGTTAAGTATAACTTAGGAAGGCATCATGGTTATGTCGTACGATGTGAATCTTTACTCGATGTAACATATAAGGGCCAAAGAGTAGGAATAGACCCTTATACTACAAATGTTTGGTTTAACGATGATTTAACGATTGATGAAATAATTTAAACGGAGGAAATGAGAATGAATCAATACGCAATGATAGAAACTGCATTAAACGAGCATAAAAAATTATCGCTAATAAGTGGCGCTCGTTTAGTTAATTTGTCAGTTGATATTTACGAGGGTGGGAGGGGGGTATTATGATGGAGAATTATGTATTGCCGTACGAGTAGAAACAATTAGTTGGAATTGTGGAACTAAAAAGAATTGAGTTACACATATTTAAGAAAGGACGGGTCATTGATTGGCTCGGTAAGGGCATGTTAAATGAACATTTATCAGAAGGCAGTTGAATTACATTTGAATTTTATTAAGGAAAGACAAGCGCAGTTAGACACGGAATACGGAATTCTGAACACGCAAATTAAGCGAGCCGACTTAGGCGAAAAGCTACGCATTGAAATCGTATCGACAGTTAAGGATTCAAAAGAGTTAGGCTATATCGATATGAGTACGAATCTATTAATTGAGGGCGAGGGGTTATCGGCGTTTGATGAATTTAATGGGAAGAAATCTATGGTATGGCATGTCATTAATCCATCTAATATGGATTTCTGCAAAGAATTCGAGGGATGTTAAATGGTTAAGAAGATAGCAGATGAAGATATTCTTGCATACATGATCGCAATGAATCGCTCACTAGTTGGGGCAATCGCACCCCTTATCTATTCGGGGGTTCTTCTCAATGATCGGATAGACGACCAAGACAAGATTGAAGTGGCGTCAAATTTAGACATGGCACAAGAATTAAACACAGGATTAACGAGGTTAGAAAGCTTTGATGAATGCTTAGAAAGGATAAAAAGAAGCTATGACGAATGAATTTATTATCGCAATCATGGAGAACTTGAATGAAATTCTGAGGGAGGAAGTCGAAAATGGTAAAAATTCTACACAACGGAAATTTTCTTAACACCAAGTGGCGCAAGCTTGATCAAGAAGCGTTACAAGAATTGATATGCTATTGTATCGGCCTTGGTTGGTACTGCGAAAATATAGAGGTGAAAGAAGAAGCTGGCTTAATTGATAATAAAGTTACCAGCCGTCGAGCATGGCTATTGATCAAAGAAGCAGATAAAATGAATTATGAGCAACTCTTGCTACTGGAATTCAACGAATAGAGAACGTTTGAAGAATACTTAAAACTAACCCCTTGATATAGGGGTTTTCAAATATTAGCCCTCCATTTTGATAGCTTGCTACGATTCGAGGGAAGTAAAATTTATCTGCTCCTTTAAGATAAAGGATTGTATTATTTGAGTGGTCATTGCTTGTCATGGAAAAGAAGGGCGGTTGTGTCCGGTCAACGCTGGTTGACGCATAAATGTAATAGTTTTTGTAGTCGATCCAGAATCCTATGCCCTGTCCTTGATAGCAACACCCGAAGAAATAAATGGCGTTCTTCGGTTTCGAGCCCATGAAGCTATTCTTTTCTTCTGCGAATTCGTTTCGTACTGCCATAGCGCCATACGGTGACAGTAACAGAAGCTTTCCGAAGTCGCTTTCTTCCAAGCTTTCGGCATAGGCGGTAGCGGTGAATTTCTCGACCGTAATCAAGCCATTTTTGAACGAGTTGAAACGCTTGGACAGATCTGGAACGATCTGCCAATAACTGAAATGAGGATTAATGAGTGTGGTTGAGTTTCCAAGCGCTATCATTTTTACGCCTTTTCGTTTTCGGAAGATCGAGCTGCAATAGCTCATGAGTGCGTCGCCCTCGTAAGATAGATAAAGCATTTTTGAACCTTTTTCGATAAGAAATTCATCATACACAACAAGATCGACATTCGGGAAAGTTGCGCCCTTGACTTGGCCGAAGGTGCTAAGCTGATCGGCAAAGCCAAAGAATTCATCATCACAATAGAATTTTTTGTTTTTTACCTCTAACTTATGGTCTGGGAATTCATTCGCTATATCATCGAAAAAAGTATTAATTTTTTTCAACTCGCTTTTATACCGTCGCAGATAGATCGATTCTTTACGTTTATTTAACCATAGCTTGACCATTCGTTTCTTTGCGTCGTAGGTCTTGCCGTCGCCACGAGTTCCGATAACATAATTAAATACACTGTTTCTCGACCACAATTCATCCGCATTGTAATAGATTGATTCAGATTTTTTTTCAAATTCAGTTGAGTTCATAAACGCTCCTTTCTAAAAAATTTTTTCGATCGAATTCATTTTTTATTGGATTGTTTCAGTTTTATCTTTTGTTGAAAAGGATTTTAAAAAAGACCGGGGCATGATTTTTCAAACCCCGGTAAAATCCCCATTACAGGATAGTAATATCAAAGCCCATATCCGAGAGGGCGTCAACCTGAGATAACGTCACTTGATTAATTAGGATATCAACTTTCGATTCTGTTACCCATTTGTTCAAACCTCTTGCTTTGATGATTTCAGGGAAATTAATTTTGCTTTGGTTCATGTCAACGCGCCCGGCAATGCCGTTAACTTTCCCATCGCTGGAATACTGCCACAAATTATGTCGGACAGTAGGTTTGTTTGATGACCACTTGGCAACCCATAAATCATAAGGTTCTAAATCTTCCATTTTTAAAATGCTTTTAAAAACAGATTCGGAAGAGTAGATACCAACGTAAAAACCATCATTCTGAATTTCCCGACAGAAGTTTTCACAGATATTAGTATACAGTTGAGGAAACTTCGATAACGGTTTGCCCTTATTCATCTTGTAATTGTCCGCGTCTTCCATGTCGATATAGACAGGTAGTTCAGGGTAAAGGTCATATTTTCGAATAAATTCGCGCATAAATTCGATTTCTTCATAGCCACTATTTTTTGTTGTAGCGTAGGAATAAAGGTATAATCCGAAAGGCAACCCTGCTTTAACGCACCCTTGAATGTTTTGTACTGCTTTGTTATCTTCTTGAACGCCATAGCCTGCGCGGATAATAACACCCTCTACACCATCGGATTTTACTTTTTCAAAATCAATGTAACCATTATGGGATGAAATATCAATGATTTTCATTTTTAATTTCCTCCTTTTTCTGTAACTGTTCTAAAGCGTCAGTGAGAAACGCCGGAAGCTTCACGCCCATCTTTCCGAGGTTTTCCAAGATAGAAATTCCCTCATTACTGACAAAGAAGTAACAGACCGCTGCCCGGAAGACGTTGGCTTGTCCTGTCATTGCGTCCAGCTGAACGCCAATAATCACGCATACAAGGATTCCTGCTTTTTTGAAAATTCCAGATACCCATGAGGAATTGACATTCTTATTAATGAATGCCTGTCCTGTTCCAGTCAGAATGTCCAGTGCCATAAAACAGAGAAGAACTTTCAGTGGGGTGTCCAGCGAACCAAAGAGGGAAGTGAGCAGAACGCCCACCCCCGCAATGACCGTATTTACTGGAACGCTTTTAATTTGATAGAGAATGCTTTTCATTATACTGCACCTCCATATTTTACAGCGATTGCAAAAATGGTAATTGTCTTACCGGATTCAATAGTAATGCTATCTAACCCTACACGGTATAATTCAATATTCCCGGAGGTGTTAACTTGAACACACACAGGGTATTTCTGAAAGTTATAATCCATCATTCCGATAGCGACAAAAGAACCTTTTAATCCGCTTGAAGTGCCAAGAACCGTAGCGCCGTCAGAAATAGTTAATGCTTTTGTAGTAGTGCCGTAGAAAGAAAATTGTGCCTGAACAGATTGTCCATTTAGTTTCAAACCTTGAATGATATTTGTGTGTACGTCAGTGAAACTATCACTTGCGGTATTAGTTGTTCGGAAGGGCATAGGGATAGCCTTTGTATACAATATACCATCCGAACCAATGCCTACGGCTTCGGTCTGTTCTTCTGTTTTGGAAGTTCCGACAATCCCACCGCGTCCGTTATCATACGCAAGCGTAACATGAACGCCGTTAGGGGATAATGTTAATCCAGAACCAGTAGTTGTGGTTTCATTGGTTTTAATTCCTAAACCATTATCTGAATTTTTTAAACCCCCATACGGATTAATAGTAACTTCTGTCCCACCGCTGGGTGTTGTCCATAATGCGCCGTTTTCATCAATTCCGACAGGTTGTGTCATTTCCGTAGTTTTAGCAGTTGCAAGAACCCCTCCAACACTGCCCGGCTTCGCTAAAGCTGGAATCGGGTCTAACAATTCATCAGATGTATTTTTTAATTGAACTACTTTTTTATCTATAGTAGGCATTTTATGCTCCTTTCTATTGAATAAGGAAAGGGGAAAGACATCCCCTATTCCACAACTTCATACGTTAGATCGGACGGTGCAGGCGTTGTGAATAATTTTCCTGTTGAATCCATGCCGACGGCCTGTGTCATGGCCGAGGTTTTAGTTTCCGGCATAACACCTCCGGTTCTTGTTGCAGTAGCTAAAGCCGGAATTGGGGCTAATTCTTCACCTGCGCTGTTTTTTAACTGTACTGTTTTACTAGACATTTAGTTCGCCTCCTCATAGGTTAATACTGCACCTAATTTTCCTTCTGAATCAATTTCTAGAGTGCTGTTCAAGTTCAGCATAAGATTTCCGCTTTCATCTGTGATTAAACCTCCATCGGCTTTCACATCCATCTGAACACTCCCTGTTGCCGGGTCAATGGAAATCGGCGCTTTCACTTTCACTTTAAAATGACCTGCTTCATCGAAGTACAAAGTTGAATTATCTTCACTCGCATTTTTAATCCAACTCCACATCTCGGTGAATTCTGCTTTCAGTCGTGTGTAATCCGCCCAAAGGCTGGTTTCCAACGCTTCAAACTGACTTTGAATCTGCGTCTTAAATGTCGCAAAATCTTCGTCCATCTGATTTTTATAATTTGTCCATTCCGTCGTCAGATTCGTCTTGAATTCGTTCAGCTTGTTTTCCGTATTGGTCTTCCATGTGTTCCACTCGGTAATAAATTCAGTTTTCCAAGTGTTCATCTCATTAATGAAATCCTGAATTTGTTTCTGCATGTTGGAAATGGTTGTGTTAACGTCATTCTTAAACTGTTCAAAGTCCTGATTCATTTTGTCAATGAAATCCTGAATCTTTGTATCTTGAGCAGTTAAGCGGCCGTCAACTTCTTGGTTATGGTCTGCGATAGCCTGCCGGACTTCGGCTTCAAACGCTTCAATTTGCGCATTAATAGAGGTTGTAAAGTCGTTGAATTTACCTTCCATTTCTGTGATAAAGTTCTGAATGGTAGTATTGACATCAGTTTTAAACTGCTCATAGTCTGCCTGCTGTTTGCTCCAAGCGTCGGTCATGTCGGCCATGAATTTATTCTGGGTTTCGACTAAATCTTCCTTAAACTTGTTGAATTCATCGGTTAACGCGTCCTTTGTCGTATTGGTATACTCTACAAGGCTATTGTAATAATCAACCAGTTTATTATAGTCTGCGACCAGGATATTAAACTGTTCCCACATCTGCATTGTGTCCTCTAAAACAAGCGGTACAACATGGGTATATACCGGGATATTTGAGCTTGATTTTAAAGGCGACACATAATCTGGAATTTTTGTTACTGGAACTTGTTTATCCATTCTTCCACCACCTTTCTAATAGATAAGCATGAATAGATCATATAAATCACCAATAATCTGCATGTCGATATTCAAAAACGTTGCCCTAAACTGTGTTAATAATGTCTGCTGACTGAACTGTAAGTTTCCTTTGCGTGTCTTTGTTACATCTTCATCATCTTGATAATTTCCTGTATTGTTTAAGGAACGATCACCCGTCGAACTACCATCATAATTTTCCTCTTTGTAATCACGCCAAGTCGCATAGTCACGGTCTGGATAAATCTGCGATCTTGGGTAATCATTGTGTGTCGTGCTTCCGTGCGTTTCGCTTGTGCCTGTACTTTTTGTGTCCTCTTTGCTATCGTCCTGATGTTGATTCCTTAAGGTTCGATCAACGGTTTCCGTATAATCTATCGGATTGATCGGGTCGATCTTGATCAACTCTGACGCGTAAAGCTGATTATAATAAGGCATAATCTCATTGAGTTTGGCTAGTAAACGATCGCGGAATAACTGCGGTGTTTCAACGCCGATTTCATACCACCAGTAATGATTCAAGATTTTCATGTTCAATTCCTGACGATGGTCTTCAACCTCAATAGGATAAGAATCGGTTTCATTCAAAGTTAACCAAGTGATCAACGCTTGCAACCGATCTTTCTTTGAGCCGGGCGGGGTGTTTCCGGTCGCATTCCAAACATACTTGGAAAGGGCATCTAAAGTCAATGTATATTTAGCCATTTCTTTCATCCCCTCCCAGATTGTCCGGACTTTCCGTATCGACTAAATTTTTAAGGTAATCGAAGGCGTCCATGCTCCAATCCGTAGTAAATTTTACTTGGATATCTGTTCCGAACTTCTCATTCACTCGCTCAAGACAGGATTCAACTTCACCGAAGATAAAACGCCGGGCAGAAATCACTGGTTCATTACTGGAAAAGGCTTCATTCATAACAAGGCGTTCTTTCTTTTCTGACTTTGAACTAATACCAAGCCAGTTAAAGAAAGAATTCAATTCCTGATTCCATGCGTCAATCAGTTCCGTTACATGGGATGGTACGTCCGTAGCCAAGACTGACCAATTATCAACGCTTAAGCCAGAATCAACAACAAGGAAAGGTCGGTTCTCGTCTAATTGGTTAATCAAGTTCAGTACCGTTTGTACCTGAGATTTTGGAACAGACAAGACACGCGGAATTTTAAACTGAGATATATTGATATCCAGTGCCCGCTTAATCTGAAACAATCTGGATGCATACATGTTGACACGATAGACAATCGGGATTCTTGTTTTATTCGCCCACACAAGAACGCCATCTTCCGGGACTTTTACTTCGTCGTGAATTAATCCGTTCCGGGAAGTTGTTACCACTAACTGCGGGTCGCCGTAGATATCTTCTTCAGCAATGTTGGAAGCATAAAGCGCAACCAGCTTATTCAGGGCAATGTTACGGTAGAAGCATAAGCAACCCTGCTCGATCAAAACTTGCAAACAATAACGCTCGGATATTCCATCAGGCAAGTTTTCCAACGCGATCAAGTTTACAAGATACTCATATAGCATATTGTAGATGTCTTGAATCGTCGCAATATTTGTGTATTCTACACCGTTAAGCAATAATCGCTTATTTCTTTTATTCCTCGACAATTCCCGTCACCTCGTTATCTAAATCATACCGATACATTGTCGCGCCATTGTGCCATAATGTAACGCCCCGGTCAAACATTCTCGCAATGCGTTCCCTGTGTTCGGATGGGATATTCCCGCCAAAGTGTATCCCGTTCGTCTTAACGTAGTTGAAGTTAGAACGGCTGAACAGATTCGGCTTTTTGTAACGCATTGTTGGATAACCGTAACAGGTATACCAATCGTCGATCACTTTCGCAAATTCTGCGGTAATCGTCATTGGATAGAAACCGAATGTCATAAAGTTATTGGCCATATTCAACGCGCCTGTTCCTGTCTGACCACTGCTGACTGGGGGGCGATTCGACTTGTCAGCCAAGTCTGCGAATTGATTCGCAAGTCCAACACCCGCGCTGGTCGCGGTTGCAACGCCAAGTACCGGGTTCACGGACATTAAGCCAATACCCGCAACGGCTTTCGCGCCTTCCACAATTCCACCCATTAAAATAGAATTGTAATTCTGGCCTAAATAGTTTGAGAAAGCGTCATTGTTCCAAGTACAAGTCGGCCATCCGCTCAATACAATCGAAGCGTCAAAATTGGCCATCTGTCCGGCATAATTTAGTGGCGTACACCGAACCTGAGCCGGACAATGCGGAGTTCCTACGGCTTGAAATTCACATGAACCACCCTTAAATAACTCGTATCGAAGCTCAGTAGATTGTCCGTTCTGCGTTGAAACAAGAAGATAGTTGTAAGGATAGTTGAACAGAATTTTATTCCGTGGCGTGTAACCGTCAATGTCGGAAGTATTGATCGCAACGCTTTTCGTTAGTTTCTGTTCTGGAAGACTGGTAATCAACGCACCACTTCCTGCACCTCCAACGGTGAACGCAGGACACATCCAAACATTTGAAATCGCTTCGCCCCATCCTTTTTCATCCATCGACTTAACGAGTTCCTTAATGGCTTCGGTCTGATCGTCGTTAAACGCATAATAGGCACTTCCTGAAAATACGTTCGCGATTGAACCGCCGATCTGCCGTTCCGTTTCCGGGCCGTAGCTTTCCGGCTGGTAATCCGGCTTATACTTTTTAGACACGGCGACCAGCGTACGAGTTTCTGCAACTTCACTCCATCCATCCTGTTGCCGGGCAATCATCGGCCCTGTCGGTAAACTATTGTTCACAAGCAGGTGTTCAAATAATTCGTCACTGCCAGCATGTTCGTACTCGACAAAGCTGGAATAATATTCAATGTCGAACATATAGGTTTGGAATGAATCAATCTCAAAGATAACGCTTGTAACATTCGGATTCGTATAGTCTTTATCGACGATATACGCGAAGTAAAAGAAACCGTCAAAATCTTCATTCTTAAACAACAAATAGTTCGCACTGTCTACTCCGTCAACCTCCCGGTCAAACGACAGCACCCGGTCTTTCTTGATATATTGCGCGTCAATCATCTGCGCAACGGCCTTCCCCAGAAAATAAGAAAGCTGTTCGGACTGACTTTGAAATATTAATTGATGCTGATCGTTCCGATCAAGAGGGATTCCAGCGATAAGCCATGCTTTACAAGTACAAATTCCGGCCATAATTAGTTACCCGCGATTGTTACTACACAAGTTGCAGTTTTAGAAGTGTCAACCTCAGATGTTCCAGTGATGGTAATCGTTTTCGCGGTTTCATCCTTACCGACGATTAACAGGCCGTTTTCCATCATGACAGTATTCTTGCTTACCTGACCAGCGATCGCATACGTTGAGCGTGCGGACGGATAGTTTTCTCCGGTTGCAATCGGGTAAACCTGCAAGTAACCACCTTTTTCAACGGTTGCCGTGGCCGGGGTTAATGCGTAGGTGTCGATTGTCTGTTGACCAGATACGAACAGAACCGCGTTTCTGAAAGCAGAAGTAGATAAGATTTTATGATGATGCCAGAACATGTTAAAGTACGCCTGCGACGCATTCTCAGCGACGGCCAGTTCCTTATACGTTGAATAGCACTGAAACCACCGACGATCAACAACCGCAAACAGAACACCCGGCATGTTAAAGTCGTCAATGACAACCGTACGCGCCAGAACCTCCGCTTTGTCCATCTGGAACGCATTCGCTAAAACGTTTACATCCATGTAGGCTTGTGTGCGAGGTGTCGTGATAATAATCTGTTCACTAATCGGCGTTGCCATGTCGCGCTTCATGCTATTGTATTTTGTGGATACAAATTCCATCATGCCCGAGATCGCCCGCAGTTCAACGGCTGCCTGTTCCGCAGCTTCCTTACTGTTGATATCCGGAATGGTAATCGTATAGAAGCCACCTTTTCCCGCGACCTCAGAAATAAGTTCCTTCATATACTTGTAAATGTGGAAACGGTCACCGTCATACAGGGATTTAGCAATCCGGGAATAGTAATCATAGATACCGGATTCCGTCAAGAACGCCTTCCGGATTTCCGGTTTAAATAAGGTAGCCGGGTATTTTTCTTCAATCCGTCGGTTATGGAACAGTTCTGCGACATCCGGAATTCTCAGTTTGTAAAGATCATTTCCCTCCAAATATGGGTCATACGCTTCCGCCTTCGCAAGGTTGACCTGCCATTCCGCAACCGACGCGCCAAACGGTAACTCCATCATAAATTCTGACAGCGGATTCTTTACTTCGTAATCTGCAATAATGGTTCTGCCGACACGGTTCAACAAGCGCACGAATTCATTCAGTAAACTCTGGTTTGTCGTTAACGTCTGACCGATTAAGACTTGATTTTCTGCCGTTGCCATCGGCACGTGTGACTGATAGTCACTGGAAGCTTCCTGACGAACAGCATTCAAAATTTCTTCATTCGTTACTTTCGTAGACATTTTCTCACTCTCCTTTAATTTTGGCGATTAATTTTTCCATGGCGTTTTCTTCTTCGCCGGCCATGTTTTTGTTCTTAGCATTGCCCTCCGGCCGAAGGCGTTTTGACAGTTCAAAGTTCAGCTTTGTTGCTTCGGTATACTTACCGTTTAAGTCTTCAACTTTGGAAGTCAGTTCACTGAATTCATTTTCAGTTTCTGACCATCTGTCCCGCGCTTCCTGACGGAGTGCAATTCTGCCGTTGTCGTCCAGCTCAGAACTTGAATAACGATCTAAAAATTCTTCAAATTCTGTCCCTGTCCATCTTCCCATAGCTTAAGCACCTTCCTTTCCTATCCTTATTATAACACAGTTGAATTGTACTTTTTAAATTACTTTTAAATTGACTTTATACTGTACTTATGGTAATATAGTTATAGGGAAGAACCCCTAGAAGGAGAACAGAACATGACAGAAAGAATTACACACCGCATGACAGTGACAACCGTAACATTGCAAAGTACACGATTCGACCTTGAATCAGAAAGAGTTATTCTTGAAGACCCATTCAAAATTACAATCCCCGGAGCTTTCAAGAGTGATTTTTCCTTGAGAAAGGCAATCGAGGAACGCTTGGGACATGATAATTATATTATCGTAAACTCAACTCGCGCTACCGTTAAAGCGTCAATCCCCACCTCAGATTTCCTGAGCAATCCTAATCTTATTACAGAAGAAGTTAACGAAAAGGAAGGTAACGAATAATGGCAAATGAAGTAATGACAAAAACAACAACGGCAATCGACGAATTAACAGGCGAAGTTACGACGATGTATTGCTCTATCGTACCGCAGAACGATATGGACAAAGCAAGAATTTTTAACGCAATTAACAACACGGATGAACGTATCGCAGACCATAAGAACGAAGTGATTAATGTTACCGACGTTATCGCTCACACCGTTGAAATGGCAGACGAACAGGGTAACATGATTCCGCAAACCCGCGTAATTCTTATTGACGATAAGGGGAAGACATACGGCGCGACCTCGACAGGGATGATGAGCGCGTTAAAAATGATTTTCCCGATTGTCGGTATGCCACCGTATGCGAAACCGTTACCGCTGAAGATCGTTGAAAAAACAGGCCGTCGCGGTTATCGTTTCTTGAGCGTCGCAATCGAGTATAAATAAGAAGACGCGAAAGGGTGTTTATATCTCAATCCATGATTCAGATATATGCACCCTTATTTCTTATAAATCTATTTTCTGTGATGATCTGTTATTCTTCTTTACTTCCAAAGCGACGCAAAAAAGTTTTGAGGAATATTTAGATGAAAATAGAATTACAAAGGAATATAAGCTTGGTTTAAACGAAGCAACGAACCTTTATCCGATATTTGATATCCTTCATTACGCAAAGAAGGAAAAACGAGGATTCAGAATCCAGAAAGGGAGCAGAGTTTATACATGCCTAGACGATTTAAGATTTCTGTGGAGGACAAGCAGTTAATCCAACAAGCTAATCGCCGGATTAAAGCGAAGCAGTCACGCCTTAAAGCTAAAGGCTTTGACGTGATCTTGCCAACGAAGCAACCTAAAGAATTTAACAGTAAAAAGCAAATTGAAAAATATCTTGAAGAACAGAATAAGATTTCAAAGACACGTTATTATTACAATCGTAAAACGAAGAAACTGTTACCCGCGAGTGATTACGGAAGATTACAAGAAGCGATCATGCAACGTAACAGGCTAGTGAAAGAACGATATGGAGAAGCGTTAGAAAGCGAATTCACAACGGCAGGAAGACCGACAGGAAACACAGTAGGTGCAATCGCTGGAAGTCTGAAAGCTGTAAGGCTTGGAAATACGAAGTTCGACCCCTTATTACCTCGAAATTTAACCGCGAATGACATTCGGGATGAAAAGCATTTACAAGAATTATTAGTTCGATATAACCAACAAGCACAAGAGGAATATTGGCAGGAAAGGGATGAAAGATTAAAACAGAATTACATCGAATCCCTGTCGGCCGCTTATGGCGATATCGTGCCGGAAGAAGTGAAAGAACTGCAAGAAAAATTAAAAAATATGGATTTACAAGAATTCATGAAAGCGTATTATAGTGATGATATCGTGTCGATCACCTACAACTATACAAAAGACCCGAACTATTCAGAAGCTGAAAAATTAAACCGTGTCATTAATGCATGGAGTAGCAGGATGTGAATGTATATAGTTCAGACTTTGAAACAACGACAGACCCAAACGACTGCCGAGTATGGGCGTGGGGAAGCTGTACTATTGACGATCCCTTCAATACGTTTGAATATGGCAATACATTAGACAGCTTTATAGAACGGTTCAAAAATGAAAATAGCACACACTGGTTTCATAATGCGGGGTTTGACAGCGAATTTGTCCTTCACTGGCTTTTAACCCATGGTTTTGAACACCGTGAGAAAAAAGAACGTGGAACATTCACAACGATTATAAGCCAGACAGGGATATTTTACAGCTTAAAAATAACTTTCAAAAATGGAAAGACACTGAAAATACTGGATAATATGAAAAAGTTTCCGTTCAGCGTCGATAAGATTGCTAAAGATTTTAAGTTGCCAATCAAAAAACTAAAAGGGCATATTGATTATAATTTATTCCGTCCAGTAGGTCATGAGCTGACTCAAAAAGAAATCGAATATATCAAAAATGATGTTGTGATTGTCGCGTTAGCCTTGAAAGGGAAACTTGACGCAGGATTAACAAAAATGACGCGAGCCAGCGACGCATTGGCCGACTATAAAGAAATAATCGGAAAAAAGACATTCGACAGCTGGTTTCCTATCCTCGACTTAAATCTGGATAAAGATTGCCGACAGTCCTATAAAGGCGGGTTCGTATGGGTCAACCCCAAGTTTCAAAACAAGCGCATACAAGAAGGAATTGTCTTTGATGTGAACAGCTTATATCCGTCAAGAATGCTACTTGAAACGCTACCCTATGGAAATCCTATCGCCTATGAAGGAGCGTATCAATACGATCATGATTATCCGTTGTTCATCGAATATATACGATGTCGATTCCGTGTTAAAAAGAATCATATCCCGACGATTCAGCTAAAAAATAACTTTATGTTCCGCAACTGTTCGACAGAATATCTGACAACCAGCGTAAATAGTTTAGGGCAGGATGAACCTGTCGCTATGGTTATGACATCCGTTGACCTGCAATTATTCTTTGATCACTATGACGTTTACGATCTTGAAAGAGTTCGAGGATTAAAGTTCAAAGCGTCAAACAACTTGTTCACAGAGTATATTAATAAATGGGGACAGGCTAAAGTTAACGCCACAACGCCAAGCGAAAAGCAGAACGCAAAGGACATGTTGAATTGTCTGTATGGGAAGTTTGGAAAAAACCCTGACGTGACAAGCAAAATTCCATATCTGAAAGAAGATGGAAGCGTGGGTTATAAACTCCCTACTTATACAGTAATCAATGAGAACGGGGAAGAAGTCACAAAGACAGCACAGGAATTTTCCGACCCAATCTATATTCCGCTTGCAAGCTTCATCACCGCCTACGCCAGAAACGTAACGATCAGAACAGCTCAGAAATTATACGATCGAATTATCTATTGCGACACTGACAGTATTCATTTAGTCGGAACTGAAATCCCGGACATTGATATTCATGAAAGCCGATTAGGTGCTTGGAAGCATGAAAGCACGTTCTGCAAAGCACGCTTTATCCGGGCAAAAACTTACATAGAAGTTATAGAAATTGACGAACAGACATATCAAAAATTCATCGACAACGGCAAACGAGCCTTTGTGTATAGCTCAAAAGGAAAATATTTTGAAAAGAATATAAAATGCGCTGGTATGCCTGACAATATAAAAGAAACAGTCACCTTCAAGAATTTCAAAATCGGATTTATTTCAGGAGAAAAATTAGTCCCTTCCCATGTTCCAGGTGGAATCGTCCTTGTAAAAAGACCGTTTGAAATCCGGCCGTAACTATGGTATACTAATAGTGTGGGCAATTCATACTATTAATGTAACCGTGCCGGGATTTCAAGGTTGAAAGACGCCTCCGGAGCGGAAAAGGGTTGAAAACCGTGCATTAAGGGTGATTCTGTCCGCACTTTTATTTTAGGAGGTTCATTATGTGGATTAAAAAATCATTTGCCGAAATACCTACAAACAAGCACCCGTTAGAAGTCGTTGAAGATTTAATTACCACAGGTTCTATAACAGATATTTCATTAGAAATAGACAATATCGGAACTGAAAATGAATATGTGAAAATCATGTTTAAAAACAAAAAAGGGGAAGTCAATACCTTAGAAATGGAGTGGAAAGAATTATGAACCGAAATACTTTTGTTATTAATACAGAATTAGAAGAAAATGAATTAATCGAACTTGCGGAATGGTTTATTCATACAAAGAAAAAGATTACATTTTCAGATTCTGACTATGTTGAGTTTAAGTTAAAAGAAATTAACAACAATCCCATAGCAGAATTAAAAAAGATTATCGAAGACAAAGAAGACGAAAATAGAGAACTGAATGCGATAATCGACAGATTATCAGAAGATAATGAAGAATTGAAAGAAAAATTCGACGCTTCAATTATTATCATAAAATCTTTAATGAATCGAATTAATGAAAAAGGGGACTAAATACCCCTTTTATTGTTTCACGTGAAACGTCTTCTCCCTGCGTTCCTGTCTGTT
>UMAG01012471.1_pt1 | contig 15174 bp, 13 predicted proteins | sample 1963651 | NCBI WGS metagenome assembly UMAG01 (sample SAMEA4835910, study PRJEB28245) | human gut metagenome | biome: gut microbiome; material: fecal sample | place: Denmark | collected 2008 | reverse complement strand
TTTACAAGCAAATTGATAACGGGACTTGAAGGCGACCGTTAAGAAAACAGTCCGGTGGACTGTTTTTAGGGAGAGCGTTGATGATATTTATAAATTTAACAAGCCGTATCAAACGAGGCAGAAAGTGTACTTATTTTTTTCACTCCGTCACTCGCACCATAAAACAGATTAGCTTTTTGTTAATCTGTTTTTTGTTTTACAAGTAAATTAATAACGGGACTTGAAGGCGACCGTTAAGAAAAGGAGCTGTAAAAAACAGCCCAAATAAAAAAAACGACTGCATTCTGACCGAAAGGTAGGAATGCAGTCGTTTTTGTAATATAATTTACTATCAATGAAAAACCATATCAACAAGGTACATTATACACCGTATCAATTAAAATTATAACCGGAAATTGGAAAAATAATAGAAATTTCTGATCCGGTATATACATTTAACGAGGTTTTTCATCATATTGCTCTAAATAAACACCTTGCTGTTAAGGAAAGCAGGATATGTTGCATATCTACATAGACGGAACAAAGATAACTGCCAATGCAAATAAGGGTAACGACCGATTATTGCCGGATACAATATTTAGCAATACAAGCAAAAAAAATCACCGAGACTCACTTTTTCGTGAATCTCGGTTTTTTAATATGCTGTTTCTTTACAGCACCTTTTGTGGAGCGGATGATGGGAATCGAACCCACACGATCAGCTTGGAAGGCTGAAGTTCTACCACTAAACTACATCCGCTTATCTATGTAACAAATAGTATTATATCATTACAGATAATATTTGTCAAGCGTTAATTTCAGATTATAAAAATTTTAAGAAAATTTTAACTGTTCTATATTAAACTCTAAGTTTAACGATAATTATAATTTTAACATACATCAAGATATATAATATCATTTATACAAATTACTTACTTATTATTTTTACCGAAGGATAACTTATTATATCTTTGATAATCAATTATAAAATGTTGGTAACACGAAAAAATAGCAGAAAATGCCAAATATCAAAGTTAGTAAATGCTAACTTTGATTTAAAACCACATTTATAAAAAATTTATAATATAATATCTCAAATAGTATTATATATACAAGCGGCTAATTTTTAATAGTAATAATATACTAAAAATACATCTATATATTTAAATATATGCGTTATTATGTTAGAATACACAAAGAAATATATATCAAATTGTGCAAGTGTACAGATGTAAACTTTTCACTCGGTGTAAGTATGATTTCAATGTGGATATTCAGAATAGTTTGCAGTTATACACTTGTTATGGTTCTTGATATGGACGTTTTAGGTGTATGGATCGGTATGTTTGTTGATTGGTATGCTCGTGCTGCAGCATATCTTGCAAGGTATTTGTCAGGCAGATGGAAAAAGCATAGAATGATTTAAATATTTAAAAATGGAGATAAATTTTGTTTACCCTACCGTCACAATTATAAAAGTTTGGTTAAACTTTTATAATTGCCGTGCAAAATATTCCGGTGAATCATAATTTATAAACATTACTCCAACATATATAACGAAATATGATTTTAAAAAGCAAAGGTCCTCGAATTTTTATCGAGAGCCTTTTATCTTTTTTATAAATCAAATTCAAAGTACGGATTATGGTACAGTGAAAATGTTATAATATGGTAAAGACAACCTAAATTGCCAAAGTGAAGTTCGGATTTTTGAGGAAAAAACGAGAAATACCACGGGTTCACCTTGACAAAAGAGTATGGTAAAGACAAAATCCAATTTGGATAGATTAAACTAAAAGTTTTAAACGAATATTGTTTAAAATCCATTTTGATTAGATTTAGATAATTATAACATAATTGATTAAAAATATCAAATGTGCTAAATTGATTAAATTTAATATCATTTTGATATAATTTATTAAAAATGTTTAATTAAACGTATATTAGGTATTGACAAACAAAATTGTGAACGCTATACTGTAATTAGAGTTGTGAAATATCATAACTCTAATAACGAAATCTAATACTATTAAAATAATAAATGGAGGTAAATATGAAAATCTTATTGCGATTTTATTTGCAAAACAATAAGCTGCCGATTGATTATCGACGAATTATGCTTTCGTTTTTTAAACGGTCACTGTCAGATATTGCCGAGGGAAAATATTATGAAAAATATTATTTTACACCGGAACGCAGAAATTTTACTTTTGCGGTGAATCTGCCTATGCCGAAGTTTTCTAAAACGGAAATTCAACTCGGGAAAAATCAACTAAACATTACTTTTTCAACAGCTGACTATAATACGGGATGTATTTTTATGTCTGCTTTTATAAAGCAAAAGGACAAGCCGATTCCCGCTCCGCTCGGCAACGAAATGAAACTTGTCAGTGTTAATCTTGTGCCGGAAAAAAATGTTACTTCATCATCCGCTGTTGTGAAAATGCTTAGCCCTTTGTGTATCAGATTACATAAAGCCGAGAATAATTCGGATAGGTATATTTCGGTTGCAAATCCGGATTTTACGGAGATTGCAAAACAGGTAATTAAAGAGCAGCTTGTTGAAAGCGGTTTTGACGAGAAGTTAATTTCAAACTTTGAAATTAAACCGTTAAACGCAAAAAAAACAGTGGTTTATCACTATAAAAACTACATTGAATGCAGTTTAGGCAGTTTTAGTATTAATGCCGATAAATCGGTTATTAATTATCTGCTGAAAAGCGGTATAGGTTCACGAAAATCCGCAGGATTTGGCTTTGCCGAGCTTTTATCGGAGGGAGGTGAACCGAATTAATGAAAACGAAGATTGATTACTTTGATTATGACACTTTGCTGCAGCCTACCGATTGGAGGTTTGCGGCAGCCGTTGTCGGTTTATGTAAATATTTTGATTACTTTGGAATTGATTACAAAGTCCTCTATGATGTTGAAGAAAAGCCCGATAATTATATCCACGGCTTTGACGGTATTATTTACAAAAGTGAAGATATAACAGAAGAAAAGTATCTCGATTTTGTTGAGAGTTATTTTGAAAAATATATGACGCATATAAAATTGCAAAATATTCTCAATAAAGACAAATTAATCGATGAAGATATAGTTAATTTTAAAAGGATTTGCCCAGATTCATTTTATAAAAATTTTTTTGAAAACAAAAGATTTGATGGAAGTAATAAAGATTATTTTATTTCAGCCATATACGAAAAAAGATATGAAATGATTACACATTCATATAAATATAATTTAAATTTATATGGAAATTATTGTAACAAGAATAGATTATATACTGATAAAAATAAAGTTTGCAGAATAATAGGGTATGATGTTGACAAGGATCGAAAAACAAGTAATCTCGGCTTTTGTTTTTCAAAGGAAAGTTTTGAGAGCAATGATATTTTAGAATTTGATTTTATACCGTTTGCTTTTTCAAATTCTGATATGAGAGAAACTTATTTTGTGAATAACAATTTTTCTGTTAAGTCTTTAACTCAAACAAACTATGCTTTTTCAAATCAACTTAGCAATACAGAAAATAAAGACGACAAAAACAAACTAATGCTTGTTTTGCAAAACTCAAAGGATTATATAAGCTATGATGTTGAAATTATATCAAAATCACAGGATAAGGCTTATTACGAAACATTCTTTGTACGACTTGAAAGATTAAAAAAGTTAAGAGAATTATCGGGGAAATCATTAAACTTTGTCAAAAAAATCAATGATGATTATTGGTTTAATCTTGAGAAAGAAGTTTATATGCGTTGTCTTAACAATGTGTTGCTTGACGATGTAATTTTAATGATGCTTAAGTTTTATTTTGATGATAATGCCGTTAAAGGCTATATAAAAAGCAGAACTGATATGCTAATAGACATAAATGTATCTTGGAAAGGAAATGAAATTATGAATGAAATTAAGTCAGCAAAAAGTTGTGGATTTTTAACTTCCCAAAAACTAATTGAAATGAAAAGCAGTAATAAAATTAATTCATATAAGCAAAAAATAATCAGTGCTCTTTGCGCACATGATTACGACAGAGCAAAAGAGATTATACTTAGTTTGTCTGCTTATGTCGGAATGGAATTTTCATTTTTCTATACATTTCTTGAAAATGCGGAAGAAAATAAAGATCTTGCATTTGCTTTTGCAAGCGCATTAATTGAAGTAAGCTCAAAAAATAACTAATATAAAGGAGATTTTATTATGAAAAATAAAGCATTAACATTAACTGTAATCGCAAATATGACAAGCAACTACGGCGAAAGCCTCGGTAATATTTCAAGTGTACAAAAGGTATTCAGAGGCGGAAAAGAGTACGCTACAAGAAGTCGTGAGAGCCTTAAAAACGCTATCTGTGTTCAGTCGGGCTTTTATGATGATTTACAGACATCAATCGACGGAGCAATGCAGAAACTTGTTAATGAAGATGTAAATGCCGCAACATGCCGTGCGCTTGAGGGTGGATATATGTCAACAAAAGATGTTACATACATCCGTAACAGTTCTTTCTATCTTACAGACGCTGTTGCTACAGAGCCGTTTATTAATGATGCCCGTTTTCACAATAACCTTTACCTTGCAACCAATTATGCTATGGCACACGGTTTAAATGTTCAAAACAATGCAAAGGATTGCGGTCTTATGCCTTATCAGTATGAATATGACAAATCATCTAAAATTTACAGTCTTACAATTGACCTTGAAAAAATCGGTAAGGACGAAAACTTTGGTGCAGAGGCAGATAACGCAGAAAAGTGCGAAAGGGTAATTGCTCTTATTGACGCAGTAGAAAATCTTTCACTTGTCGTTAAGGGAAATCTTGATAACGCAGAGCCGATTTTTGTGGTAGGCGGTCTTTCACCGAGAAAAACACATATTTTTGAAAATGCCGTTTCTGTTTCAGGCAAAAGACTTATTATAGAGCCGATTAAGGAAAAACTTGCTCAAGGTTACAGTTGTGCACTTATGCGTAACGGCGAGCTTTCAAACGAGGACGAAATTGTAAGAGAACTTAATCCTGTAAGTATGACAGAATTTTTTGAAAATCTCAGAGGTCAGGTTAAAGAGTATTTTTCGGAGTAAGGCGGAATTAATATGAAAGCAATTAGACTTCATATAAAACAAAACAGTGCAAATTACAAAAAAGAAGAAACTGTAGACAATCGTATGACATTTCCTTTACCGCCGTATTCAACTGTTATCGGAGCACTTCATAAGGCTTGCGGTTATACATCTTATCATCCTATGCAAGTAAGCGTGCAGGGAAAGTACGGTTCTTTAAAAACAAAAATGTATAAGGACGACTGTTTTCTCAACAGAGTAGAAGATGATCGAAATATACTTGTGAAAATGAAAAATCCCGATATGCTTTCAAGTGCATATCAGGTTGTGGCTACTGCTCAAAATACTCAAGGAAACAGTTTTGAAAAAGGCATTACAATTAATGTAATTAATGAAAAATTGCTTGAAGAATACCGCTTTTTAAAGCGTACAAAACGCAGAATCGACAAGCATAAAAAAATCATTAATAAAATGAAAACTCGGCTCAAAGAAATGAAAGCCGATGAAAATATTTCTGCCGAAGAAGTAAAAGAATTTGATAAGCGTATTAAGCATATAAAGGCTGTGTATGATGAATACGAAAAGGTAAAGTATACTGTTCCGTATTCCCATTTCAGAACCCTTGCAAAAGGCCCTAAGTATTATGAACTTCTATGCGATATTGAACTTATCATTCATATAGTTGCAGATGAAAATACTATGAATGATATTATGGATAATATCGGAAATCTTACTGCAATCGGCAGAGGAGAGGATTTTGTAGAAGTGCTTGAGTGTGCGGAAACAGAGCTTTTTGATGTTGACGAAGATGTCGATTACGGAGAAGCTGATTTTGATGTTTATATGCCTGTCGAGTATCTCGAAATTAATAAAGACGATATGGATATAATCTCTAAAACGGAAGGCGGATACACAGGCGGTACAAAATATTTAATGCCTAAGGATTACAAAACAGTGCAGTTAAAGGGCGGTATGAGAAAACGAGTGTTTAATCGTGTACCTATTATTTTCTGTCAACTTAACTATATTGAAAACGGTTGTAAAGGCATAATGCTTGACAAAACCGAGAACGGTATATATTCAGTGTTTTTAGCTTGAGGTATTTGTAATGAATATAGAAGATAAACTTGCAAAACCCGACAAAACAATCGGACAACATTCAAATGAGCTTATAGAGCAGGCAAAACTGCTCTATAAGCTCGGCTATATAAAATCTGATGATTTATACGCTGATTTACTTGTTTCATGTTTAAAACATGATAACGGTAAGGCAAATTCTCAATTTCAAAAAAGAATTACTAAAGGCGGAAATTTTCAACCTGAACAAGAAATTCCACACAGTATACTTTCGACTTTTTTTATTGATAAATCAGAATGTATAAAACCTATAAGCGTATATTTTGCTGTGCTTTATCATCACTATAACAAAGACTCTCCTGTTACAGTGTTTAAAGAAAACCGTGAGCTTATAGAAAAATTCCTTGCTGAATTTGGCTTTGATACAAACTCTTACAATAAAATGAAGAGAAATATTAAGAAAATCAAAGCTTTATTTGAAACCGAACTTTCTGATGAAGAAAAACAATACGCTGTTTTATTAAAAGGTCTTTTACATAAATGTGATTACAGTGCAAGTGCAGGTCTTGACTGCGAAAAGGTCAACGATTTTTTGACTGATTCTTTAAACAATTGGAAAAATACCCGAAATATACATTACAATGAATTGCAAGAATTTTGCATTAAAAATACCGACAGCAATTTAATTGTAACAGCACCTACAGGTATGGGCAAAACCGAGGCGGGATTGCTTTGGTGCGGGGACAATAAATGTTTTTTCGTTTTGCCGTTAAAAACAGCTATCAATGCGATGTACGAAAGAATTAAAAAGCTTTGCGGAGATAATTCGCAAGAAGATTACAAGGAAAGAGTGGCACTTGTTCACTCCGATATGAAATCCTATTATTTGGAAGATTCAATAATTAGCGGAAAAAATTATGATTTTGCGTATGCACAATGCAGTAAACAGCTTGCACTTCCGATTACAATTTGTACGCCTGATCAGATATTTGACTTTGCATTGAAATATGCAGGTTATGAATACAAACTTGCGGTAGCGTCATATTCAAAGTTTATTATTGATGAGATACAGATGTATTCACCTGATGTTTTGGCTGCAATTATTTATGCAATTGAGATGATTCATACTTTGGGTGGTAAGGTGGCTGTAATTACCGCAACTTTGCCTCCGTTTGTAAGAAACGAGATTGAAAAAATACTCGGAACAGATGTAAAAACATCCGATTTTTCTGATAAAGGAAAACTAAGGCATAATGTAAAAGTATATGAAAAAAACTTGCAGTCTGACGATATTATAAAAATATTTGATGATACAATATGCGATAAAGTAAAAAAATATCTTGTCGTTTGCAATTCAATTGATATTGCAAATAAGATGTACACCGAAATAAAAAATTCGGATATTAACGCAAGTGTAAATCTGTTTCATTCCAATTTTACAAAAAATGACAGAAAAACTAAAGAAAATGCGATTTTAGCAGCCTCTGAAAAAACTAACGAAAGTATAACTATACCTGAAATATGGATTTCAACATCCGTAGTCGAAGCAAGTCTTGACATTGATTTTGATATTCTTATTACCGAGTTATCGGATTTATTTTCCCTGTTCCAACGCTTTGGCAGAGTAAACAGAAAGGGTAATAAAGACTTTTCATCTTACAATTGTTTTGTATTTACTGAAATTCAAGGTAATGCACATCGTTTTGTTGACGATGCTATTCATTCGTTGTCAAAACAAGCGATTTTAAGCGTTGACGGAATTATCTCTGAAGTTCTTAAAAAAGAACTTATAGATGAGTACCTTTCGGTTGAAAAAATCGAAAAATCAAAATATTATCAAGAATATCGTAAAATTTATAAATATTATAAAGAAAATGTCGATTATCTCTCTCTTAAAAAAGATGGAATAAGAAGTATTGACAGAAGCGACGCTGTGCCGATTGATGTTTATAATCAAAATGAGAGTGCCATAGAAAAAGCTTTGGATGTTTTAAAATCAGATACTTATTCAAAAGATGATAAGCTTAAAGCAAACGAAGAAATACTTGGCTTCACGGTTTCCGTACCTAAATTCAGAATTGACGATTACGAAATAAAAAAATTAAAAATGCCATATACTGAATTACCTGTTATTAACAGCAGTTATGATTCCGAATGCGGCATCAGATTTGATAAGGAAAAGAAAACCAAAAAGCAAGATAAATCTGATGATAACGGAGAACCTGATAATTTTATATGAGGTATGATTATGGACGAAAATAATATTTCGGGTATGCATATTTATTATTACTATGTTTGTAAAAGAAAGCTGTGGTATTTTTCAAACGGTTTGGCAATGGAAAGTGAAAACGAAAATGTCAAAATCGGAAAACTTATAGATGAAACCACTTATAAGCAAAAGAAAAAACATATTATGATCGACAACACAATCAATATTGATTTTATTACCGAGCATAAACTTTTACATGAGGTAAAGAAAAGCAGAAAGATAGAGGAAGCGGGTATTGCTCAACTTAAATACTATCTTTATTATCTGAAAAAGCGCGGGGTAGAGGGAATAAAAGGCAGAATTGATTATCCTTTGCTAAAGCAAAGTCTTAATGTTGAACTTAGCGAAGAAGATGAAAGAGAGCTTGAAAGTGCGGCAGCTGATATAGTAAAAATTATATCGGCTGCTTTGCCGCCAAAATTTAAAAGTAAAAGAATTTGCAAATCATGTGCTTACTATGATTTGTGCTGTATTTGAGGTGATAAAATGCAGGAAAGTTATTACATATATTCGTCAGGCAATTTAACTCAAAAAGACAACACATTAAGATTTACTGCAATTGACGGAAATGTAAAAGATCTTCCGATAGAAAATATTAAAGAAATTTATATTATGAATGAAATAACGGTTAGATCTAAATTGCTGAACTTATTTTCAAAATACGGAATACTTGTACATTTCTTCAATTACTATCAATTTTACATAGGAAGTTTTTGCCCAAAGGAAACAAAACTTGCAGGTCAGCTTTTGGTTAAGCAAGTGCTTGCTTACGGCGACTATTCAAACAGATTATCAATAGCAAGAGAATTTATAGTTGCTGCGTCTTATAATATTTACAGAAACTTAAGATACTACAACGGCAGAGGCAAGAATGTGTCAGAGCAAATGGCTGCTATTGAAAATTTGAGGAGAAAACTTGCAGATGTAGAAACCATAGAAGAGTTGATGGGAATTGAAGGTAATATTCGTCAGGAATATTACAAAGCGTGGAATGTAATTATTGATCAGAATATTGAATTTGATAAAAGAGTTTATCATCCTGCCGACAATATGATTAACAGCCTTATTTCATATGTCAATTCTCTTGTATATACAAAAACTCTGGCGGAAATATATAAAACCCAACTTAATCCTACAATAAGCTATCTTCATCAGCCGGGTACAAGGCGATATTCTCTTGCACTTGATGTTTCGGAAATTTTCAAACCGCTGATTGCGGATCGTCTGATCTTTTCTTTGCTTAATCGAAGACAAATAACAGAAAGCAGTTTTGTAGAAGGACTTAACGGTTTGCAACTTACCGAAAGAGCGTCACGAATAATTACATCTGAATTTGACGAAAAATTAAAGACAACTATTTTTCACAAAGAACTTAATAAAAATGTTTCTTATCAATTCTTAATCAGACTTGAACTTTATAAACTGATAAAGCACATTATAGGAGAAAAAGAATATAAAGGCTTTGAAATGTGGTGGTAAATATTGTATGTAATTCTTGTATATGATATAATATGTGATGAAAAGGGCAGAAAAATACTTCCAAAGGTATTTAAGATTTGCAAAAAATATCTTGTACATATTCAAAACTCTGTTTTTGAAGGAAACTTAAGTAAAGCAAACTCACTTGCTTTGCAAAAAGAACTTGATGTTTATATCAGAAAAGACAAGGATTCGGTAATAATGTTTCATACCCGTGAAGAACGGTGGATGAATAAAGATTTTCTTGGAAAAACGGATGATAAAACATCAAATTTTTTGTAACGCTTTTATTGTCGACCTGACATAGCACAAAACCCCCGGCAGGTTGACAGAACCTAAAAATCAAGTAATCATCGGTATAGTTGCTTTTGATATATTGAAATGACAGTAGTATTTGATAAATATTTGGTATATCGACAAAACAGCACAGAAAAATGCCGATGATTACTTATCCTTTTATCCCACGGCTATAAATCTATCCATATTGGATTTTAAAGCTCTTAATGGAACTTTTTCCTTATGGTTTTGGAATTCTATAAATCTATCCATATTGGATTTTAAAGCAGTCAATATATTTTTAGTCAATAGTTTTAATCATTCTATAAATCTATCCATATTGGATTTTAAAGGTTTTTGAAATTCCTATGAAGTGGGAATTTTTAGATCTATAAATCTATCCATATTGGATTTTAAAGAATGTTAGAAACAACACTACCAATGGAACTAAAAGCTATAAATCTATCCATATTGGATTTTAAAGAGAACCAAACTACAAAATTAAAAATAATATAAAATCTATAAATCTATCCATATTGGATTTTAAAGCAGCTCTTTAAAAAGTAAGCCGTGCCGGCTCCTTCCTATAAATCTATCCATATTGGATTTTAAAGTATAGAAAGAGATGCTTTTGTAAATAACGCACTTACTATAAATCTATCCATATTGGATTTTAAAGCTATTCAATTTTTATAGCTAAGGGGCACTCGGAAAGCTATAAATCTATCCATATTGGATTTTAAAGTATTATGTTTTAATTCGTAATACAGACAAGATTTCTCTATAAATCTATCCATATTGGATTTTAAAGACCTATGTTAAGGGTAATAACTCCCAAATGAATTTTCTATAAATCTATCCATATTGGATTTTAAAGTTAAACAAACTTTTTGATATTTCTTTTTGTATTGGCTATAAATCTATCCATATTGGATTTTAAAGATCGACCGCTACACAATGGATCAGGCGGTAGCCGACGGCTATAAATCTATCCATATTGGATTTTAAAGTCAGATTATACAACTGCTAATTTACAGAGATTTGTTGACTATAAATCTATCCATATTGGATTTTAAAGTAAAATCTATTGTAAATGTACATCTATTGTAAATGTCTATAAATCTATCCATATTGGATTTTAAAGTTGGGTAAGATTTGAAATACAGCTTCGCCGTGAGCGCTATAAATCTATCCATATTGGATTTTAAAGAAATTTTTTTATTACAAATATCTTGATTTGCTAAATCTATAAATCTATCCATATTGGATTTTAAAGTTGTTTGCCTTTTGCGAGCTACAAGCAGTCATAGTCTATAAATCTATCCATATTGGATTTTAAAGTCATATAGTAATCGTGCATTATTAGACAAGTCAAGCTATAAATCTATCCATATTGGATTTTAAAGTTCTCAATCAGCTTTAAAGCGTAAGCGTGTGCTAATCTATAAATCTATCCATATTGGATTTTAAAGTTCAGATGTTAAGGAAGTTATTGAGAAACTCTACGACTATAAATCTATCCATATTGGATTTTAAAGGTTAAATGTGCAGTAATAATTTCAACATTTGCTGTTCTATAAATCTATCCATATTGGATTTTAAAGTTTTTGTGTTATGGTATTTCGATAAATTCAGTATCGTCTATAAATCTATCCATATTGGATTTTAAAGTGCAGATCACACCTTGACGGTCACTGATTGCAAAAACTATAAATCTATCCATATTGGATTTTAAAGGAATATCGTATTGCTTGCATAGAATGTTGAAAAAACTATAAATCTATCCATATTGGATTTTAAAGTTTTTGTGCAAAATGACGAACAAAAATGCGGGCGCACTATAAATCTATCCATATTGGATTTTAAAGTTATCAGTACACATCTTGCAAGAGCCTTGTCCCTCTATAAATCTATCCATATTGGATTTTAAAGAAAATGATATGATTTAGGAGACAGTGAAGATGTTAGCTATAAATCTATCCATATTGGATTTTAAAGATAGAAATAATACACACGCTTTCACAGTTTAAAGACTCTATAAATCTATCCATATTGGATTTTAAAGCTGCGTCAATATATCTGAAATTAAGAAATTGTATGCTATAAATCTATCCATATTGGATTTTAAAGCGCAAAAATGCCTTTTAAATGGCTCGTATTGGTTCAACTATAAATCTATCCATATTGGATTTTAAAGCTTGATGGGTAACGATAGCCTGTAAAAATTGCTACACTATAAATCTATCCATATTGGATTTTAAAGTCTGCTGTTTTATCAGTAAATCGTAGATTTTATCAACTATAAATCTATCCATATTGGATTTTAAAGTGTTTAAAGCTATCAGACAAGAGCTATACAACACACTATAAATCTATCCATATTGGATTTTAAAGTGGTTCTGCTTATCGTTCAATGATGACCGAAGGTAAGACTATAAATCTATCCATATTGGATTTTAAAGGTCAGAAAGTTAAACCGCAATACACCATTCCGACAACTATAAATCTATCCATATTGGATTTTAAAGAAGTAATTGCAAATTCCATATTTTCTCCTTTCTGTACTATAAATCTATCCATATTGGATTTTAAAGTACCATTGGCAATGATTTTTATTGCAGGCTCACCTCTATAAATCTATCCATATTGGATTTTAAAGTGTTTCCATTTTCCTTGACTGATACAAAGTCAGCTTTGCTATAAATCTATCCATATTGGATTTTAAAGAAAGAAAATCAGTTTAACGGCAGCTGCATTGACTGCCTATAAATCTATCCATATTGGATTTTAAAGCAAAATTTAAGGCTTGAAGAAATCGTCAGAGCAGCCTATAAATCTATCCATATTGGATTTTAAAGATGGGAAATATGACGGCCGAAGAGCTTGCGGTTTATACTATAAATCTATCCATATTGGATTTTAAAGTATGTTGACGGTTTGGTTTTTGACGGAGAAGAAAATCTATAAATCTATCCATATTGGATTTTAAAGAAAGAAAATCAGTTTAACGGCAGCTGCATTGACTGCTATAAATCTATCCATATTGGATTTTAAAGGCGAATGTTTACTCGCGAAAATTTTTAGGGGGGAGTCCTATAAATCTATCCATATTGGATTTTAAAGTGGGTTGACGGATACGACATCAAGGACGATATCAACGCTATAAATCTATCCATATTGGATTTTAAAGATCCGCGATTATGTCAATACACGATTCATCAAATGCTATAAATCTATCCATATTGGATTTTAAAGATGTTTACAATCTTCTTAACTGAACGCTGTAACACCTATAAATCTATCCATATTGGATTTTAAAGGAAAACGCTAAAGATGTTACTACAGACAACAAAGACTATAAATCTATCCATATTGGATTTTAAAGAACTTTTAAAGGAGTAAAAATTATGACAAGATATGAACTATAAATCTATCCATATTGGATTTTAAAGATTGAGGAGAGTGAAAGTAAATGAGAGAAATATTATCTATAAATCTATCCATATTGGATTTTAAAGACTTGAGGCTATACGCTCGTTTCTGCCCTCGATTTTCTATAAATCTATCCATATTGGATTTTAAAGTTCGTTTAGCTTCCTGCCATATAATTTTCGCCTGCTATAAATCTATCCATATTGGATTTTAAAGATTCGAGCAGAGAAAAACATTTGTTCAAGAATAATGCCTATAAATCTATCCATATTGGATTTTAAAGGCAAGAGGAAATCATATTATTGAATTCGCAGAAAACTATAAATCTATCCATATTGGATTTTAAAGGAAGATGTGCGATTTTGGAAAAATCCAAGATTGACTATAAATCTATCCATATTGGATTTTAAAGTTGATTGACAAGGGCGGAGTTTTCGTGCTCGATGCTATAAATCTATCCATATTGGATTTTAAAGTTCGTTTGTACTCTCTTAATTCGAGAGTGAACATTCTATAAATCTATCCATATTGGATTTTAAAGAAAATATCTCGGTATAGATAAAACACTTGAACTTGACTATAAATCTATCCATATTGGATTTTAAAGAAAGCAAGGCTACAATCAAGGTCATTTTTGCGCCTATAAATCTATCCATATTGGATTTTAAAGCTGCAATGTTATTAGCCGAGGCAATCAACTTATATGCTATAAATCTATCCATATTGGATTTTAAAGTTATTTTTGATTTTAATTATTTTAACTTTTTAGGCCTATAAATCTATCCATATTGGATTTTAAAGTAAAAAATTGGAAAATCGAAAAGGCAAAATCATTATCTATAAATCTATCCATATTGGATTTTAAAGAATTTTGTTCGTGACGATTTACTCCCTTTAAAAAATCTATAAATCTATCCATATTGGATTTTAAAGGTTCTGTAGTCCAGCTATAAAATTCATTCAAATTAACTATAAATCTATCCATATTGGATTTTAAAGAAACGGTTGTTTGTTGCCTGCCGAGTGTAATCAATCTATAAATCTATCCATATTGGATTTTAAATAATGAAATTGACTGCATTTTCGATTTAGGTCAATCTATAAATCTATCCATATTGGATTTTAAATTTAAATGGCTTGTATCGGCTTAAACAGTCAAGCAACTATAAATCTATCCATATTGGATTTTAAATTTCTGATAATTTTCTACATCTTTATACGAGATATAACTATAAATCTATCCATATTGGATTTTAAATTTAAATGGCTTGTATCGGCTTAAACAGTCAAGCAATCTATAAATCTATCCATATTGGATTTTAAATTAATAATGATTATTGTTTATTTGTGCATATTATATCTATAAATCTATCCATATTGGATTTTAAATACATTGACCGATTTTTCCGTAGATTTTACCGCTTTTGCTATAAATCTATCCATATTGGATTTTAAATCCGGCTACATTACCTACACCCCTTGAGGGGTGTAGTCTATAAATCTATCCATATTGGATTTTAAATGTCGCATACATTCAATAGCACATTTTTTATTGCTACTATAAATCTATCCATATTGGATTTTAAATTTAAACGCTCTGT
>UMAG01045156.1_pt1 | contig 15815 bp, 9 predicted proteins | sample 1963651 | NCBI WGS metagenome assembly UMAG01 (sample SAMEA4835910, study PRJEB28245) | human gut metagenome | biome: gut microbiome; material: fecal sample | place: Denmark | collected 2008 | reverse complement strand
ACCGCCTGCTGGACATCTACGTCGTGAAGACCGACGAAGAAAAGTTGAACCGCATGGTGAACATCTGGAACCAGTACCAGTGCATGATTACCTTCAACATGTCCCGCTCCGCCTCTTTCTTCGAGAGCGGCATCGGTCGTGGAATGGGTTTCCGCGACTCCAACCAGGACCTCGTGGGCTTCGTGCATCAGATACCGGAACGAGCCCGCGAACGAATCATCGACATAGCCTCCACGCAATTCCCCGACGGAGGATGCTACCACCAATACCAACCGCTGACCAAACGCGGCAACAACGACATCGGCGGCGGCTTCAACGATGACCCCATGTGGCTTATCTTCGGTACGGTGGCATACATCAAGGAATCGGGAGACTTCAGTATCCTGGATGAGCCCGTCCCCTTCGACAACAAAGAAGGTTCGGAAGTGTCTCTGTTCGAGCACCTGCGCGTCTCCCTCAACCACGTCATCGAGAACCTCGGCCCCCACATGTTGCCCCTCATCGGCCGTGCCGACTGGAACGACTGCCTGAATCTGAACTGCTTCTCCTGGGATCCGAATGAATCCTTCCAGACCACGGAAAACCAGACGGAAGGCAGCCAGGCAGAATCGCTGATGATTGCCGGCTTGTTCGTGGTATGCGGACGCGACTACGTGGAGCTGTGCCGCCGCCTGGGTAAAGACGACGAAGCAAACAGAGCGCAAACCTACATAGACAATATGGTGGAAGCCGTAAAAAAACACGGCTGGGACGGAGACTGGTATCTGCGCGCCTACGATTACTTCGGCCACAAGGTAGGCTCCAAAGAGAACGAAGAAGGACAAATCTTCATCGAATCGCAAGGCTGGTGCACCATGGCAGGCATCGGACTGGAAGAAGGCATGGTAGAAAAAGCACTGGACTCCGTAAAGGAACGCCTGGACTGCGAGCACGGTATTGTACTCAACAATCCGCCCTTCACCCACTATGTTGTGGAGTATGGAGAAATCTCCACCTATCCCGCCGGCTACAAGGAGAATGCGGGTATCTTCTGCCACAACAACCCGTGGGTCATCATCGGAGAAACCGTACTGGGCCGGGGCGACCGTTCCTGGGAGTATTTCCGCAAGATATGCCCGTCGTACACCGAAGAGCACAGTGCCCTGCATAAAGTAGAACCTTACGTATGCTGCCAGATGGTGGCCGGTAAGGACGCCGCCCGCCCTGGTGAAGGCAAGAACAGCTGGCTGACTGGAACGGCTGCCTGGATGTGGTATGCCATCACGCAATTCATACTCGGCATCAAGCCTTCGTATGAAGGTCTGGAAATCAATCCTTGTATCCCGGCAGGCTGGAAAGGCTTCAACGTGAAGCGTAGGTTCCGCGGGGCAGAATATCATATTACCGTGAAGAATCCCGATGGTGTGTGCAAAGGCATCAAGTCCGTCACAGTAGACGGCCAGCCGATAGAAGGCAATGTGGTGAACCATCTGCCGGGCACGCATACAGTAGAAGTAATAATGGGATAACCCACAAAATACAATATCATGATAAACCCTATTTATTCTCCAGCGCCCGAACGCTATGACAACGGCATGAAATTCCGCCGTTGCGGGCAAAGCGGCATCCTGCTGCCGGAAATATCACTCGGATTGTGGCACAACTTCGGCGACGTGAACACATTTGCCAATTCCCAGGCCATGGCGCACTATGCCTTCGACCGTGGAATCACGCATTTCGACCTCGCCAACAATTACGGTCCTTCCTACGGTTCCGCCGAAGAGACTTTCGGAATGATTATGAAGAAATCCTTCATGCCCTATCGGGACGAACTGTTCATCTCCACCAAGGCCGGACACGACATGTGGCCCGGCCCCTACGGGGAGTGGGGCTCACGCAAGTACCTGATGAGCAGCCTCAACCAAAGTCTGAAACGGATGAACCTGGAGTATGTGGACATCTTCTACTCCCACCGCTACGACCCGGATACTCCGCTTGAAGAGACCCTGCAAGCACTGGTTGATATCGTACGGCAAGGCAAAGCACTCTATGTAGGAATCTCCAAATATCCCAAAGAGGTGGCCGAGTTTGCCTACAAATACCTGGAAGAACGGGATGTACACTGCCTGCTCTATCAAGGCAGATACAATCTCTTCAACCGCGAACCGGAAGAAGAAGGTATCCTGCAGCAAGCCAAAGGGAACGGAACCGGCTTCATCGCCTTCTCCCCGCTGGCGCAGGGCCTGCTGACCAACCGCTACCTGAACGGTATTCCCGAAGATTCGCGCATGGCAAAGGGAGCTTTCCTGAAGAAAGAAGCACTGACCGACGAGACGCTGCAAAAAATCAAGGCACTCAACGAAGTTGCTGCCTCACGCGGGCAAACCCTTGCCGAGATGTCACTTGCCTGGTTGTTGAAGGACGACCTGGTGACAAGCGTCATCATCGGAGCGAGCTCCGTTACCCAACTGGCAGATAACCTGAAAGCGACTGAAAATACAGACTTCTCTGCCGAGGAACTGGAGAAGATAAAGAAAATCATTCAAAAATAAATCAACATGAAAAGCCTCCTTATTCAAACCTTTTGTTTATTATTCCTTTGCTTGAGCACGGTCCGTGCACAGCAATACCAACTTGCATCACCCAACGGAAAACTATCCGTTACGGTAGATGCCGGAGAAGCCCTCACCTGGCAGATAGCACACGACGGAACCACGGTGCTGCAACCCTCTGCCATCGCCCTGCAAGGCAGAGATGAAAAATCAGCCAAGAAAGCAATAACTTTCGGTAAAAATGTAAAAGTAATCCGTGCAGAACGCAAGTCCGTGGAGTCCTCCTTCCCCACTCCCCTCTATAAAAAAGCAAGTGTGAAGGATGTCTACAACCAGTTGACACTGAAATGCCGCGGAGGCTACAGCGTACAGTTCCGCGCATACGATGACGGCGCTGCCTATCGCTTCATTTCCGAACAGAACAAGCCGTTTATCGTCCTCAACGAAACTGCGGACTTCAATTTCGACAAGGATTACCAGGCATTTGTACCTTACATAAACGACAACCGCAACGGTGAGCGCTATTGCTTCTCCTTCGAGTCTTACTACGACGAAGCCCCGTTGTCCAAAATGCACACCGACTCACTCTCCATCACCCCACTGATGGTTTGCCTGGACGGAGGAAAGAAAGCCGTTATCATGGAAGCCGGATTGGAAAACTATCCCGGCATGTTCCTCACTGTAAATCCCCAGACACGTCAAGGAGTGCAGGCAGCATTTGCCCCCTATCCGCTGGAGGAAATAATCGGCGGACACAACCGGCTGAACCTGATACCGACAAAACGTGCAGACTACATCGCCCGTTGTGCCAAGCAGGAGCTCCCCTGGCGTGTGGTGCTCGTCACCGAAAAGGACACGCAGCTTGCCGACAATGACATGGCACAGCGTCTTGCCCCCGCCTGCCGCATCAAAGACATTTCCTGGATTAAACCCGGCAAAGTGGCTTGGGACTGGTGGAACACCTGCAACCTGACTGGCGTAGACTTCAAAGCCGGCATGAACACCCCGACTTATAAGGCATTCATCGACTTTGCCGCCGACAACAACCTGGAATATATCATCATCGATGACGGCTGGAGCGGAAACGAATCCTTATTGAAAGACCTGAATCCAAATATCGATTTAAAGGAACTGGTAGCCTACGGAAACCAGAAGGGCGTCGGCATCATTCTCTGGGCAAGCTGGCGAAACTCTGCCAAAGATACGGAAGCCGCATTCAGCCACTATGCACAGATGGGTATCAAAGGCTTCAAGATAGACTTCTTCGACCGTGACGACCAGCCACTGGTACAGTCTGTAGAACGCATTGTAGCCTGCGCCGCCGAGCACCGCCTGGTATTGGACCTGCATGGCCTCAAGCCATACGGTATACAGCGCACCTATCCCAACGTCCTGAACTTTGAAGGTGTAAAGGGATTGGAGAACGCCAAATGGGAACCGATAGTGAACGGAGCCCCCCTCCACAACTTCCCACGCTATGACGTGACTGCTCCCTACCTGCGTATGCTTATAGGCCCGATGGACTACACACCGGGAGCCACAATGAACGCAACCCGCGAAACCTTCCGTGCCGTCAACGACCATCCGATGAGCCAGGGTACGCGCGTCCACCAGATGGCGATGTACACCCTCTTCGAAGCCCCGCTGCAAATGCTTGCCGACAGCCCCAGCAAATATATGAAGGAGCAGGAATGCACGGATTTCATTGCCAAAGTGCCTACCGTTTTCGACGAGACCGTGGCACTGGACGGTGAAGTAGGCGAATACCTTACACTGGCACGCCGCAAGGGAGATGTCTGGTACATCGCCTCCATGACCGACTGGACACCACGCGACTGTACCATCGACCTTTCCTTCCTCGGAGAAGGAAGTTACGAAGCCGAAATCTTTTCCGACGGCATCAATGCCGACCGGGAAGCAACCGACTACAAGAAAGAAGTACGCACCGTGACCTCGGGGGACAAGCTGAACATACACATGGCACCCGGAGGAGGATGGACAGCACGGATATGGAAAAGATGACAGGGTGATAAAGTAATGACATGATAAGTGGCAATAGGGTGACAGTTACGTTAAAAGTGCTGTCACCCTATTCCTTTATTACTTTTAACATACCTCTACGTGAACCTTTTATATCCTATCTTGTTTTTTCTCACAAAAGCCTAAGGTACCATAGGGCAGGAATTTATATTAAACCTAAACAATTATAAAAGTATGAAGAAATTTATTCCCCTATTATTAGCGGTCTTTGCAGTGACACTTGCATCTTGCGAAAAAGACCCTGACATGGATAAGCTGGACAATAATTATCTGGTTTATACCAACTATGACAAGAAGGCGGATTTCAAAACCTTCGAAACTTATTACTTGCCGGACAGCATTCTGGTCATCGGTGATAAGGAAAACGCCGAATACTGGAAAGATGAGAATGCCCAGGAAATTCTCAGCGCTTATGTTGCTAACATGAACAGCCGCGGCTACATCCGTGTGGATGACCGGGAAGAAGCCGACCTTGGCTTGCAGGTAAGCTATGTCAGAAGTACCTATTACTTCACCGACTACGGACGTCCCGAATGGTGGTGGAACTATCCTGGCTACTGGGATGCTCCTTACTGGGGCAACTGGGGTGGATGGTATTATCCCTATGCCGTGAACTATTCCTACAGCACCGGTTCCTTTATCAGCGAATTGTTGAATCTGGAGGCGCCGCAAGGCCAGAGCGAGAAACTTCCTGTTCTGTGGACCAGCTATATGAGCGGCTTGCTGAGTGGTTCTACTTCTGTCAATACCAAACTTGCCGTGCAAGGTGTGAACCAAGCTTTCACTCAATCAACTTACCTGACTAACAAGTAGTGACAAGCTACGAGCTATAAGTGACAAATGACGGGTTACCCAATATTAAGGTAACAAGAATAATACGGCAGCATCCTTTCCGGACTGGGAAGTTGCCATTGAACCAAAAAACAAGAACAAAGTATGAAAACAATAAAATATCTTTCCTTGAGAGTATTTGCGGTTGCCGCTCTTGCTCTCGTCTTCGCCCTACCGACGAAGGCACAGATGACCGATAACGGTTATGCCAATATCGACTGGCAATATAACTTTCCCCTCAGCAACAACTTCGCCGACAAATCAAGCGGCTGGGGTATGAATTTTGAAGGCGGTTACTTCCTGACAGACAATTTTGCATTGGGAGCTTTCTTGAACTACCATAGCAACCATGAGTATTTCGGTCGCCAGACACTTCCCGTAGGCGAAGGCGGCAGTCTGAATACCGACCAGCAGCACACCGCATTCCAGTTGCCTTTCGGTCTGGCCTCCCGCTATGTATGGAACCGTGGAGGTGCATTCCAGCCGTATGCCGGTGTAAAACTGGGTGCTGAATATGCACAGTTGAAGTCAACCTTCAACGTATTCGAAGCCAACAAGGATACATGGGGTTTCTATGTATCTCCTGAAATTGGTTTCAATGTGTATCCTTGGGCTTATGGACCGGGCTTGCATTTCGCAGCCTATTACAGCTACGGTACGAACAAAGGTGACCTCTTTACGTACAGCGTAGACGGTTTGAGCAATTTCGGTCTGCGCGTAGGTATTGCGTTCTGATAAGACACACACTTAAAGCTTAACAGATAGAATTTAATTGTTTCAAAATTGAAGAAGAAAAGAGCCTTTCCTGCGTGAGCAAGGGAGGCTCTTTTTAATTCTACCAGTTATTTTTTTCCTCCCAGCATCGCCTTATATACAGCCTCCTGAATCCTCGTCCTTATATCCAGCCTCATCAACTTGTTATTCCACACATCCGGATAGGTGCGGTTGCTCAAAAAGACATAAACCAAGCCGTTCTCCGGGTCTGTCCAGGCGCAAGTGCCCGTGAAACCGGTATGGCCGTAGACAGAAGCAGGGGCAGACTCTGCGCAGGGACTCTTCTGGGGATTACGCCGGTCGGGCTTATCAAATCCCAGCCCCCGGCGGCTTATCCTTGAGACGGTGGTAGTAAATACCCTGCAGGTCTCCTTGCTCAAATAACGCTTACCGTCCAGTTCACCCCCATTCAGCAACATCTGATAGACTTTTGCCACTTCTTCGGCAGTGGAGAACAGCCCGGCATTACCGGAAACGCCACCCTGAAAAGCTGCGGATTCATCATGTACAAATCCTTGCAAGGTAGTCTTACGCAAGAAAGGATCTGTTGATGAAGGTACAATATCTTCCTTCTTCAAGAAGCGCAGAGGAAGATACCCCGTACGCTCCAATCCCATCGGAGTATAGAATTCCTTGGCCAGATATTCGTCCATAGACATGCCGGTGCGCGCCTCGACCAACTGCTGCAACAAAATAAAGCCCACACAACTATAACGGTAACGCTTGTCTCTAAGCGGAGTATCCACAATCTTCTGCAAGTACTCTTGCTTGAAGGAACGGTTCAGCCAAAGGCTGTCGGACACTTGCATCGTATATTCCGGTGTCTGCACCTTCGACGTCAGTCCCTGACGGAAGCGGAACTTAGGGTTCGCCCAAGTCTGCCGTCCGATGCGTGCGGAATGCCGGGCATCGGGACGTGCCTTGAACAAAGTGCCGGTGTAGCTCTCTTCATCAATCGCTTCCTGATAGAATAGCAAGGTAGAAGGCAGACCGGATTCATGCATCAGCAGTTCGCGTACCGTAATATTCTTCTTGTCCGTATCCTGTAGGAAAGGCAGATAATCCGACACCCGGTCTGTAAGATTGAGGCGTCCGCCATCGTACAACTTCATCACAGCAAGCAGTGTGGCCGTGGTCTTTGTCAGCGAGGCGATGTCGTACACATCCGTTTTCTTCACGGGAAGCGCCTTGCTTCCGGTCTTGTTCCAGACGTGGGTACCGAAAGCTTTATTATACATCTCCCTGCCATCCTTCAGCACCACTACCTGGCAACCGGGGTAAGCCCCTTCACGAATGCCTTCTTCGGCTATCTTGTCTATTTCAGCCAGCAGACGGGAATTCATACCATGCTCTTCGGGCACAAAGCGGGGGGTACTTTGAGGAGTCAGCGTCACTCCCGCACCGGCAGCAAACCGACTACCGATACTGGCAGACAAGCGTCCCTCTGAACAAGCGCTGCCATAAACAATCCGGGCAACCTGCCGCTGTACCTCCTCGTTGGAGGAGTGTGCCAAAATCACCGCTTCGGCAGCAGCGCCCCCTTGCTTTATCTGCAATACCTGCTTGCCGGGAATAAAGAACAGATAAACCACCGGTACGTCAGGAGCGAACTTTGCAAAGAAATTCTGATAGGGCGTCAAACGGTGTTCGGTGACACAGACCAGAATACGTTTGTACTTGGCCAGCGCATTCCTCAAACGGTTCCCGTCAGCCTCCGGCAGATTCTTGCCCAAATGGAACTCCACAGGACGGGTATACTGCGACAGTTCCTTGAGGAACGGCCGGATTTCCTGCGCTTCTCCCACATTGAGCACGGCAACTTCACCGATGGAAGGGTCCAGCGGAAGTACCTCGTCCCGGTTATCCAGCACAGTGATGGCTGCCAAGTTCAGCCGGCGCATCAAATCACGCGTTTTCGGAGTATTGATGCGGGTCCCCAAACCTGAAAGCTGTACATGGGGTTTCTTTTCCAACCCAAGGGCATATTTATATTTCAGTACTTTACGGCATTTCGCCTCTATCTCTTTCTCTGTCAGCTCCCCTTTTTTCACAGCGGCAAGCACAGCCTCCACTTCTTCCTTAATACGCCGGGGGACAAGCAGCAAATCATTGCCGGCTTTCAGCGCCTGCAAACAGATGCTTTCATTGCCCGATACCCCTTTCATGGCAAGGGCATCCGTAAAGACAAGCCCCTGAAAGCCGAGGTCATTCACCAACAGACCGGAAACTACCTTACGCGAAAGCGAAGACGGGAGCCCCTTTTGCGGCTCTATGGTAGGCACCTCCAAGTGCCCCACCATCATTCCTCCCAATCCGGCACGAATGGCTTTTCTGAAAGGATAAAGCTCTATACTGTCCAGACGGGCACGGGTAAAAGGCAGCACGGGCAACGCCTTATGAGAATCCACATCCGTATCCCCATGTCCCGGAAAGTGCTTGCTGACAGAAAGTACACCACCATCCTCCAACCCTTTGGAGTAGGCAACAACCTTGTTCGCCACATTGAACGGACTTTCACCGAAGGAACGGGTATTGATAACCGGATTCTTGGGATTGATATTCACATCCGCTACGGGAGCAAAATTCACTTGCACCCCCAGTTCACGGCATTGGCGGGCCACCTCGCGCCCATATTCATAAATCAGTGTATCGTTCTGTATGCAGCCCAGCACCATGTTTCGCGGAAAGTTCGGAGTACCGCGAAGGCGCATAGCCAGCCCCCATTCACCGTCAAAGGTAATCATCAGCGGAACTTCTGCCATCCGCTGCGCCTCATTGGTCAACATCACCTGGTTCTGCATCAATCCGCCGGAAAATAACAGACCGCCTACCTTATAGTCCTCCACCACCTTACGCAGCAGTTCCTTGTTGGCCTTGTCCTGCTGGGGGGCAATCGTATAGATGAACAGTTGTCCGATGCGTTCTTTCAGAGTCAGACGCTGCATGACGGAATCCACCCACTGCCTGCACCGCACGTCACTGTTCAAGAGACGTACAAGCGAAGGGTCGTTCGGCGGCACCGGAGTAAACGGCATCGGGCCAAGCTGCGCTTTCAGAAGCGGACAAAGACAACACAATATAGTGATATAGGCAAGCAGGTATATTCTCTTCATTCCTTATAGATAGATTGTTTTTAGGGGATTTGCGGAATAATACTTTTATAAATCAATTCCTGGATATCTCTTCTTATATTCATGTCACCCAGTTTCGTGTTCCATACATTGGGGCACAAGCGGTTGCTGAGGAATACATACACTGTCTTGTTTTCCGGGTCCACCCAAGCACAAGTACCGGTAAATCCGGTATGTCCATATACCGCTTCCGGAGCGGAAGGAGCACAAGGGCTGCGCTTCACAATGGATACATCCGGCTTGTCGAATCCCAGACCGCGACGGCTGATGGCGGATTTCTCCGTCGTAAACAAACGGCAGGTTGCCTCACTCAAGAAACGCTTGCCATTGAATTCACCGCCGTTCAGCAACATTTGATAAACCTTTGCCACCTCTTCGGCCGTAGAGAAAAGTCCTGCATTACCGGACACCCCACCCATGCAGGCAGCAGTCTCGTCATGCACATATCCGCATATATCCTGGCGACGCAGGAAGTCATTGGATGCCGTGGGCATGATTTCCGCTTTGGTGAACTTCGTCAAAGGCAGAAACATAGTACGTTGCAATCCCATCGGGGCATAGAACTCACGGGCAAGGTACAAATCCATCGGCAGCTCCGTCACCTTCTCCACTACCTGCTGCAACAGCACGAAGCCGAGGTCGCTGTAAACATAACGTTTGCCATCCAACTCGCACTTGGCTATTCGCTGAAGGATAGAATTCTTGAAACTCTTGTTCAGCCACATGCCATCTGCCATGTGCAGAGTATAGGCCGGTGTATTCTTGTCGGACACCATCCCTTTCCGGAACTTAAAATCGGAACAATAATAGCTATGCTCGCTTACCTGCGTACGATGCCACTCGTCCACCCAACTCTGGGAGTACGGACCGTGTACCGAATTCGGGTCTATGATGTCCAGGTAGAAGCGGATATAGGGAGGAAGCCCCGATTCGTGGAACAAAAGTTCGCGGATGGTAATGTTCCGCTTGTTGCCATTGCGCAAGAAGGGCAGATAAGCGGAAACCTTGTCATCCAGTTTTATCTTGCCCTCATCATACAGTTTCATGACGGCAAGCAACGTAGCCGTAGTCTTGGTCAGCGAAGCCAAATCAAAAAGGTCCGAAGAACGGACAGTAGTGGTATCCTTATCAGAGTGGGTTCCGAAGCCTTTGTCATATACCGGCAGTCCGTCTTTCCACACCAGCACGCGGCAACCGGGATAAGCTCCCGCTTCCAGTCCCTTCCGGGCAACGGCATCGATACTTTGCAGCACATACGATTTCATGCCGTAATCTTCCGGAACAGTCTTCCCCGGTTTCATGCCCGGCTCAATCATACAGCCCGTTCCCGCCGGAAACAGTTTACCGATACTCATCGACATTCTGCCACTGGCCGGCTTTTTGGCAAAAAGAACATCAGCCACGTATTGCTGCAAATCCGTCTCTGCCGAATGTGCCAGCACCACAGCGCTGGATTTGGCAAGTGCGGGCATCAGAGGTTGCAATGTACGGTAAGAGGTAAAAAAAGTATAGACCAGCGGAGCACGCAAGTTCAAGCCTTCCAGAAAGGCCACATCACGGTCGCTGACATAAGTCGAACCGGTGATGCTGATAACCACGCGACGGAAAGCAGCCAACTGCCCCTGCACTTCCTGCCAGAGAGCCTCATCAGCATTCCAAGGCAAGTGGAAATGGCTGATGCCTGCATTCTTTTTCATAGCTTCCACAAAGGGAGCATCCACCTCCTTCTCTCCGATGCTGAGCACGGCAATATCACCTTCCACCGGTGCCAGCGGGAGGACATCGAAATAATTGTTCAATACAGTCACTGCCGAACGGCGCAACTTGGCAGCCAACGCCTGCGCTTCCTCCGTATTGATGCGATAGCTCATTCCGCTGACCCGAAGTTGCGGCTGGCGGTTTCTCAAACCAAGCATATACTTGTACATCAATACCTTGCGGCACTTGGCATCAAGTTCGTCCTTACTCAGTTGTCCCGACTCCACTGCATCTACCAGCTCCTGCACCGCATTCTTCGTATTGAACTGTACCAGCACCATATCATTTCCCGCCAGCAGCGCTTTGGTAGTTACCTGCGGAATGGCAGACACACCCTTCATGTCCAAGGCATCGGTAAACACCAGCCCCTTAAAGCCGAGTTCATCCTTCAACAGCCCGGTCACCACATTCCGCGACAAGGAAGAAGGAGTCACCCCGTCCGGGTCCAGCGCCTGCACTTGCAGATGGCCTACCATGACACCCCCCAATCCGGCACGTACCATTTCCTTGAAGGGATAAAGCTCCACACTGTCCAGGCGTGCACGGTCGTAGTGCAAGGCGGGAAGCGCCTTATGAGAATCCACATCCGTGTCGCCATGCCCGGGGAAATGCTTGCAAACGGAAAGTATGCCCCCGCTTTCGAGCCCACGGCTGTATGCCACCACCTTTTCCGCCACCCGCTGCGGGTTCTCGCCAAAGGAGCGTACGTGTATCACCGGGTTCAGCGGATTCGTATTGACATCCGCATCGGGTGCAAAATTGACGTGTACCCCCAATTCGCGGAACTGGCGGGCCACCTCACGTCCATATTCTTCAATCAGGCCATTGTCCTCGATACATCCCAAGGCGGCATTACGGGGATAGTCCGGAGCGCCTTTCAGCCTCATTGACAGTCCCCACTCTCCATCGAAAGTAACCATAACGGGAATCTTGGCATCCTTCCGGGCCATATTGGTCAAGATAGCCTGCTCTTCCGGAGTACCTTCGGAAAACAGCAAGCCACCGACCTTGTATTTCTTTACCAGCTCGCGCATCTGCTTTTTCGTGGCCTTGTCTGCTCTGGCCGGAATGGTGGCAACGATGAGCTGCCCCACTTTTTCGTGTACATTCAGACCTGACAACACGGAGTCCACCCATTGCCGGCACCGGTTGTCTGCAGCCGAAGGAAGAAACGGGCCCCCCGTCTGGGCGTGAAGTGAAGATAATCCCAATATAAACAATCCTGCAACCCATAAAAGGAGGGTGAGTCTTTTCATCATGCTATTTTTCAGTTAAAGTAAGTACCATTTCTCCTACGTAGATGCCACTCTTTCCGGTGTGCAGCACGGGAACGCTCTTGCCGTCCGCATTCAGATAAACGGCAGGCTTTTCCATAAAAGTATGCGAATGTCCTCCCAAAATGACATCAATGCCACGCGTCTTGCCTACCAGGTTCTCGTCGGAAGCGCCTTCGGGATTTGCACTGCGGATACCCAAATGAGACATGCAAATCACAACCTCGCAATTCTCCTTCTCCCTGAGAAGGTCTGTCATTTCCTGGGCCACCTTTATCGGGTCGTTGTAGACAATGCCTACGCATTTATCCGCCTGCACCAGCCCTTCCATCTTGGGGGCCAGGCCGAAGATACCGATTTTCACCCCTTCGCGCACCAAGGTAATATAAGGCTTCACCAGTCCTTCGAGTACCGTACCCGTCACGTCATAATTGGAACAGACCACGGGAAAATCCGCCATACGGAACAATTCCGCCATATTCTCAAGTCCGAAATCAAATTCATGATTACCTATCGTCATGGCATCATAGCCCATGAGGTTCATCATCTTGACCTCCAGCTCGCCTTTGAAAAAGTTATAATAAGGGGTGCCTTGCGAGATGTCTCCGCAATCCAGCAGCAACATATCCGGATGCTTGCCGCGAAACTGCTTTACAAAACCGGCACGGCGCACCACACCGCCCATCCCGGCATACTCGTCGGCAGCCTCGGCGCTGATGGGTTCTATACGGCTGTGCGTATCGCTGGTGTGCAGGATAAACAGTTGTTTTCCGGATTGGCCGGACGATACAGAATCGGCGGACACCAGGCAAAGGGGTTCTTCAGTAATGACACGCTCCTCTTGCTGTGCCGATGCGGGGAGCATGAAAAGCAGCAGGGCTGCCAAGGAATACATATGTTTCATAGAACTTCTGTTTTTTTAATGCTTACTCTTTAACGACCACTCTTCCCTCCATGCGCGAAGTCACCTTCTTGCCGGCTGCCGTCTGCTTCTCCACATACTTCATGAACAGACCGCGCAGTGTAGCCCCATCCGGGCACTCCCTTTTATCCGCCTGCAGGAAAGCCGTCATTCCATCGTTTCCATCAGCCAGATAATCAATCGTGGCAACCGTATAGTCACGGTCATCCTCCACCGGCTTGCCGGCAATGGAAGCCTGGAGCAGCTTGCCATCCTTGCTGATTTCCAACTGTATACCACTCACCCCTTCACCAAGTCTCACCGCAATGTTTTCAAACAAGTGCTTCATGGCAGAGCCTTTCATCGTCAGCACACAGAGCGAATTCTCAAAAGGCAATATCTCATAGATGTTTTCGGTAGTGATGTCTCCTTCCGTCAGGGAGTTCCGGATTCCACCGATATTGATTAGCCCCATATCGGCCGGTTTGCCCAGCACTTCCACCGCAGCCTCACGCAGTACATCTGCAATCAGATTGGATAAAAGGCTTTCGGGCCGGAATCTGTCCATCGACATTTCTGCGGTTCCCACCACATGATACATAATGCTGTCCATCCGGGCCTTGTAAGGTGCCAGCAGAGCCACGGCTTCGGCATCCGGCTCGGCATCCCAGACAGAGTTCATGGGAATTCTGCCTCCCTCTACCTTGGTTACTTCGTAGGAAGAATGGCAGGAAACCAATAGAAGCGTAACCGCCAACACTGCCCCCGCAAGGAGACTGAAAGTTTGTTTCTTCATATTCATTTAGTTTTAAATTGCTACAAATATACTTTTCTTTTGCGACTGAGCCACACAATTAACCGATTATTTAGACTTGCGTTTAGCAGAATGAAACGCTCAAAAATCATCCCAACTGGCGAAAAAAAGCTTGAAGCACTTGTGTATCTGGCAAATAATTCGTTCCTTTGCACCGCTTTCGCGCAATCGCTGTCAGGACACCAAGAGAGAAGCCTGGTATGTTGCGTTGTAACGATGAAACAATTTAATAATAAAAACAATGGATTTAATTAAAATTGCAGAAGAAGCATTTGCTACCGGAAAACAGCACCCGAGCTTCAAGGCAGGTGACACTGTAACAGTAGCATATCGTATTGTCGAGGGTAACAAGGAACGTGTACAGCTGTACCGTGGTGTTGTTATCAAGATTGCCGGACATGGAGACAAGAAGCGTTTTACAGTACGTAAGATGTCAGGAACCATAGGCGTAGAACGTATTTTCCCGATTGAATCACCGGCTATCGACAGCATCGAAGTGAACAAAGTGGGTAAAGTTCGTCGCGCTAAACTGTACTACCTGCGCGCTCTTACCGGTAAGAAAGCAAGAATCAAAGAAAAAAGAGTTAACGGTTAATTCCAGACTCCTATTTCGAAATAAAAAAGGGAAACTGACAATGTCGGTTTCCCTTTTTTAGTGATATACACAGTAGGCATACACACCATGCGATACTCTACTGCTACTCCCTCATTCAAAACATTGTAAGCCTGCGCTCCTTTCCTTTCACATAAGCCTTCCTTCTTGCTGATATGTTAGTTTATCAGCGCCCAACGGCCGTGAGGCGCTCTGCTAACGACCGTCAACAAGGTGCTTTATGGCCGTTAGGCGAACGCCTCACGGCCGTTAAACAGCTCTCATATGCATAGCTTGCCTATACTGAATACCTATCTTATCCATACCAAAAGCCTGACTTCCACCTATTATCGCACGGGCTTTTACGAAGTTAATACCGTGTTTGCAGGAAACCAATAGCTTGTTTACACGATATTGGCAAATTGCCCCATATCCTATTAATTTATTGTACTACAAGACATTAATAGATTATTTGGCGTAAATTTAAGGTGGAAGCAAAAGTTGCTTCCACCTTTTCAAGTTGCTTCCACAGCATCCGCAACCCCGATGAATAAAGGGATACAGAGAATGGGTGGAAGTGTGGAAGCAACTTGTGACATAACTTTATTGCTGAGGAATATGTGCCACCAAAGAAAAAAAGGTGTGTCGAAACTCTCATAAACTAAAAATCACCCTCGCCACAGATAGGTGTAGCGAGGGTGACTTCGATAGAAGGGGAGTTTTGACATATCCCCTCCTTTATCAGTTTCCCTGATATTGATTACTTGATATCTCTCAGCTCCCAGCCCAACGCACTGGCACCCAGCACAGCAGCATCAGAGTCCTTCAACTCGGAAGCCAGCAACTTGGTCTTGCCTTTGTAGATATTCAATACATTGTCATCGATGGCTTTCTGGATAGGCTTGAAGATATAGTCGCCCGCCTTTGCCAGACCGCCGAACAACACGATAGCTTCCGGGCTGGAGAAAGCGATGAAGTCAGCCAAAGCCTCACCCAAGATGGTTCCGGTAAACTCAAAGATTTCTTGGGCAATCTTGTCACCCTTCACAGCTGCGTCATACACATCCTTGGAAGTAATGTTTTCTGCCGGAATGTCGCGCAACAAGCTCGGTTCGGTACTCTTGGTCAAGAACTCACGGGCAGAACGTGCCACACCCGTAGCCGAGCAG
>UMAG01029761.1_pt1 | contig 15897 bp, 16 predicted proteins | sample 1963651 | NCBI WGS metagenome assembly UMAG01 (sample SAMEA4835910, study PRJEB28245) | human gut metagenome | biome: gut microbiome; material: fecal sample | place: Denmark | collected 2008 | reverse complement strand
ACGGAACTGCTCCGTTCCTTATGAGCCACGGAAGAGGCGAGTACGCAAATCCGTGCAGCCTGATCCGCGCCGTAGGCCAGATGCTGATTCATATCGGCTATGCAGGCAGAAACGACCTTCTGGAAAAAGCTCTGGAAATCTGTACTGTTACAGAGAAAAAACTGGTTGTCACAGCAGAGATCAAAGATGCAAGTGCAGCAGAATTTACCGATTATCTTCTGGATACTATCCGTATTCTGAAAAATAACTGATTGATTTTAGACGATAACAGCCTCCACACAGTCTGAGCATATAGCACATATTCAATATCCGCAGAAGGCGTGATATCTTTCGCGATATCACGCCTTTTGTGATGAAAAAAGATAAAATCTTTCTGTCCGTTGAGAAATATTGCGGATTATGTTAAAATAACAGCATATTTGGGGCAGTTACCCAACCTAAATTGTGAAAAAACAACAAAGGAGAATGTTTATGAAAGATTCAGACTGGGAGATCCTTTATGAACTGTATAAAAATCCGAATATGACCAAGGTGGCAAACCTTCTCTATATGACGCAGCCATCCCTTACCAAAAGGCTACAGCATATGGAATCCGAGTTCCAGGTGACTATTGTCAACCGGACACCCAAGGGACTGGAATTTACGGAAGAAGGCGAATTTCTCGGCAAACAGGCCGGCGAATATCTGGAATTTCTCCGGAAGACCAAAGAAAAACTGAAGGAATATCAGGAAAATTCCGAGGGCGTGATCACAATAGGGAGCTCCTATACCTACAGCAAGTATACCCTGACCGATGTTCTTGTACAGTATAAAGCCAAACATCCAAACGTGGAATTCAATATTGTCAATGAACAGAGCAATATTCTTTTCCGCAAGATGCTGGAAGATTCCATAGATGTGGGCTTTATCCGTGGAGATTATGATGGCGCTGTAAACCGGACCCTGATCGGACGCAACGAAGCGTATCTGGTAACCAGAGAACCGGTAGAATTTGACCAGCTTCCTTCCATGCAGCGGATCGGATATAAGACCAATGACCGTACCAGGGAACTCCTTGACGGATGGTGGAAAGACTGGTTTGGAACTGAATGTCCGGGAAGTATGGTTGTGGGATATATTGATGTTGCCTGGCAGCTGATCCACAGAGGCCTTGGCTATACCATATGTTTTCTTCCGGATAATTTTGAGAATACCTATGACCTCTGCCTGACACCTCTGAAGCGTAAAGACGGCAGCAGTGTGATCCGGAACACCTGGTTCATCTATTCCAAAAACAAACGGATCAGTAAAGTACTGGAGGAGTTTATCGCCTACATAGAAGGGAATTTTACCCTGAAAGGCAGATAACCATATGAAAGATATTGATTGGAAGATCCTGGCTGTCCTGGCAGAAAAGCGCAGCATTACCAAGGCCGCAGACGCCCTTTATATGACACAGTCCGCCCTGACCAAAAGGCTGAAGTCCATTGAGGCAGAGTGGAACGTGGAGATTGTAAAACGCAGCAGTCAGGGAGTCACCTTCACGGAAGAAGGCCGCTACCTTGTAAAAAAAGCCAATATTATCCTGGATTTTCTCCAGGAGATCCGGGATCATCTGGCAATAAAAAGTGAGCACAGAGAGCTTCTTCGTATTGGCGTGCCCAACTCTTTTGCACGCCTTCATATGCCTGCGCTTTTCAAAGCCTACAAAGAAAAATATGACCGGCTTCAGATTATTACCGTTCCCAATTCCAGCGACATTCTCATGCAGCAGCTTATCGACGGAACAGTGGATATGGCCGTAATCTGCGGAGACTATCCTTACCTTGGGGAAAAAGTCTGCCTGTTCCAGGAGAATCTTTATGTTGTGACACCTGCAAACATGAAAGAAAATGAGATCGGACAGCAGCCACTGATCAAATCCTATCTGAATCCTATGGTGGAGATGCTGGTGAACCAGTGGTGGAAATACCATTTCGGCAGCCTCCCCCATGAGGCATACCGGGTACCCTATGCGGATATTGCCATCGGAATGGTGGAAAACAACCTGGGGATCACCTTTATTTTCGGAGATAAATGGCGCTTAAGTTCCGAACAGGTCCAGAAGATCCCGGTATACGATGAGCAGAATGAACCGGTCACAAGAAAAGTCTGGCTGATGCTTTCCGAGAAATGTTTCAAAAGCCAGCAGATCATGGATTTTGTGTCTATGGTGGAAGAATATTATCACGTGAACAGTTTGGACTGACCCATAAAACGAGTGCTTTTTGAGAGATGATTTTGTTCATCTCTCTTTTTTATGTCCGCAAAAGAGAATTGTCATTCCGTTTCGGAATGGCACTCACAGTCTTTATCTGAATTTCAAATTGACATCCGTATTTCATATAATCATATTATCAAGATCGTTTAAAAAAATACATCTAAAATAAAAGAGGAGGAACTTGTATGAAATACGCATATGTGGGATGTCGTACAACAAAAGAACGGAACGCGAGAGGAAAAGGCCTGAAAGTCTATGAAGTCTGTGAGAGCACCGGAAACTGGAAAGAGATCCAGTGCCTTTCCACAGAGCCGAATCCATATTATCAGACCCTGGATCTGGAAGAAAAATATCTCTATTCCGTTCATGGTGACATCACAAAAGTAAGCAGTTACAAAATTCTGGAAAACGGTACTCTGGAACATATGAACACCATTGATATCGGCGGAAAGAACCCGGTATTTATTACCGTTGACAAGACAAACAGCTATGTCGTGGTTGCCGCACTTCAGGGCGGAGCTGTCTATGTGATCAGAAAAAACGAAGACGGAGCTTTAGGAGAGATCGTACATACCACACATCTCGAGGGCAAAAAAGAAGGCACCATCTCTTTTGCACACCAGTGTATCTGGGACCAGAAAAAAGAGTATCTTTTTGTGGTAACACAGGGACGTCTCCAGGGATATGGCCAGGTAAAAGTATTTCGTTTTGACGCAGAAAACGGAACTCTCACAGAGACAGATACCTACCGTTCCAGAGAATACGATGAGCCAAGACACGTATCCATCCACCCGAACAATCGTTACGTTTATCTGATCAACGAAAAAGGAAACAAAATGACCTACCTGCAGTTTGATGATGTAAATGGCAAGCTTACCGCCATGCAGAACCTTCCGTCCCTTCCTGCCACTTACACAGGAGAAGGACAGGCCAGCGCATCCCTTCTTGACAAAGAAGGCAAGATCCTCATCGGTTCCAACCGTATTCATGAATCTATCGTAGTATACCGCATTGACCAGAATACCGGTTATATGACAGAGCTTGGCTATTACCCGTCCTTAGGACTGACTCCAAGATTTATCACTTTTGATCCGGAGTACAGAAACTTTTACATGGCAAACGAAGACAGTGATACCATCGTTGAGATGAAGCTGGATTCCGAAACCGGACTTATGACTTATACCGGCAGGATCATTCCTACAGAGAGCCCTGTCTGTATCACATTTCGATAGGAGGCTGCCTTTATGAATCTTGGTTTAATTTCATTAATTCTGCTTCTTGCAGCAATTATCATCGGCTTTGTAAGAAACTGTAACGTAGGTATCCTCTGTATGGCATTTTCCATGATTCTCGGAATCATTTATGGCATGGATGTAAAAGAGATTCTCAGTGGTTTCAGTTCCTCTCTTTTTATCCAGATGGTAGGAATCACCTATCTGTTTGCTATTATCAGCGGAAATGGCACTCTGGAACTTCTTGCCAGAAAAATGGTAGGACTTGTTGGAACAAAACGCCATCTGATCCCCTTTGTCATGTATATTCTCGGATTTGCCATCTGTGCGGTAGGACCTGGAGCGATCCCGTCACTGGCCATTGTTCCGGTTATCGCAATCCCGGTAGCTGTATCCGCAGGTGTGAACCCGATCATGACAGCGATCATCGGTGACCTTGGTGTAATGTCCGGCCGTATGAGCCCTCTGACACCGGAAAGTGCCGTTGTCCGTGAACTGATGGAAGAGCAGGGCATGAAAGGAAATACACTGCCGATCATGGCTGCAATGATCGTTACTGCACTTGTTACTATGATACTGGTATACATCTATTACAAAGGATGGAAAGTTGATGAGACTGTTGCTCTTCAGCAGGAAAAACTTCCTGCATTTACAGGAAAACAGTGGCTTTCCATTCTGGGACTTGTTGTTCTTGCAGTAGGAGCTCTGTTCTTCTCCTGGAATGTAGGACTTACCGGATTTACCATCGGTTCTGCACTCCTTGTTCTGGGATGCGGTGACGAAAAAAAGGCAATCGCAGCCATTCCATGGAATGTAATCCTTATGGTTCTTGGCGTAGGAATCTTGATGAATGTAATTTCTCTTTCCGGTGGAATTGATATTATGGTATCTGCGCTGGAAGCTATCATGGGAAAACGTACAGCTACTATGATCATGGCGATCGCAGCTGGTCTGATGTCATTTTTCAGTTCCGGACTTGGTGTGGTATTTCCAACTCTGATTCCTACAGCAACAGGTCTTGCAGGCGGCCTTGGCGTCAGTGCACTGGAGCTTGTTGCCGTGATCGTTATCGGTGGAACGGTTTTCGGTTTCACCCCGATCTCCACAACCGGAGCTCTTATCATGGCCGGTGTGTCACAGCAGGAGAATGCGGAAGAACGTTTCCCGCAGAATCGTATGTTTATTGAGCTTTTTGCAGTATCGTTTATTGCACTGGCAGTACTTGCCATCTTTGCTTTTGCAGGAATTTACGGACTGTTTATTTCCTGATAATTCCCAAAAGTTATATTTCCATTCTTTTTCACAATTATACAAATCGCTCACAGTGATTTATGATGGATACAGAAAGAAACTTAAGCATCACATGAGGAGGAATAAAACGTGAAGATCATTAAAAACGCAGTTGCCGGTACACTGGAATCCAGCGATGCTCTGGTAACCGTAGAACCAAACACAGAAGGAGCAGGGATCGAATTTGATCTGGACAGTGTTGTGATCAACCAGTTCGGAAACAGCATCCGTTCCACTGTTATGAACACTCTTGAAAGACTGGATGTCCGTGATGTAAAGATCAGCGTTGTAGATAAAGGTGCTCTTGACTGTACGCTGAAAGCAAGAGTAGAGGGAGCTCTTTTCAGAGGAGCAGACCAGAACGAAAATCTTCCATGGGGAGGTGCCATTCGATGAATCCAAATAAAAAAAGATTAAGAAGAACCATGATGTTCCTCAACTGCCAGAAACCGGGCCTTATCAAAGATCCGTATATCTACAAACCAGACTCCATTATGCTGGATCTGGAGGACGCAGTTGCAGAAAAGGAAAAAGACGCTGCAAGATATTCTCTTTTTCACGCACTTCGTGAGATCGATTATCATGGCGTGGAAACAGTCGTTCGTATCAACGGTCTGGATACTCCATACTGGAAAGAGGATATCCGCTGTGCAGTTGCAGGCGGATGCGATTCCATCCGTATCCCGAAAACCGAAAGTGCAAAAGATGTACATATGGTAGAAGAAGCAGTTGCAGCAGCAGAGAAAGAGTTTCATCGTCCTGAGGGAAGCGTTCTCATCATGGCTGCGCTGGAATCTGCAAGAGGAATCATGCGTGCTCTGGATATCTGTGAAGCATCAGACAGGCTTTTCGGAATCGCACTTTCCGGAGGAGATTACACCAAAGATCTTCAGACACATATCACAGGCACAGGCGTAGAGCTTATGGGTGCCCGTCAGAACATGGTGATCGCAGCAAGAGCCGCAGGTGTTCAGTGTTTTGATACGGTTTACACAGATCTTGACAATATGGAAGGCTTCCGCCAGGACGTAGAGACCATCCATCTTATGGGATTTGACGGAAAATCCATTATCAACCCGAGACAGATCCAGGTTGTACATGATATCTACACACCTTCCAAAAAAGATATCATCTTTGCAGAGAAGGTAGTAAGAGAAATTGACGACAAAAAAGCCAAAGGCATCGGCGTATTTACCGTCGACGGAAAGATGATCGATATCGCATTCTATGACGGTGCAAAGAGAACCATCGAACTTGCCAAAGCATCCGGCGTGTATGAGGGGGATTTATAAGATGTTAAATAAAGTTGGAAGAGAAATCCCGGAAGAAATCCTGAAACAGACAGGAAAAGAAGTTTTTCAGGGAAATTATTACAAAGATAACACAGAATTTCAGAAACAGGGTCCCATTACAAAAGTAGTGATGAACCATGATACCAGCAAAATGGTAAGTTCCATCCACGAAGCCCTTGTAAAATGTGGCGCTCACGATGGTATGACACTTGGTTTTCACCATCATTTCCGTGACGGAGATCTGGTTGTAAACATGGTTATGCAGGAAGTCCACAATATGGGAATCAAAGATGTTACCATCTGTGCAAGCTCTCTTGGAAAAGCACACGATGCTCTGGTACCGATGATCGAGGATGGAACCATCACAAACATCCAGTCCTCCGGTGTCCGCGGAAAGATCGGCGAAGCCATTTCCGCAGGAAAATTAAAAGGACTTGCCATCATGCGTTCCCACGGCGGACGTATCCGTGCCATCCAGACCGGTGAGACTGTGATCGATATCTCCTTTATCGGAGCTCCGACCTGTGATGATTACGGAAACTGTAAAGGCGTTGGCGGAAAAAGTGACTGTGGTGTCCTTTCCTATTCCTTCGTAGACGGAAACCATGCCAACAAGGTAGTTGCTGTTACAGACTGTCTGGTACCGTTCCCAAACTATCCGGCAGATATCAACATGACAAAAGTTGATTATGTCTGCGTGGTAGATCAGATCGGTGTTCCGGAGAAGATCGCTTCCGGTGCAGCGAAACCAACTACAGATGTAAGAAAGCTGATGATGGCTGATTACTGTACACAGGTTGTTGTAAATACTCCATATTTCAAAGATGGTTTCGCATATCAGACAGGTGTCGGCGGTGCTTCCATCGCATCCGCAGCATCTCTTGGAAAGATCATGAAAGAACGCGGGATCAAGATGGGATTCGCTGTTGGCGGTATGTCCAAAGGTATGTGTGACCTTCTGGATGAGGGTCTGGTAGGAAAACTTCTTGATACACAGGATTTCGATACTTCCGCAGTAGAATCTGTGAAACGTCCCAACCATCACAGGATCAGTGCAGGTGCCTATGCCAACCCGTTTAACAAAGGTGCATTTGTGAACAAACTGGACTATGTTGTCCTTGCCGCACTGGAGATCGATGTAAACTTCAACTGCAACGTTGTAGTAGGATCTGACGGCGTGATCACAGGAGCACAGGGCGGCCACCCGGATGCAGCCATGGGAGCAAAATGTACCATCGTGATCTCTCCGCTGGTACAGGGACGTATCCCGGCGATCTGCTCCAATGTTACCACAGTAACAACACCAGGAGAGTCTGTAGATATCGTTGTCACAGATTACGGTGTTGCAGTCAATCCGGCACGTCAGGATCTTCTGGATGCTCTGAAAAAAGCAAAATGCGTACCTCTGAAAACCATCGAGGAGCTCCGCGACATCGCATATTCCATTACCGGTGAGCCGGAGCCAGTACAGTTTGGCGACAGAGTCGTAGGAATCATCGAAGGTCGTGACGGTACCATCATGGATGTTGTCCGCCAGGTAAAACCTTTCGAATTTAAAGAAGCATAAGTATATTTTTGTTACAATGTTAACCACCCACAAATTATAAACCTCTCTATGAAAAGAAAGCTCTGCTGCCATGGAGCTTTCTTTTTTGTGCTTTAAGACACAGACTTTACGGGTTTCCTTTTTGGCATAACAGCATAATGACAGGGAATTAGATTTTGGCACAGGGGTTTGATATAGTTATCTCAGAAAGAAAATGAAACCGGAAGAAAGACCGTACAAGGAGGAAATAAACTATGATGACAAAAACAGTGAAAAATTACGCAACCGCAAATATCTTTGGACCATATATCCTGCGAATGAGACAGATCCCGGGGCGTAAATGTGCAAATACTTCCAGAGATAAAGAAAGAGAAAAACAGCTTTTTCAGGTGATCGATGATTATGTAGAACAGGCATAAGAACCTGACTGCTTCCTAAGAGAGGAGTGATTTTTCATGTATGCAAGAGCGAATGCAGCAATGCTTACATCCGCAGAAATCGAGGCCTGCATCAAAGCTTCGATCCTTGGCGAGATGTATACCACACCGAAGCCAGGTCTGGTAGACCGCCGTGACAGCGGTGCTCACCGTGATATGAACGTATATACTTTTGAGAGAAGTGCGGCAGCTATCACTCCTTATCTTACAAAAATGTTTTTTGAAGGATACTTCTGGAAAAACAGCCTGCAGAATCTTTTTCCCAAAATAAGAAAAACAGGGATCTTTGCAGAAAAAACAATGTTCCGGGCAACAGACCAGGTAAACACCCATAAAGGGCTGATCTTTACCATGGGAATTTTGTCCGCCTGTGCAGGACAGTGCTATGCAAAGATCCGCAGATTTGATACCTCGAAGATCTTTGCATATGCAGAAGAAATGACAAAAGATGCACTGGAAGCGGATTTTCTTGAAATGAGTCAGAGGGATCCTGTTACACATGGAGAGATCCTTTTCCAGAAGTACGGAGAACGCGGGATCCGCGGGGAAGCACAGAAAGGTTTCCCTATCATCAGAAATATCGCCCTTCCGCTTATGCGCCAGTACAGGGGAATCGGTCTTGATGAAAACGGTTCCAACATTAATGTGCTTCTCAGGATCATGATGGAACTTAATGACACCAATGTATGGAGCCGCGGATCACGTGATGATGTAAAATGGATCCAGGAACAGGCTGAAAAAATATGGAAACCTGGAGGAGCTTTTTTTGAGACCGGTATGAAGAAGATCGAGAAGCTGAACCGTGAATGTATCCGCAGGAATCTAAGTCCTGGCGGAGCTGCCGATCTCCTTGCTGCAACGCTGTTTTTATATCAGCTGGAAAAAATGTTTTAGGAGAAACACTATGGCTCAAGAAAATACGTTTCATTTCCCAAAACCAGGACAGAGGATCATCCGCTCTGTGATCGCAGTGGCCTGCTGCTTCTGTGTTTTTTATCTCAGGAATAAAGAAGGCATCCCCTTTTACTCCGCATTGGCGGTACTTCAGTGTATCCAGCCTTATCAGGACAGCATGGCCCAGGTTGCCAGAAAACGGGTGACCGGAACTTTTGTAGGAGCGTTCTGGGGACTGATGATCATTCTGATCCAGATGTATCTGTTCCACGGCAGCCTTATGGATACCTTTCCAGGATATATACTGATCTCACTTTTTACAGGGCTGGTTATCTATTCCACTGTTGTACTTAACTGCAAAAATACAGCTTATTTTTCCTGTGTTGTATTCTTAAGCATTACAGTCATGCACATGACAGATGCGAATCCGTTCTTGTTTGTATTTAACCGTATTCTCGATACACTGATCGGTGTTGGAATTGCACTATGTGTCAATACGATCCATCTTCCAAGGATCCATCAGAACGATATTCTTTTTGTTTCAGGGATCGATGATACGCTTCTTAACAGTAATGATCAGATGTCCTCTTACAGTAAAATCGAACTGAACAGGCTGATTGCTTCCGGAGCGAAATTTACCGTATCTACCAACCGCACACCTGCTACGATCCGGGAATCCCTTCCTGGAATCCACCTGGAACTTCCGGTGATCGCCATGGACGGAACAGTGCTCTATGATCTTAATGAAAATTCCTATCTGATGAAATATCAGATGTCAGGATCCCAGGCAGAAACCATCTGCCGTTTCCTTGACAAAAAGGGAATTTCTTATTTTACAAACTGTGTGGTAGATGATCTTCTTGTGATCTATTATGACCGCCTGGAATCCACCCTTCATCAGGAAGTTTACCAGCGGAGAAGAAAATCGCCTTATCGGAATTACGTACAGAAAACAAAACCTGTCTTTGAAAATGTGGTATACATCTATCTTCTGGACAAAAAAGAAATAATGGAACAATTATACCAGGAACTTATGAGCCAGACATGGGCCTATGAATACAGGATCACTTATCATGATTCTGCAAGGTATCCGGGATGTGCCAATATCAAGATCTACAACAAAGATGCCACCCGTGAAAATATGCTTCTGAACCTGAAAGCACTTCTCAGTCTTGATAAAATGATCACCTTCGGAAGCGTAGAAGGAAAGTACGATGTCTGCGTTGCAGACTCCGGAAAAGATGAAATGGTAAAAACTTTAAAGAAGCTGTACGAGCCGGTAGGCCTTCCAAAATCCTGTACAGATCATTAACTCTTCGTTGCATTTCATACTTTAACAGACTATAATAGAATCATAAAAAAATAGGATGCGGATATGTCTCTGGGACATATCCGTGTTTTTGTTGCAACTTAAGAACAGGGAGTATAAAAAAAGATGTCAGATCGGATCAGAGCCGTTATATTTGATGTGGACGGAGTGCTTCTGGATTCTCTTTCCATCTGGAAAGAGCTTGGAAGAAGATATGTTACAAAACTGGGATATACCCCAGTGCCAGGTATGGATGAGATCCTTTTTCCCATGAGTATGGAACAGGGGGCCATGTGGCTGAAAGATACGTTTTCCCTTGAAATACCCATGGAAGAAATCATGCAGGAGCTGGAGAAGGAGATACAGAGCTTTTATTTCGAAGAAGTGAAGGCCAGGCCAGGAGCAGAAGAACTTTTACAGAAAATAAATAACTTAAGGATTCCGGTAGCGGCAGCTACGTCCAGCCCAGAAGAACATGTAAGAAAAGCACTGGAGCGGAACCATCTGCTTTCTTATCTGAAAGAGATCTACACCACCAGCGAGATCGGAAGGAGCAAACATTTTCCGGATATTTACCTTGCTGCATCGGAATTTCTGAAAACCAGCCCTTGTGAAACGCTTGTCGTGGAAGATTCCCTGTATGCCCTTACTACAGCAAAAAACTCTGGTTTCCAGACTGCCGGGATCTTTGACCCTCTCGGAGAACCAGATCAGGAACAGTTGAAAAAAAAGGCAGATATCTACTGCCGGTCTTTATATGAACTTATAAATTACATGAAATAGATTTTACAGAAAACGGAGGACAATAGATATGAAGACAGCATTAACGATAGCAGGAAGCGATTCCAGCGGAGGCGCAGGAATCCAGGCGGATATCAAGACCATGATGGCAAATAGTGTCTATGCAATGAGTGCCATTACAGCACTGACTGCACAGAATACAACCGGTGTAACAGCCATTCAGAATGCAACACCGGAATTTCTGGGTCAGGAACTGGATTCCATTTTTACTGATATTTTTCCAGATGCAGTAAAGATCGGAATGGTTTCAGAAAGTAATCTGATCCGGATGATCGCCGGAAAACTTCGTCAGTATAAAGCAAAAAACATCGTAGTTGACCCAGTCATGGTGGCAACCAGCGGTGCAAGACTGATCAGTGAGGAAGCAGTTGATGTTCTGAAAAATGAACTCTTTCCTCTGGCAGATCTTCTGACCCCGAATATTCCGGAGACGGAAGTGCTGACCGGAATGAAGATCACAACTGCAGAAGCTATGATCGAGGCTGCGCGTCAGGTATCTGAGAAATATCACTGCGCAGTGCTTTGTAAAGGCGGGCATAAACTTAATGATGCCAATGATCTCCTCTATGTGAACGGAGCTTACCAGTGGTTTGAAGGAAAGCGTATCGACAATCCGAATACACATGGAACAGGATGTACTCTCTCCTCAGCTATTGCTTCTAACCTTGCAAAGGGCTTTTCCATGGAGGAATCAGTAAATCGTGCCAAGGATTATATTTCAGGAGCTCTTGCAGCTATGCTTGACCTTGGAAAAGGCAGCGGACCTATGGATCATGGCTTCGCAATAAAGAATAACTTCACAGAGGAGGCTTAAAACTTATGACAGTTACAGATCGGATCACTGCTCTTCGGAAGCTGATGAAAGAGAAGGGGATCGATGCGTATCTTGTTCCCACGGATGATTTCCACGGCTCTGAATATGTAGGTGATTATTTTAAATGCAGGAAATATATCACAGGTTTTACCGGCTCAGCAGGAACAGCAGTGATCATGCAGGATATGGCAGGCCTCTGGACGGATGGAAGATATTTTATCCAGGCAGCAGACCAGCTGAAGGGGACGCCGGTTACGCTTTTCAAGATGGGCGAGCCAGATGTTCCAACCATCCATAAATTTCTGGAAGAGAATCTGAAAGATGGAATGTGTCTTGGTTTTGACGGCCGTACAGTCAGTGGGGAAGAAGCAGACCAGCTGAAAAAGCTCCTGGAGAAAAAACAGATACGTTTTTCTGTAAACGAGGATCTGATCGGTGAGATCTGGCAGGATCGTCCGTCTCTTTCCTGTGAACCGGCAATGGAACTTGACGTGAAGTGGACCGGAAGATCCAGAGCAGATAAGATCCAGGATATCCGTACCAAATTAAAAGAAAAAGGCGCAGATCTGTTTGTGCTCACATCCCTGGATGATATCGCATGGCTTTTAAATATCCGCGGAAACGATATCCATTGCTGCCCGGTAGTGCTTTCCTATCTTGTGATGGATGAGAAAGAGATCCGTCTTTTTGCCAATGAGAAAGCTTTTCCAGGATCTGTAAAGGATGCACTTTCCGCCGATGGCGTTACCATTTATCCTTATAATGATATCTACGCTTATGTACAGACGATTACCGAAGATAAAAAAATCTATCTTTCCAGAAGTAATGTAAACAGTCGTCTGATCAGCAGTATCCCGGAAAATGTAACGATCCTGGATGGAGAAAACCTGACACTTCTTCCAAAATCCATCAAGAACGAAACAGAAGTTCGGAATGAGAAGATTGCCCATATCAAAGATGGCGTAGCAATGGTGAAATTCATCTACTGGCTGAAAAAGAATGTGGGAAAACAGGAGATCACAGAGCTCTCCGCAGCTGACAAACTTTATGAATTTCGTTCTCAGCAGGAGAATTTCCAGGGGAACAGTTTTGATCCGATCATTGCATATGGAACACATGGAGCTATTGTTCACTACAGCGCGACAGAAGAAACCAATATCGCGCCGGAGCCAAAAGGTCTGGTGCTGATGGATACAGGCGGACATTATCTGGAAGGAACTACAGATATCACCCGTACGGTTGTACTTGGCCCTGTCACAGAAAAAGAGAAGAAATATTTCACAGCTGTACTGCGGGGACACTTAAACCTGGCTGCCGCAAAATTCCGTTACGGATGTACAGGATTGAATCTGGATGCTCTGGCAAGAGGACCACTCTGGGCTATGGGAGAGGATTATAATCACGGAACCGGTCATGGTGTAGGATATCTTCTGAACGTACACGAAGGCCCGCAGAGCTTCCGCTGGAAAAATCTTGCAGACCATCCGGCACCTGTACTGGAAGAAGGTATGATCACTTCCGATGAACCAGGCTACTACGCAGAAAATGAATTCGGAATCCGCCACGAAAACCTGATCGTATGCAAAAAAGCGGAAAAAACAGCTTATGGCCAGTTTATGAAATTCGAACCTCTGACTATGGTACCTTTTGATCTGGATGGAATCGACCCGGCACAGATGGAAGCAGGAGAGAGAGCTTTACTCAACCAGTATCATGCACTTGTATATGAAAAAATTTCTCCATATCTGGATGAAGAGGAGAAATCCTGGTTAAAAGAGGTAACACGGGCTATATGATCCTGCAAATCCAGCAAAAAATTCTTGACCTGAACCTAAGTTTAGGTTGTATGATAATTGCAGAAGATTTTTTATGCAAAGAAAAACTGCAGGAGGTGTAGAAATGGCACATAAAAAATGGTACCTGGAACAGGCGGCGCGCATTACGTTCCTTATAATGAGCGTTCAGGAGAGAAATCCACCGTATATTTCACAGAGGATCTTTCAGCAGAGGGACTGAAGAAGATCTTTGAGCGCGTAGGTGGAAAGCTTCACGGTAAGGTTGGTGTAAAGCTTCACACAGGAGAACAGCACGGACCGAACATTATCCCTGCTCCATGGGTAGAAGAACTTCTTCATGACAAACTGCCGGAAGCAAATATCGTAGAGACCAACACCTACTATGAGGGAGACCGCTACACAACAGAGAAACATCGTGAGACTCTGAAAGTCAACGGATGGACATTCTGTCCGGTAGATATCCTTGACGAAGACGGAACTGCAATGTTCCCTGTAAAAGACGGAAAATGGTTCACAGAGATGAGCGTTGGAAAGAATCTGGAAAACTATGATTCCCTTCTTGTTCTGACACACTTTAAAGGCCACACTATGGGCGGCTTCGGCGGCTCCAACAAGAACATCGGTATCGGCTGTGCAGACGGACGTATCGGTAAAGGTATGATCCACACAGTAAAAGGCTCTGATAATCTGTGGAGCATCGCAGAAGAGGAACTGATGGAGCGGATCACAGAATCTACGAAATCTGTAGTTGACCATTTCGGGGAAAATATCGTATTTATCAATATTCTTCGAAATATGTCTGTAGACTGTGACTGTGCAGGTGTCGGAGCTGCACCGGTCGTAACACCGAACATTGGTATTGTGGCATCCCCAGATATCCTTGCAGCAGATCAGGCATCTGTAGACCTTGTTTACGCACTGAAAGATTCTGATCACAAGGATCTGGTAGAAAGGATCGAGACCCGTCATGGCCTTCGTCAGCTCAGCTACATGAAGGAAATGCACATGGGAAATGACAGATACCATCTGATCAACATTGACGAAGATGATAAAGAGATCCTTCCGGCAGATGCAGTAAAGAATGTAAAAGCATTCCAGAAATAAGGATATTTCATAAAATGTAAAAAGAATTAAAACAAAAACGGGCGCATGTATCCATAAAATGTGGAATTTCATGCGCTCATTTTTGTGCTATAATATAAAAAAATCCAAACAGTGAGGTACTTAAGCCTATGAAAAAAGAAAACAATATAAATCACTATATCGATCTTCATGCACATCTGGACGGCTGTATCACGGTAGGCATTGCCAAAAAGCTTGCTGCACTGCAGAAGATCACACTTCCGTCCGCAGCAGACGAAGAACTCCTTTCCATTCTTTCTGTGCCGGACACCTGCGAGGATCTCAATGATTTCCTGAAATGTTTTGACCTTCCTCTTTCTCTGCTGCAGACAGAAGAATCACTGGAGGAAGCAGTGTATCTTGTCCTTTCTGAAATGGAAAGAGATGGCGTGATCTACGCAGAACTTCGTTTTGCACCTCAGCTCCATACGCAAAAAGGAATGCCCCAGGAAACAGCGATCCAGGCTGCGTTACGCGGTCTGAAAAAGTCTCCGATTCCCGGCAACCTGATCCTGTGCTGTATGCGTGGCGATTCCAACCAGAAAGAAAATCTGGAAACCCTGGAGCTGGCAAAAAAATATCTTGTAAAAGATGGCGGCGTAGTTGCCATTGACCTTGCAGGAGCCGAGGCACTTTTCCCAACGGAAAATTACGAGGATCTTTTTGCAAAAGCAGGAGAATACCAGGTTCCATTTACCATTCATGCAGGTGAAGCCGGAGACGCGGATGACGTAAAAACAGCCATCCATATGGGTGCGACCAGGATCGGTCACGGTGTGCGGATCGCAGGAAACGAAGAAGTGATGCAGCTTGTAAAAGATACAGGCGTTTTTCTGGAAATGTGTCCGACAAGCAACCGCCAGACAAAAGCAGTGGAAGAGATGTCCGCCTATCCGCTGAAAACATTTCTCGAAAAAGGGCTGAAAGTAACATTAAATACCGATGATCCGGCCATTGAAAGAACAACCCTTTCCCGGGAATTCCAGTACATGGAATCTTTGTTAAATCTTACAGAAGAACAGAAGAAGCAGCTGCTCCTTCATTCAGTGGAAGCAGCTTTCACCTCCAAGGACAGAAAACAGAAACTGAAAGAACAGCTCCTTTTCTGAACCAGATGAAAACTAC
>UMAG01046458.1_pt1 | contig 15898 bp, 16 predicted proteins | sample 1963651 | NCBI WGS metagenome assembly UMAG01 (sample SAMEA4835910, study PRJEB28245) | human gut metagenome | biome: gut microbiome; material: fecal sample | place: Denmark | collected 2008 | reverse complement strand
TATACAATTCTTGATAATCCAAAGTATAGTCATTTTTTTGAATAGTCCGGTATTACTAAGCCGTTTGAGAAAAGATATTTATCAGTTGGCAAATAATTGTCTGACTTAATCTGACGATTGATTTCACAGCAAAAATAAGTATTCATGAAAAATCCTTGCAGCACAACAATTCCTACCTTTTGGTAATTAGAATACCCAAAAGTGCCTTCTTTTCAAATGCGCTGTCCTTTGCTAAGATGTGAAATGAAAGCGGGGGCAACGCCCCTACGAAATAGAATTTGAAAAGGAGCTATTGATATGCAGAGATTTACTATTCCTAGAGACCTTTACTTTGGTGATAACGCCATTGAATATCTGGCAACTGTCAAGGGAACAAAGGCTTTCATCGTCTACGGTTCCAACCGTCTGGAGTCCGATGGTGTGATTGGAAAGATGCAGGATTACCTGAAGCAGGCCGGCATTGGATCCACTACTTTCTCTGGCGTTGAGCACGATCCTTCTGTTACAACTGTCCGGGAGGGCGTTCGCCAGATGAACGAGTTCCAGCCCGATCTGATCATCGCTATCGGCGGTGGTTCTCCCATTGATGCAGCCAAGGCCATGTGGATCTTCTATGAGCATCCCGATTTCACCTTTGAAGAAGCTGCAAAGCCCTTCAACCTGCCTGAAATGCGTAACAAGGCACATTTCATTGCCATTTCCACCACTAGCGGCACCGCTACTGAAGTGACCTCTTTCTCCGTCATTACGGATAACGAAACTGGTATCAAGTATCCGATTGCCGATTACAACATCACTCCTGATGTGGCTATTCTGGACACCACTCTGGTAGAAAAGATGCCTCAGAAGCTGGTGGCCAATACCGGCATGGATGCTCTGACTCACGCTCTGGAGGCTTATGTTTCTACCGTTGCAAATCCCTTTACCGATGCACTGGCTATGCGCTCTATCGAGATGATTGTCAAGAATCTGGTGAAGTCTTACAATGGAGACATGGAGGCTCGCAAGCAGATGCATCTGGCTCAGAACCTGGCTGGTATGTCTTTCTCCAATGCCATCTTGGGCATTGCACACTCCATGGCGCATAAGTCCGGTGCTATTCTGGATGTACCTCACGGTCTGGCAAATGCCATCTACCTGCCCAATACTGTACTCTTCAACAGCAAGAATACAGTCGCAGGCAGCCGTTATGCAGAGATTGCACAGCGGATTGGTCTGAATGGCAATAATGAGCAGGAGCTTGTCACTGCTCTGGTCGATCAGATCAAGAAGATGCGCAGCGAGCTTGGCATGGCCGGTTCCTTGAAGGAGTTCGGTATTGACGAGGAAGTCTTTATGTCCAAGGTTGACAACATGGCAGTCACTGCTGTGGCAGACCCCTGCACCAGCACCAACCCCAGAGAAATCACCTCTGAAGAGATGAAGGCTCTCTACATTGCCGCTTACAACGGTGAAGACATTGCGTTCTAATACGTGATTTCATCTTCTGTGCTGCGGTTCTAAACAAATCATTTTCAGCAATGATGGGATCGGATGAACCGATCCCACCATTTGCTTCTGTCTGGGAAAGTTTTTATATTCGTCTGGAAACGAACAATAAAACGACATATCATGTAGGAGGACATATGCAATGGATACAATGAAGGAAACAACAAGCGCAATCAAACTGTTAGAGCAGGAAAACATCCCATACACACTCCATTTCTATCCCATTGAAAATGGTCCTGTGGCCGCTGTTGATGTGGCAGCTTATTTGGGATATGCTCCGGAACGATTGTTTAAGACGCTGGTGACCTCGGATCACAAGGGCGGTTACTATGTGTTCTGCCTGCCGGCTGAGAAACGGATGGATTTGAAAAAAGCAGCATCTGTCGTAGGTGTGAAAAATCTGCAGATGTTAAAACCTGAAATTTTTGAAGAACTGACTGGGTATACACATGGCGGATGTTCTCCCTTTGGCCTGCGGACAAAACTGCCCATCTATGTGGATCACAGTGCCAATAATTGGGATGCCATTTATGTTTCTGGCGGAAAAGTAGGCTATCTTATTGAGGTACAGCCAAAAGTACTAAAAAATTTGGTGGATGCTCAATATGCGGAATTTACGAAATGATAAGAAAGGATATGAGTATATGCGATTTCAGGAATTAGCGGAAAAAAGATATTCTTGCCGAAACTTTTCTCAGCGAAAGGTAGAGAAAGAACTGGTAGATCAGATCATCAAAGCAGGAATTACCGCCCCAACAGCAGTCAATACCCAGCCGGTTAAGATCTTCTGGCTCAACTCGGAGAAAGCAAAAAAAAATATCCGGCAGGTATGCAACTATACCTTTGGGGCAGATACCTTTCTTGTTGTCGGTTACAAAGAAACTGAGGGCTGGGTTCGCTCGTTTGACCAGCGGAATTTTGCAGATATTGATGCTGGTATTATTGCAACACATATGATGCTGGAAATCGAAGATTTGGGGCTCAGCACTACCTGGGTTGGGTATTTTGATGCGCCCCGTTTACAATCTCTGTACCCGGAAATGAAAGAGTATCATTTAATTGCGCTGTTTCCCATCGGCTATGCCGCAGAGGATGCTGCGCCCTCGGATCGACATTTTAAGCGAAAAAACCCCGAAGAAATCGTTAAGATTCTTTGAACAAGAGCCTAAAGAATCTTAACCAGAATTAAATATAATCTAGTCAAGAAATAAAGAAAAGTATTTATTATGAAGAAGATGTATTAGATTTCATTGGCCTATGTCGTGTTTGGTCTGGTGGCTGGACTTTTGAACCACGAGGTAGCATACTGGACCAATTTCACAGGAGAATCCGCGATGTCGGTAGTCCATCCCCATGCAATTCTGCTGGGAGGATTGGTATTTTTGTTGCTGCCCCTATTTATGAAGAGTTTTGCAGTTGAAAAACAGAAGAGCTTCCAAGTTTTCCTATGGGTGTACAACATTGGGCTTATCATAACTCTGGGCTTTATGACTGCAAGAGGGATATCTCAGCTGCTTGTGATGCCTTTCCCAAATTTTTGGGATCATATGGTAGGTGGCCTTGCTGGAATCGGTCACATTATTCTGACTGTGGGGCTGGGTTTTCTGTTCCACGCACTCATCAAGTCCGCAGATGAAAGGAGCGACAAATAATATGACTGGTCAAATTTATCATGTGGGATTAACGGTATCAAATTTAGACCAATCCATCCAATTTTATCGGGATGTGCTGGGGCTGCAGTTTCAGGGTGAGATCCTTATGGAAGGTTCTGAGACGGATACGATGTTTCAGCGGGAAAATTGTAAAGCGAGAGTTGCATATCTGAACGGCACTGACAAAAGCGGTATTCCGCCGGTGGAGTTGATCCAGTTTTTGGATAGTCAGATAAGCAAACAATCCGCCGACCTTTTTACCACCTCCGTGTCGGAACTGTGCTTCTACACAGAGGATATTGAAACGATGTATCAGCACTTACAAAAACATGGGGTGGAGTGTCTCTCCGCACCCCAGAGCTTTGATTTTACGGCAAGAGGCTTTGGAAAAAGTAAAGCATTTTACTTCCGTGACCCCGATGGCATCATTTTAGAAATGATGCAGCCAATGTAAATCCTTCCGAAAAGTATAAAAAGCATACAATCAATATTTCTGTTATGCCAGAGACAAATACATGGAGCACTGTTTAAGTATCCGTAAATGCTTGTCCTCTGAAACCTTTGTATTCAGCCTGGATCATCACATCCTTCCCTGTCAGTATCGGATAATCGGTTCGCTTCGTTTTTTCAATCGCTTCTTCAGGTGTCAATATAAATAATTTTATGATGAAATCTCAAAGATAAGATAGTATAATAGGATACAGAAAATCTTTTGGAGGTAAAAAAATGCCAGATGCTAGAGGAAACAAGATTAGTTGTTCTAATTATCAGTGTGAGATCGAACTGACTGTGGAAATACTGAGCGGAAAGTGGAAGGCACTTCTTATATGGAATCTTCATCTAAAGGGGACCATCCGGTACAATGAATTCAGAAAACAGATTCCTTCGATCACTCAAAAAATGTTAACACAGCAGTTAAGAGAATTGGAGAAGTATGGAATTATTTCCAGAAAAACTTATCCTACTGTACCGCCAATGGTGGAATATTCACTGACAGAAATAGGTAAAGAACTGATTCCCATCATGGAAGCCATGGATCACTGGGGAAAGCAGTATGTGAAGGAATATCATAAAAATAAAGATGATGAATAATTTTTTTGTCTCATATCCTACCAAAAAGTGCGTTTCATACTAAAAAGTGCCTTCTTCACAAACAAGAATAATAAGTTAAAATAATAACAAACCAAGAAATACACGCCTTATGTCAAAATAAACAGGGTGTGTATTTTTATGCGAAAAGAAAAAAGGAGAAGGTAAAATGGAAACAGAAAAGAAATTAAGGAAAGGATTATTATTAGGTATTCTGGTAGGAATTGCATGGGGACTCGACGGTGTATTAATGGGGAGACTTGGACTGAATTCGATTTTTACGGATTCGGCCTATGCATTTTCTAAGGGGATTTCCGAAAAGAGTTTTCTGTATTCTCCGTTAGTGACAGCTTTTTTTCATGAAAGCTTCTGCTTTCTATGGGTTGCAGTGGTCCTGTTGTATCACAAACAATTAAAACAGGTATTTCAGTTGCTGTTTACAACAAAAAAAGGGAAGGCAACAGCAATTGCGGCGCTAGTTGGTTCTCCGATCGGAATGAGTGCATATCTGCTGGCTATCAAGTATGCAACGGCACCATATGCTTCCAGTATTTCTGTGGTTTATCCGGGCGTTGGTGCGATATTGTCTTATCTGATTCTGAAAGAACGTTTATCCCTTAGGGCAGTTACAGGAATAGCGATCAGCCTGACAGGCTCATTTATGCTGGGTTTTCGTCCGACGGGAGATATTCCGGATACTTTTCTGAAAGGAATTCTATTTGCAGTTATTGCAGTATTCGGATGGGCTTCCGAGGGAGTTATCATAGGATTTGTCATGAAATACAGCAAGGGAGAGGATCATGTGGAAGCAACACCACAGCAATGTCTTTGCCTGAGATATTTTATTTCGATGATTGCCTATGCACTGATAGTTCTTCCGGCAATTCAGGGATATCCGATGGCAAAGGAAATTGTAACATCAGGTCTGGTAGTGAGATATGCAATGATTGCAATTTTAGGAGCGATTACGTATTTATCCTGGTATAAAGCAGTGGACTTAGTGGGGTGTGCTATGGGAACCGCATTAAACAGCACGGCCGCTCTTTGGACAATTATATTCAGTGCAGTATTATTTGGAAGTAAAATCTCATTGTGGCTTGCAACATGGGGAGTGGTTATCGTTGCAGGTGTGTTTGTTTTTGCGATTGATCCGAAAACAAGGAAGAAAAATATATCAAATAAGAAGCAGAAGTAAGAAACGAGGAGGTATATTATGTTAAAGCAGAGCGTAATTGATAACATGAAAGAAATTGCAGAACACTGTATGGGAGAAGAAACAGCTGCATGCGTTGCAACGTGTCCTATGCACACAAATGTAAAAGAATATGTTCGGTTAATCCGGGAAGGAAAAGGAGAAGAGGCAATAAAAGTTATCCGAGAGCAGCTATTTTTACCGGGAACTTTGGGAAGAATCTGTGCGCACCCTTGCGAAGGAAAATGTAAATGGAACGAAGGAAAGAGCCCTATGGCGATTGCGTCCTTAAAAAGATATGCAGCAGATCATTTTGACCGAGAAGAAGACTGGGATTTTTCCTGTAAGGACGAAAATGGGAAAAAAGTAGCAGTGATCGGTGCCGGACCATCCGGATTGCAGGCAGCATTGGAACTGAGGAAAGAAGGCTGTCAGGTGACCGTATTTGAAAAAATGCCTGTAAGAGGAGGAATGCTTCGAATCGGCATTCCGGCATATCGTCTTCCAAGAACAATTCTGGAACGAGAGATCAGCTACCTGGATCGTCTGGGAGTAAAATTTGAATTAAATTGTGAAATCGGAAAGAATAAACCGTTTAGTGAAATTCTGGAAAATTTTGACAGTGTCATTGTTGCAGTGGGAAAACAGCAGGGGCGTGTTGACAGAAGCCTGGATCACTGGGATGCAAAAGGAATTTTCAGTGCTGCGGGATTTCTGAAGGAAGCTGCCATGACTCAAGATGTGAAAGAGTCCGGAAAAGTTGTTCTTGTTGTAGGTGGCGGAGATGTGGCCATGGACTGCGCGAGAACTGCACGTCGTCTTAATGCAGTAGAAAAAGTTTACTCTGTCTGTCTTGAGGACAGTTATGATACCATGGCTTCTTCAAATCACGAAATCAAAGGGGCGTTGGCAGAGGGAGTAAAATTTAATCATGCTCAGGCTATCCAGAAAATTCATACAGACGAAAATGGCAGGGTATCTGGTGTTACACTTAAAAAATGTTTATCTATGTTTGACGAAAACGGAAGGTTTGCACCTGCCTATGATGAAGAGGATACAAGAGAGCTGAAGGTGGATACCATTGTCTTTGCCATTGGACAGGGCGTGGAAGCTGAATTTGCAGGGGAGATTCTGGAACAGCGTCCTAATTCTACCTTCGCCTGTGACAAGGATACATTGCAGTCAACAAAGAACGAAAAGATTTTTGTTGCAGGAGATGCTTCAGGTGAATCTGTGATTGCTATTCAGGCTCTTGCAACCGGAAGAAGAGCTGCTCAATCTGTAATTCGCTTTCTGAGAGGAGAAGACCTGCGGTCTGGAAGAGAATTAAAAGACACCTGGACATATGAAACAAAATTGCAAATGCCGGTTGACTGGGATGCGATTACCGGTCAAAGAGAAGATATGCAGGAGCTGGATCAAAAGAAGAGAATTCGTTCTTTTGATGAGGTGGCTCTGGGATATACAAAAGAAGAAGCAGAAAGAGAAGCATCTCGATGCAGACAGTGTGAGTGTAAGCTCTGTATGAAAGAATGTATCATGCTGAACGATTATACAGAGTGTCCGAAATCTTTGTTTAAAAAGTATCTGGAGGAGGGATATGAAAATCTGGATCATATGATTGCATATTCCTGTAATGAGTGCAGCCAATGTACACTGAAATGCCCGAAAGAATTTAACATGAAGGGGATCTTCACGGCTCTAAAAGAAGATTATGCAGAGAAAAATAATGGTCTTGTCCCGTTGGAAATCTTAAAAGAGAGTGATCGTACGCAGGAAAAGGAATGCGGAGACGAATACTGTACCAGAGTAGATGGCAGTTTGCATAAAAAAGAAGTACCTGAGAAGCAGAAAACAAAATATGTTTTTGTTCCTGGATGTACCGTGTCTGCATACTCTCCAAAGGGAGTAGAAAACATTGTGAAACATCTCAAAGAATGTCTGGGACATGAAAATGTAGGCGCATTATTACAATGTTGTGGAAAAGTCACCCGTTTTATTGGCGAAACCGAAAAGTTTGAGGAACGAAATAAAAAAGCTATTGAAATTTTAGATGATATGGGAGCAGAAGTGATCATAACAGTATGCCCTTCCTGTTACAAAGTATTTAAAGAAACTGCTAAAAATCAGAAAGTGATAGCATATTGGGATCTGATGAAGAATCTGATCGGTATTCCGGAAACAGCAAGGGGAATCGGAACAGGCTCTGATGTAGTTTTCAACATTCATGATTCTTGTGTAACTCGAGATGAGACATCTCATCACGAGAGTGTGAGATGGGTTTTGGATGAATTGGGTTATAACTGGACAGAAATAGAACGAAACGGCAAAAACACCAGATGTTGTGGCGTTGGCGGTATGGTATGCAGCTCAAATCCGGAATTATATGAGCGTGTTTATACAAGAAGAGCGAATGACTTTGATCAGCACAATATTGTAACGTATTGCGGATCCTGCAGAGGAACCATGCAGGCGGCTGGAAAAGATGCTGTACATATCTTGGATTTGCTTTTTGGTCAAAAATATACTAAGGATCAAGAGAGTGTGCGCGGATATCAGACAGAACAGGAAATGTGGGAAAAAAGATTAGAGACCAAAGAAAGGTTGAATCATTTGCGGTAAGATTATTAAATGTCAGAGTTGATACAACTCATGATATTTTGAGGTTTGAGACGGATTAACAGAGACTATGAAGAAAAGTCTGTAAATAAGATCTTCTATAATGATAAGAATGGGCGAAAGGCTTGAATAAAATCAGCTTTTCGCCCTTGCTTTATATATAACAGTTATAAAATTGCATGTAGGCAGCACTTCGGTACCTGGGATATTATTTCTTTGAGATTGTGTGCCGCAGTCAGCAAACTCAAATCTTCAGAAATTCCAGATATTCTATTCCGTATAATAATTTTATAGAAGTTATCGAAGAACTGTTTTAGGAAATTCTAAAATAAAAACAGTTCCTTCTGAAGAAGGTTCTAACCGGATGTTACCATGCAACTGTTCCATAATCCGTTGGCAAATAGGAAGACCCAAACCACTGCCTTGTGAACTTCCCTTAACAAAGGGTTTAAAAAGCTCCTGCTGGATTTTTTCTGGTATCTGTGAACCATCATTGTAAAATTTAATAATATGATGAGTCTTGGTTTCTGATTGAGAAATTACAGAAACAGAATCTCCGTATTTTACTTGGTTAGAAATAAGATTCTCAAACAGAATCCTGATGTGCTCGCAGCTTCCATATACAGTCAGATCTGGTTTTATATCGATATTCCAGTGTTTAATATGAGAATCGTTACCCAAAAGTGCAACTATTTCTTGAATACAAGGAAGAATTGCAATTTCCTGCAAATCTTCAGATGCATCTAATGAGGTTAAGTGGACAATCATAAGAAGATCTTGAACACGTTCCTTTATTCTATCAGATTGCATAAGAATGGTGTTTAAAGACTCCTCAAGAGTCCCTTTTGGATAGTATCCGTCTAAAGCAGAGCTTACATATCCCTCAATAATCATAAGCGGTGTTTTTAATTCATGAGAAATATATTGGAGAACTTGCTGCCGATTTTCATCATTTTTTTCTAAAGAACACCTCATAATTTCTAAATCTTCTGCAAGTGCTCGAAATTCCTGATCGCAGGTTTCAATATCAATAGGTGCTATATGCTTCCCTTGAGCAATTTCTTTTGAATAACTACGTAATCGGGAAATTCCTTTATAAAAGTCACGACTTAAACTATTGGAATATATGAACGATATTCCAACAATAATAATTGCAAATACAAACAGGAAGGCAGCTATTTGAGGAAAAGTCTCTGTATAAATATCTTTGATAATAGAGTATTTGTATAGTGTTTCTCCATTTTTGGTATTTAATTCTATAGTATATAAAAGATGTTTTTCATCAATTGTTTCTCGATATAACTCTTTGACTTCTTCTTGTTCATGAGCATGCTCTTGAATTTGTTGAGCTACTTTTGCACCATGAATCCCCTCTATCACATCAATGCTGTCAGTGGTAACACCTAAAATCCATTCGTTTTTGATTCCCATATCCTGATTTTTTTGGAAGGTAAGTTGATCAATAACACGATCTTCAAATAAATGACTAAAGTGAAAAAATGACCAATAATATACAACTCCAAGACATAAAAGTGTAACAATAAGTATGAAAAATGCGGAGCTAATGAGCATCCGTTTTCGAAATCCTTGTAAATTTTTCATTAGTTATAACGGTATCCGTAGCCGTAAATAGTTTCAATTTGCAGTTTCGGTAGCTTGCGCCTGATATTTTTTATGTAATTATCGACAATTCTGTCACTTCCAAAGTATTCATCTGACCAGACATCCTGAAGAAGCTGTTCCCGTGAAACGGCCTGTCCTTTGTGGCGGAGAAAAAAAAGGATAATATCAAATTCACGGCTGGTAATATCTACTTTTTCACCAGAATTTAACACAATTCGGCGAGATAAATATATTTCGTAGCATCCAAGAGAGACAATATTGTTATTTTGTTTTTCTGTGCTTTGCTTTTGCTGTAAAAGTTTCTTTATGCGAAAAATAAGTTCTGCGGGAAGAAAAGGTTTCGCAATATAATCATCACATCCTAGTTCAAATCCAGAAACGCGATCAAAACGGTCTCCTTTCGCTGAGATAATAATTACGGAGACATTGGAATTTTGTGCCTTTAATAATTTTAAAATATCAAGTCCACTTCCGTCTGGAAGCATAATATCCACAACCCAAACAGAAATATCAGAATTTAATTGCTGTCGTGCTTCAGCAAAGGTACTACAAGATATCACGGAATAACATTCCTTTTCAAGATAAAATTGCATTAAACGGTTCAAATCCGGTTCATCTTCTACGATACATATCCATTTCATATATAAAACCACCTTGTGTTATTGTGCTAATTCCTTAATTATACATTTTAACATAATTCAATACAATTTCATAGGGAATATGCACGTTTTTCACAAAATCCTTAAGTACAATTACACTATAAGGAGGTTAGAAATATGAAGAAAAGGAAAAAGTGTAAAAAATTTAAAATGCCCACTTCATTTACAACCATTATCATACTGACCATTGCAGTTGCTGTTTTGACATTTATCATTCCAGCAGGACAGTATGAATATAAAGAAGGAATGCCAGTAGCAGGAACTTATCAGGTTGTCACATCGAATCCACAGGGATTATGGGATATCTTAAAAGCTCCCATAGAAGGCTTCAGAGGTGCTATAGATATCATTCTGTTTGTTTTGGTTTTGGGCGGTTGTCTTGGTGTTCTATTTGAGACAAAGGCTATTGATGCGGCTCTTTCTAAGGTGGTTGAAAAATCAAAAGGAAGAGAAAAAATGTTAATACCAATAGTAATGGGAATTTGTGCAATTGGTGGGACCACTTATGGCATGGCAGAAGAAACTATTGCATTTTATCCCATACTAATACCTGTTCTCTTAACGGCAGGATACGATGTTGTAACAGGTATTATGGTAGTGCTTTTGGGTGCCGGAGTAGGAATTGTAGGAGGTATTTCTAATCCTTTTTCAGTGGGAATTGGTTCAAACATAGCAGGTATTTCTCTGGGAGATGGTATTCTTACGAGATTGGTGTTATTTATAGCTTGTTTTATATTTGCAGTTTTTTTTGTTATGCATTATGCGGAGAAGGTTCGAAAGGATCCTACAAAATCTATTGTTTATGATATTCGAGATATTACAAATGCACCATTTGAAAAAAACAATACGAACGAGATTATAGAATTTACTCCAAAGCGAAAGAAAGTTATTACAATTTTTGGATGTATGTTTTTGCTGATGATTATTGCCATTATTCCATGGGGAAGTAAATTTGGAGTTCACATTTTTGAAGATTTTCATGAATTTTTGACAGGTATTCCTATTTTGGGAAGTATTTTAGGTCACATCGTTCCTTTAGGAGATTGGTTCTTTACAGAAATGACCATGCTATTTTTAGCAGGTGCTGTTTTAATAGGAATTGTATATGGATTTAATGAAAAGAAAATAGTAGATCTTTTTATTTATGGGGCGAAAGATATTTTGAGCGTTGCATTGATTTTGGGAGTTGCAAAAGGATTGTCAGTGATTATGACAGATGGATTAATCATAGATACTGTTCTGCATTATGGAGAAATGCTACTGTCTAACATTTCAGGTGTGATTTTTCCTGCCATTGCATATATTTTGTATATTCCAATGTCATTGTTAATTCCGTCTTCTTCTGGCTTACATACTGCAACAATCCCTATTTTAGCACCGCTAGGAGATTTTTTGAATGTAGGACGTGAATTTATTGTAATGGCATGTCAGGCGGGAAGTGAAACGATGAACTTTATTTCGCCTACGCAGGCTGTGCTAATTGGAGCACTGACACTTGCAAATGTTCCATACGAAAGATGGTTGAAGCATATATTACCGTTTTTCTTTGGTATTATTGCGATTACCTGTAGCGTGCTTACTGTTGGATGTATATTTTTTTAAGGATGCATATTTAAGAAAGAAATGGAGGAAATGAATGATGAAAGTTACTGTAATTGGAGCTGGAAATGGTGGTCTTACTGCAGCGTATGTTTTGGCGAAGAATGGAAATGAGGTTTGTATTTATGACTCTCCAAAATTCCCGGCACAAGTAAATGCTGTTGAAGAAAAAGGTGGCATTACAGCGTTATCAGAGGATAATGGCATGAAAATGCTGTTCCCGGGAGTTGAAAGAATTGCTTTGGCTACAACAGACATTGAAAAAGCAATGGGATTTTCAGACACGTTTATGATGGTTTGTCCGTCTTTTGCACAGGAAATTATGTTTTCAGCCATGCTTCCATATGTAAAAGATGGAATGAAAATTTTTATTATCCCTGGAAATTATGGTGGTCTTGTATTGAATAAGATGCTACAAAATTCTGACAAGCGTGGAACAGATATTACTTTTATCGATACAATCAGTTTGCCATGGGCTACTCGTGCTGTTGATGCCGGAACGATTTCTATTATGGGTGTAAAAGAATTTATGCCATTGAGTATTTTCCCAAAGGCGAAGCAAACAGAGGATATGATAAAATTTGTGAGGGAAATTTTCCCGATTCCTGTTGAAATTTTGGAGAATCCGGTAGTAGCAGCTTTAGAAAATATTAATTTTGGTGCACATCCGCTTTTTACGATTTTAAATATGGGATTATTGGAGAATTTTGAAGGTGGATACAACTTCTATCGTGACTGCTGTTCACCATCCATTGCAAAAGTGGAGGATGCTTTGGATCGGGAACGATTAACTGTTGGAGAAAGCTTGCATTTGCATCTACGTACCGAATTAGAGGCAATGAATGCTCTTTATGCAAGTGATTGCTCTTCTATTTATGAATTTAACAGAGGCTCAAGTGCACATGGAAAAATCAAAAATGCTCCTGCTAATTCAAAAAATCGTTATATTACAGAAGATATTCCATATTTATTTGTTCCTTTCTGTGAATTGGCTAAAATCTGCGGTGTTCAAGTTCCAGCTGCTGAAGCATTAATTACTTTAGCGAATCTCTATAACGATGTAGACTATCGTAAAACAGGACGTACGTTGGAGAAGATAGGATTTAATCATTGGACAAAACAAGAAATTCTTGAATTTCTCCAAGTATAAACTGGGTAAGGGGGAAATCAGTTAATGTCGATTTCTTCTGATTTTAAAGATAAATCAGGTAATTGTGAAACTCGCGATGCCGTTCATAATCTTGATTAAAAACAAGGCAGAATTCGTGCTTTGCACAAAATCTGGGATGAAATGTAAATAAAATCGTGGTTTTCAAATTCAAGTTAGACACGAACAAAACAGAGAAGAAATTAATAAGACTTGTATGGGCCGGCTCGATTGAGCCGGCTCTTATTATACATGCATCAAAGGAATGGATAAATGTGGGTATAGTTTTGTTATCATGGTGAAAGGGATGTCTGCCCTTGTGAATGAATTGATCCTGGGAAATAAAGGGACATTCGAAAATAAGCGGGTGAACAATATCTATGAATATGGAGTTTACGGAAGCATTGGAAGAAAAGATTGAAAAAGCAGAGGCTGATGTGGTCGCAGCGAAGAAAAAGTATGACCAGGCAACAGCAAATCTGAAAGAACTGTTAGACAAGCGGGATGCCATAAGAAAAGAAGAAATCCTGTCAGCGGTTGTAAAAAGTGGGCGGTCATATGAGGAAATCATGAACTTTTTGAATGCAGGATCAGATGGAGAAAAGACGGAAAAATAGAATTATTTTGAGTCGCAGATATAGCGATATTCGATTAAGGCGGAAAAAAACTGGAAGTTCACAATTAAAATGCGGGATAAACACTGCTTCTAAAGAATATAATATGATTATAGAATAGAAATATGCAACAAGTTACAAAAATCTATTTCAATGTCCGGCTGATATATTGATTTTTGAAGCCTATATGGATATACTAGAATAGAAAAATGCAACATGTTGCAAAAATCTTTTACAGTGAGGTTTTAAGATGGAGATTCGCAGAGATTTTTATTTGGATAAATTGATAAAAAGAAAGAATAATGGATTGATTAAGGTAATTACTGGTATTCGTCGATGTGGAAAATCCTATTTACTGAATAATCTGTTTTATCATCATTTATTGGAAAGCGGAGTTGATACTGACCACATCATTCGCTTTGCTTTTGATTCAGCTGATGATCTTTATCTGATTGGCGAAAGCCTGATTCAGATGGAAAAGGAAAAGCGTGGAGTTGATCCTGAAAAGTTTATGGCTTATATCCGTTCCAAAGTTGTAGGTGAAGAAATGTATTATTTGCTGCTTGATGAAATTCAGATGTTGGATTGTTTTGAAGCTGTTTTGAATGGCTATCTTCGCAAAGATAATATGGATGTATTTGTGACAGGAAGTAATGCAAAACTTTTGTCTAAAGATATAGCCACCGAGTTCGCCGGTCGTGGTGACGAGGTTCATATGTATCCCCTGAGTTTTGCCGAGTTTATGACCATTTATAGCGGTGATAAGTACATGGGATTATCTGAATATATGCTGTATGGCGGTATTCCTCTTGTTGTTCTTCGTGAGGGAGCAAACGATAAGGCAGTTGCATTGCAGAATCTGTTCAATGAGATTTATCTTCGAGATATTACCAAACGTAACCGAGTGAGGAATATCGGAGAATTGGAAGATCTTCTGAATATTCTTTCCTCTGCCATTGGTTCGCTGACCAATCCGGAAAAACTGAAAAATACTTTCAAGACGGTAAAGAAATCCAGAATCACTTCCGCTACCATTAAGAAATATCTGGATTATTTTGAGGATTCTTTCCTGATTGAATCAGCACAAAGATATGACATTAAAGGAAAAGCATATATTGAAACACCTAAGAAATATTATTTTTCCGATCTTGGTCTTCGCAATGCCAGAATCAATTTCCGTCAGTTTGAGCAGACTCATTCTATGGAGAATGTAATTTATAATGAACTTCGTATGCGTGGTTACAGTGTGGATGTGGGAGTAATACCGATTGCAGAAAGAAATCAGGAAGGTAAGGTTATCCGTAAACAGCTTGAAGTTGATTTTGTATGCAATCTTGGTTCATCCAGATACTATATCCAGTCGGCATACTCGCTGCCAGATGAAACGAAACGCACTCAGGAAATCAGACCATTCAGGAAAATTGATGATTCCTTCAAAAAGATTGTTATCACAAAAGATATTGTACAGCCCTATTATGATGACTATGGTATCTTGACTGTAAACATTTATGACTTCCTCCTTGATCCGCAAACTCTTGAAAAATAAACAATGTTATAAAGGATGCTATGCGGTCTTGGAAGAATGGAATGTATGCCGGTGGAGGCGAACTTACGGAAAATATTGATGATGATAGAGAAATGATAAAAATGAAACAGATGACAATAAATGGAATAGGTGGAAAAGTACATTATTGGATTTCAAGACCAAATAATAATTCTAAGGGAGCATTAGTATTTACACATGCCTTAACAGCGAATCATACAATGTATGAAAGACAGGTTGAGTAAGCTTATTGTTGAGTCAAAAATGTATTTAAGTTTGGGAAATCATAGAGTGTATGGATTCAATTCCATATGCTCTTTATCTTTACTTAATTTCAGGAAAAAGCACAGAAATCTAATGTTACGATGTTCTACAATCTCCGTCATAATAAAAATATACGCCTGCATCAGTTTGGACTTTCCAGATCGACGAATCCCCGTAATGATCTTGATATCAGGAGTGCCATTCAGTTCAATGATTCTATCAAGATATTCTGCTCTCGTGATTGTTTTCATTTAGCCACCCACTTTCAAAAATTAAAATTTTTTCATTTTTCGAAAGTGGAAATTGTGTAAAGGCAAACCGATTCTTTACTGAATTTCAGAAAAAAATTTAAAAATATCAAAAAACTTGCTTTTGACCACTGTAAAACATGCTCTGAGCGTTTCGTTAT
>UMAG01011266.1_pt1 | contig 16149 bp, 14 predicted proteins | sample 1963651 | NCBI WGS metagenome assembly UMAG01 (sample SAMEA4835910, study PRJEB28245) | human gut metagenome | biome: gut microbiome; material: fecal sample | place: Denmark | collected 2008 | reverse complement strand
GCGCCCGTCTAAAAGGGGATACCCTAAAATTGGAAGTTTACGGGAATATTAGTTATTGTAGTGGTCGCTTCGATTCATGTACAACGCCTGGGAAGAAGATAAGTGACGGACGCTGGTATAAACGTAAAAAACGAACAGACGGAAGGTTCCATTTCCTGTATATTAAGGAGTAGGAATCTTCCGTCTGCTGTTATCAGAAGACCGGGTTTAGAGAGCGATCTTCCGGGGGCGGATCCGTAAGTTAGACAATTCTGTATCTGTGTGCTGTGAGGGTAATCCTTGTTGTCTGACAGTCAGAGTATGAGATTTACCGCTGACAGCTTCTGGAAGATTGAACTCCTGGCGGTATACTTTCTGTTCCTTTGCCGGACGAAGCAGATAACCTGTCTTTTTTTCAAAACGGTTGTAGAGTCTCAAGACAATCTGGTTCTTTCCTTTTTCCAGCGGAAGAAGGACCTGTTCGGTACGGAATGTACAACGGTATGGGTTCAGATGTTTCAAAATGGAACGACCGTTAAGATAGACTTCTACACCATTTCCGGCGCCTATTTCGATCAGATATTTTTGAGCACGGGAAGATTCTATTTCCTGCATGACGAAATAGGTTTCCAGAATATTCGCTGGAAATTCATCCTGTTCCTGAGTTGTTTCTTTCCATTGCTGTCCTCTGGCTGGTGGATTCTGAAGGTCTGTCTTCAGAACAGAAGGTGCGTCAAACAGTCCGCTTCCTGGTCCGCAAAGATAACGTTTGCCCCAGGTGACTCCTCCAGTCTGGAGTGAGCGGGTGTTACCTTTGTCGAGTTTGACAGAATAAGTTGTTCCATCAACAGTCAGATCAATGGTTTTTCCTACTTCTTGTTCTGTATAGATCAGATCCATTTGCTTCAGAAGATTCTGTTGAATGTTCCAGCTGTAGCTTACGGTGCTTCGGTAGTTGCTGTAGTAGTCAAAGCAGGAATAGCTGTAGTTGGGAGTTGCATTGGCAGCAGTAAGAGTCGTAATACCGGTAATGATATTGGTTGGCCGTGGTTCTACCGGCTGGTCAAAATCAAGAGTCAGAACATGGATCGTCTCTCCGTTGTAAGCTGATGCCGGGAGGGTAATGTCGATTTCATTTCCACGCTGAATGTAGGTTGCCAGTTTTCCGTCTCCTTTTTCCAAAGTTCTTTCCGGAATATTCAGACGGATGTGTCCGTCAGCCGGGTAAGTTCCGGAAAGGATCAAATTCAGGCGTTTCCCTTTTCGGGTGATGGTACCCCATTCAAACTGTTCACGGAAAGGGGACGCTTCTGTGCCGTAGATGGCATCTCCGTTTTCTTTGAGCCAGGCACCGATTTCACAGAGAACTTCTTTTTCGAACGGAACGACAGAGCCGTCACCTTTCGGACCTATATTTAACAGGAAATTGCCTCCGTGGGAAACAACATTAATCAAACTGCGTAGTTTTTCCATGGCTTTTTCATGTACATCTCCGCGTTTTTGCCACGAACGGTAACTCCACGTTTCATCAAACATGGATGCGGCACTTTGCCAGGGACATTGTAAGGCTCCTTCCGGATAGGCATTGTCGGCCATGACAGCAAAGTCATACTGGTCGTTACCGACTCGACCGCTGACCATACAGTCGGGTTGCAGCTTGTGAACCAGCTGGTAAAGTTCCCGGCTTTGTTCGGGAGTATTGGAACCCATGTCGAACCAAAGTTCGGAAATGGGACCATAGTTGGTTAACAGTTCGGTTACCTGTTGTTTGGAGAATTCATGATGTTCCGGTGTAACGAAATCACAGTTGTGGCTGGAAATCGGATGGCCGTAAGGATAATGCCAGTCAATGATGGAGTAATATAATCCCAGGCGAACTCCTCCCCGCTGGCAGGCATCAGCCAGTTCCTTGACAAAGTCCCGTTTAGCGGGAGTTGCATCGTATGAATTGAAATCAGTCGTTGCCGTATGGAACATACAGAATCCATCGTGATGTTTGGTTGTAATGACGATGGATTTCATTCCAGCCTCTTTTGCCAAAGCTACAATGGAGTCGGCATTGAAAGCTGTGGGATTGAAACGCAAGGCAGTATCTCCGTACCAGTCGCTGAAAATTCCGGCAAATGACTGGATTTGTTCACTGTATCCGCGTGTGACAGGTTTTCCTTCCCACACGCCCCCCAATTCAGAATAAAGGCCAAAATGAATGAACATGGAATATTTGTTTTGATGCCATGTTTTATAGGCCTCTTGGGAGATTTGTGCATGCATGCCCAGTACAATCAGACATGCTGCCAGGGTAGCGAGGATTTTCTTCATGCAAATGTGTGTCTTTTAGTTATGGCTTCAAAGATAAAAATAACTTCTGAAATTCGGGCATTTCATGAAAAAAATAACCATATTTGTAAGGTGATGAGAAAAATAGAAGATTGTAAAAGCTTATAACTTGTTATTTCCATACAAGAATGATATATTTGTATCTATGAAAAAGTGGCTTCAATATATTTGGCCTGTTGCTATTTGTCTGGTAACAGGATTTTCTGCGAGCCTTTTTCAGAAAACGGCTCTGGCAGATTGGTATCCGACATTGGAAAAGTCTGTGCTGACTCCTCCGGCTCTTGTTTTTCCTGTTGTATGGACGATTCTTTATGTTTTGATGGGAATAGCCTTGGGGCGTATACAGGGAAAGGATCTGCAACGGGCTATAGGGTTGTGGTGGATACAATTGGCTTTCAATTTTAGCTGGAGTATCGTTTTCTTTTACCTGACCTCTCCCTGGTGGGGGCTGCTGGTTATTTTGTTGCTTGACGGGTTAGTATATGCTTTTCTTGATTCGGTTCGGAAGAAAGACCGTTGGGCAGCTATTTGTTTTCTACCTTATTTTATTTGGTTGATCTTGGCTTCCTATTTGAATCTGTATGTCTGTTTGAATAATTGAAGACAAGCAGAAAGGGAGAATTTACAGAAGGGATGCAATTTTTTTAGCGGATTTTTGTAATTTTGCGGCTTAATTTTAAAACCCGTTAAAAACAATTCATCACGTAATGAAGAAAATTGCATTATTTCTTTTCCTTTGCTGCCTGTTTGCCGGTTATGGTATGGCACAAAATGTTCAGTTACATTATGATTTCGGACACGCCATTTATGAATCGTTGGAAGATCGTCCCAAGTTTACAACTACAGTTGAAATGTTTAAGGCTGATAAATGGGGTAGTACTTATTTCTTTGTAGATATGGATTATGCCAATAAGGGAGTAGCTTCTGCTTATTGGGAAATTTCCCGTGAACTGAAATTCTGGGACAATCCGTTTTCTGCCCATGTGGAATATAATGGTGGTTTGAACTATATCAATAACGCTTATTTGGTTGGTGCGACTTATACATGGAATAATTCTGATTTTACCAAAGGTTTTACTTTTGCACCGATGTATAAGTATATAGCCAAGAATGAATCACCAAACAACTTTCAGTTGACAGCTACCTGGTATTTGCATTTTTGTGGAGGTAAGTATACATTCAGCGGTTTTGCTGATTTCTGGCGGGAAAAACATACTGATGCAAAAGGTGATATGCATGAGTATATTTTCATGAGCGAACCTCAGTTCTGGGTTAATCTGAATAAGTTCAAGCATGTAAATGATAATTTTAATTTGAGTGTTGGAACGGAATGGGAAATTACTTCCAACTTTGCATTGATGGACGGATGGCACTGGAATCCGACTCTAGCCTTGAAATGGTCTTTTTAAATGTTAGGTAGAATATGCTGGAAAAATTATTTGGTTTTGATCGGAATGTAACTCGTGTCCGTACGGAGGTGCTGGCAGGTATTACGACCTTTTTGACTATGGCCTACATCCTGGCCGTTAATCCGAATATATTGAGTGCAACTGGAATGGACAAGGGGGCACTGTTCACTACAACAGTGATTGCTTCTGCTTTTGCAACATTATTGATGGCTTTTTATGCCAAGTTGCCTTTCGGACTGGCTCCGGGTATGGGACTGAATGCTTTTTTTGCCTATACGGTATGTCTTACTTTAGGATACTCCTGGCAGTTTGCTCTGACAGCTGTATTGTTGGAGGGGATTATTTTTATTCTGTTGACAGTCACTAACCTTCGTGAGAAAATAGTAGATGCACTTCCTGTAACATTAAAAAACGCAATAGGAGCAGGCATTGGTTTGTTTATCGCGTTCCTAGGCTTGCAGAATGCAGGTATTATTGTAAATAATGATGCAACTTTAATCAGTTTGGGAGATATAACCTCAGGGTCTGCTTTGCTGGGAATGATTGGTTTGCTGATAACTTCTGTGCTGTTGATCCGACGTGTGCGGGGAGCTTTGCTCTTTGGAATATTGTTAACAACTTTGATCGGTATTCCGATGGGACTAACCAAGTTGGACGGTATTGTCAGTGCACCGCCTTCAATTGAGCCGATATTCTTTCAGTTTCAGTGGGAACATATTTTTACCAAAGAAATGGTGATCGTTGTGTTCACGTTTTTATTTGTAGATATGTTTGATACGATAGGTACACTGGTTGGGGTAACTACTAAAGCAGGAATGGTGGATAAGGACGGCCGTATTCCCCGTTTAAAACAAGCCTTTTTAGTTGATGCTATTGGTACAACTGTGGGAGCAATGCTGGGAACAAGTACTATTACTACTTTTGTGGAAAGTGCTTCTGGGGTAGGCGAAGGAGGTCGTAGTGGATTGACTTCTTTTGTAACCGCAGTTTGTTTTTTGTTAGCTTTGTTCTTGGCTCCGTTTTTCCTGGCAGTCCCTGGGGCAGCAACGGCCCCAGTCTTGATTCTGGTGGGATTGATGATGATGTCTTCCGTAAAGAAAGTAGATTTCACGGATTATTCTGAAGCTATACCAGCTTTTATCTGCATTGTCTTTATGCCGTTGGCTTACAGCATATCAGATGGTATCGTTTTAGGCTTGATCAGTTATGTATTGCTGAATGTTTGTTGCGGAAACTTCCGTAAATTAAGTATTGGTATGTATATTTTGTCAGCTATATTTGTATTGAAGTTCTTTATATAAGACGAATTTGTCATAAGAAAACAACAGGAGTATCGGAAATTGGTAAAAACCGATACTCCTGTTGTTTTTTATGAAGATTATCAAGTTGCAAAAAAAAGTAAGAGTTAATATTTGAGTAGTAAAATAATGTATAACTCATCATTTTATAGTAACTTTAAAGCCGGTAGGCATTTCAAAAGATTGCTGATTTATTTTGTATTAAAAACGATTTATAAATTATTTATAATACCATGAAAAGACAATATTTTACGCTTCCCCTTCTGTTTCCGGCCTTGTGCAGCTGGGCAGGCGGAGCCGGATCATCCCGGGACGGACAGGTTCCAGCCGGGCGCGGTCTGCCGAATGTGATTGTGATCTATGCGGACGATCTGGGATATGGTGACCTGCAGTGTTATGGCGCCAAGAATGTAAAAACCCCTCATGTAGACCGTCTGGCAGCAGAAGGTATCCGCTTTACAAACGCCCATTCCGTAGCTGCAACCAGTACGCCCTCGCGCTATTCGCTGCTGACGGGAGAATACGCCTGGCGTCGTCCGGATACGGATATTGCTGCAGGAAATGCAGGTATGATCATCCGTCCCGGACAATATACGATGGCCGATATGTTCCATCATGCCGGTTATGCTACGGCTGCGATCGGAAAATGGCATTTGGGCTTAGGCGATAAGACTGCCTCCCAAGACTGGAATGCTCCCCTGCCGTCAGCTTTGGGCGACCTGGGATTTGATTATCATTACATCATGGCAGCCACAGCTGACCGGGTACCCTGTGTGTTTATAGAGAACGGCCAAGTAGCCAACTATGATCCTTCGGCTCCTATCGAGGTGAGTTATGAAAAGAATTTTCCCGGTGAGCCCACCGGGCGCGACAATCCCGAACTGCTCTACAACCTCCGGCCCAGTCACGGGCATGACATGTCGATCGTGAACGGTATCAGCCGGATCGGATACATGAAGGGAGGAGGCAGGGCACTCTGGAAGGATGAGAACATTGCTGATTCGATCACTGCCCATGCCGTCCGCTTTATGCAGGAAAACAAAGACCGGCCTTTCTTCATGTACTTTGCTACGAACGATGTGCATGTCCCCCGTTTCCCGCATCCGCGTTTCCGGGGACAGAGCAGCATGGGGCTGCGCGGTGACGCCATTGTGCAGTTCGACTGGAGCGTGGGGCGCATCATGGAGGAACTCGACCGCCTGGGCCTGACGGAGAACACGCTGGTGATCCTCTCGAGCGACAACGGGCCGGTGGTGGACGACGGATATGACGACCGTGCGGAAGAGCTGCTCGGCGGACACCGGCCGGCCGGTCCGTGGAGGGGATACAAATACAGCGCCTTTGAGGGCGGGACGGCGGTTCCCGTCATTGTGCGCTGGCCTGAGGGGATCAGGAAGACAGGCGTTACTTCGGATGTGCTGATGTCGCAGATTGACTGGATGGCATCGCTCGGAGCACTGATCGGTGCCCGGATGCCGGAGGGAAGTGCTCCTGACAGCTGGAACCGGCTGGAGAACCTGCTGGGTACGGATGCGACAGACCGTCCCTGGATTGTGGAGCAGGCGGCTAATCATGTGTTGTCCGTGCGTGCCGGCGAGTGGAAATACATCGAGCCGAATGACGGACCGAAGATGATCACCTGGGGGCCGGAGATCGAGACGGGCAATGACAGCCGTCCGCAGCTTTATCACATGAAGGAGGCATACGAGCAGGAGAATCTTGCACCCCGGCAGCCGGAAAAGCTCTTTGAGCTGCAGAAGCTGCTGAGGATGATCCGTGCCGGAAAGGGGGATGAGTGGCATGAAGGGAAATAAGATGTTGCCTGTTCTGGCGCTGGGTGTGGCCGGATGGGCTGCCGGAATGCCGGCTGCTGCCCGGGTGAAGCCTCATGTGATTCTGATCATGACCGACCAGCAGCGCTGGGATGCCATGGGGTGTACGAGCGGGGGAAGGGTGATCACTCCTGCACTGGACAGCCTGGCGGCCGAGGGGACGCTGTTTACGCATGCCTATACTTCGTGTCCCAGCAGTACGCCGGCACGGGCGGGACTACTCACGGGGCTTTCTCCCTGGCATCACGGCATGCTGGGCTATGGGGAGGTGGCGCCGCGTTACCGCTATGAGATGCCGCGCATGTTGCGTGAGGCGGGGTATTATACGTTCGGCATCGGAAAGATGCACTGGCATCCGCAGCGGGAACGTCACGGCTTTCATGCGACGCTGCTCGACGAGAGCGGACGGGTGGAAGATGTGGGCTTTGTGAGTGATTACCGGCAGTGGTTCCGGCTGCATGCTCCGGGGCTGGATCCTGACAGTACGGGGATCGGCTGGAATGATCACGGGGCGGGGAGTTATGTCCTTGACGAGCGTCTGCATCCCACCCGCTGGACGGGCGGGACGGCCTGTGAACTGATCCGGAATTATGATGCGGAATCGGGACAGCCTCTTTTCCTGAAGGTTTCCTTTGCGCGTCCGCACAGTCCGTATGATCCGCCTGCCCGCTTCCTGCAACTGTATGCCGACAGGGAGATTCCGGCTCCGGCTGTGGGCGACTGGTGCGGGAAGTATGCGGCTCCGGCTGATCCTGCAAGGCTGGCTCCGGATGCGCCTTTCGGAAACTTCGGAGAGGAGTATGCGCGCCGTTCTCGGCGGCATTATTATGCCAGCGTGACTTTTGTGGATGAAGAGATAGGGAAGATCATCCGGGCGCTGAAGGAGAAGGGGATGTACGACCGGAGTCTGATCATCTTCGTGGCTGACCACGGGGATATGCTGGGGGATCATTATCACTGGCGGAAGACGTATCCTTATGAAGGGTCGTCGCACATTCCGTTCCTGGTGAAATGGCCGGCTGGAGCGGAGGGCATGCTGCCGCGGGTGGATGTGCCTGTGGAGCTGCGGGATGTGCTGCCGACGATGCTAGCTGCGGCCGGAGCCGACGTTCCGGCTGACATGGACGGGCGGCCGTTGCAGGGGCCTGCCCGGGGAGAGACCGGGAACTAGCGGCGCTATATCGATCTGGAGCATGCTGCGTGTTACGACGCGGACAATTACTGGTGTGCGCTGACTGACGGGGATATCAAGTATATCTGGAATTTCCATAACGGGACTGAGCAGCTGTTTGATCTGAAGAAAGATCCGATGGAATTGCATAATGTGGCAGCTGACGGGAAGTATGCTTCTGTGTTGCAGGAAATACGCCGGGCTATGGCGGATCATCTTTCTGAACGGGGCGAAGGCTTTGTGCGCGACGGACGGCCTGTGGTGCGCCGTTCGGTCATGCTGTACGGACCGGATTATCCCCGATGAGTTGTCGGGCCGAGGTTCTGCGGCTGCCTCGCCCGGTTTGTCGGACGCGGTTTCTGTGGCTGTTTTGCCCTGCCTGCCTGATTCCTGCTACTTTCTACTTTGTCTGAAAATGGAAAATCCCTTTATCCGGGAGCTGAGCCGTCTTGTTCAGTCTCCGGATAAAGGGATTCTTTCTGTGCTGTCCGTTGGGGGATGCCGGTTCCTGGGGCATCGGGCCGGGTGGTTCTGCTGCTTCGGGGTGCCTGGTCGTTTCTCCGGCTTCAGCTGCCGGAGGGTTTCATTCTGCGTATGGGGGCAGCTGTTGCGGCGGTTTTACCGGAAGCGGGGGAACCGTTATTTCTTTCTGGCTTTTCTGATGATCTCCAGTGCATCCCGGCAGTTCCCGGTAATGGAGTTCCAGTCTGCCTGTCCGATGGTGCGTGCGGGGAAGAGTTTGGAGCCCATTCCTACGCAGTAGGCTCCGGCACGGAACCAGGCTGTCAGATTTTCTTCTGTGGGTTCGACGCCTCCTGTTACCATCAGTTTGCTCCAGGGAAGGGGAGCAAGCAGTCCCTTGACCATTCCCGGGCCCAGGACATCTCCGGGGAAGATCTTGCAGAGGTCGCATCCGGCTTCCTGGGCATAGCCTACTTCGGTCACGCTGCCGCAGCCGGGGGTGTAGGGAACAAGGCGCCGGTTGCAGACTCTGGCCACTTCAGGGTTGAACAGGGGGCCGACAATGAAGCAGGCTCCTGACTGCATGTAAAGGGCGGCGGTGGGAGCATCTACTATGGATCCGGCACCGATGGCCATTTCCGGGCATTCAGTGGCAGCACGGCGTACGACGGCTGCAAATACTTCGTGGGCGAAATCGTCGCGGTTGATGAATTCGAACGCGCGCACTCCGCCGGCATAGCAGGCTTTGACAACCTGCATGACGGTTTCTGTGTCGGGGTGATAGAAAACGGGAACCATGCCCGTGGAGCCGATCTTTTCCATGACGGCTATTTTATCAAATCTTGCCATATTTTAATGTTCAAATGGTTTCTTAATATGCTTCAGACGATGTTCCGGTCCTGAATTTCCGGATTCAGCCGGGGAGGTTACCGTTGTACGCGTCCGCTTCCGTCTCCTCCGGCCAAAGCTTCCACTTCAGCCGCAGATACCAGGTTGAAATCGCCTTCGACCGTGTGTTTCAGGGCAGAGGCGGCAGCTGCGAATTCGACGGCCTGTGCCGGAGTGGCTGTCAGCAGTCCGTGGATAATGCCGGCGGCAAAAGCGTCTCCGCCTCCTACGCAGTCCACGATGGGAGCAATGTCATAATGGCGGGACTGATGGAACTGGCATTCCGGGTTGGTCTCCCGGCTGTCGTAGATCAGGGCCTTCCATCCGTTGTGGGAAGCGGAGTAGGATTCTCTGAGCGTGGAAGCTACATAGCGGAATCCGAATTCACTGGCCATGGCCCGGAAGGTTTCCTTGTAGCCTTCCGCATCGGTTTTTCCGGCGCGGACATCTGCTTCGGGATGGAAACCCAGGCAAAGTTCTGCATCTTCTTCGTTTCCGATGCAGACATCTACGTATTTCATTAAGGGACGCATTGTTTCCTGGGCCTGTTCGGGAGTCCAGAGTTTCCGGCGGTAGTTCAAATCTGCCGACACGGTAACGTGGTGCCGGCGGGCTGCTTCACAGGCGGCCTGTACGAGTTGGGCTGCACCGGCTGAGAGGGCGGGTGTGATGCCGCTCCAGTGGAACCAGTCGGCTCCCTGCATGATTGCGTCGAAATCAAAGTCTTCGGGGACGGCTTCTGCCATGGCCGAGTGGGCACGGTCATAGATGACTTTGCTGGGGCGCATGGCGGAACCGGTTTCCAGGTAATAGATGCCGATGCGTTCTCCTCCCCGTGCGATGTATGAAGTGTCCACTCCGTATCGTCTTAAGGCATTGACTGCGGCCTGACCGATTTCGTGTGCCGGAAGCCTGGTGATGAATGAAGCCTGATGTCCGTAGTTGGCGCAACTGACGGCTACATTGGCTTCTCCTCCTCCATAAACTGCATCGAAACAGTCCGTTTGTATGAACCGGGAGTTTCCCGGAGTTGAAAGGCGAAGCATAATTTCGCCCATAGTGATGATCTTTGCCATGATTGTTTCCTTTTTGTCTTGTATTCTGTATTCTACCAGTCTGGTACTCTCCTTGTGTATTGGGATTTTCCTCAGGTTGGAAGTCTCCTTGTGCGTTGGGATTTTCTTCAGTCTGGTATTTTCTGCTTGTTCCGGGTTTTCGCCAGCTTGTATGCTGGGGGGCGGATTTTATCTCATTTCAGTGTATGGAATTTTATCCATATCGTTGTAATCCAGGTTTTCTCCAGCCATTCCCCAGATGAACATATAGTTGCTGGTTCCTGCAGCAGCATGGATTGACCATTCTGGTGACATGACTGCCTGTTCGTTGTTCATCCAGATCAGGCGTTGTTGCCGGGGCTCTCCCATCAGATGGCAGATCATGTTTCCCTGGGGAACATTAAAGTAGAAATAAGCTTCGATGCGGCGGCTGTGAGTGTGAGCAGGCATTGTGTTCCATACGCTTCCGGGTTTCAGTTCTGTGAGTCCCATCTGCAACTGGCAGGGGCCTTCTTCAAGTACATTGCCTACAATCAGCTGATTGATCACGCGGTCATTGCTTTCTTCCATCTTTCCGGCAGCAAAGGAATTGGCTTTGATCGATCCTTTTCGTCCGTCAATGGTGACAAGCTGGGTTTTGTAAGCATGGTGGGCAGTCGCGGAGTTCAGATAGAACTTGGCCGGCTGTGATGCATCTTTGCTGCGGAAGGTTACTTTCTTGTTTCCTCGTCCCACATACAGGGCTTCTTTGAAATTCAAGGTATATTCTTTTCCGTCAACGGTGACAATACCTTCTCCTCCTACATTAATGACACCGAGTTCCCGGTTGTAAAGAAAGTAGGGAGCTTTGAGAGCGTTAAAAGTATCGAGTGAGAGTTCCTTGCTGACCGGCATGGCTCCGCCGAAAATAAAACGGTCGTACATGGAATAGGTCAGGTTGATTTCATTGGGCGACATGACTTTTTCCATCAGGAAACTGCTGCGAAGGCGTTCTGTATCGTAGGTTTTTACGTCTTGCGGGTTACATGCCGTTTGCATGTGTACATTGATCTGTGCATAGGAAGTGAGGGGTGTCAATCCCAGTGCCATGAGAAATACGAGTCTTTTCATCTGTTTAGTGTTATAATAAGTTGTTTTTACTAAGCTTTTTGTTTCCGGCCTGGTTTCTTACGGGGTCTGCCGGCTGGTTTCCTGGGCCGTCTGCCGGATAATCTGGCGGCGGTTATAAATGGCCATGGCCAGTGTTATCAGTACCAGAACGATTGCTCCGGCTATCTTGAAATGATAGACCAGATGGAAGATCACCCAGGAGAACAGGCTCGAAGCAAAATCAAGTGCTCCTCCCTGAAATCCTTCCGGAATCAGAACGGCACTGTCCTGAGTGCGGAGATATACATCCTGGGCTGCCTGGGTAAAGAACGGAGCCAGGTCTGTAACGAAATAGAGTCCGACAAGGATAGCGGTCAGTCCTACCAGGAAAGTTTTCAGAACATTTCCTCTGGTTATGGGGAGTACGGCCGGAAACAGATAGAACATGCCTGCAAGTGAGGCAAGCGGCAGAAACTGGTTTCCGGGAAGGATGACTGACAGGAACAGAGTGGCCGGAATCAGCAATAAGGAAACGACCAGAGTGGTGGAATGTCCGATGACAAGAGCCGGGCTCATACCGATGTTCAGTCCCGAACTGTTTTTGAAGCGGCGGGCAACCAGTTCGCGGGTAGCATCGGAAATGGGGCGGAGTCCTTCGATGAAGAGCGAGGTGATCCGGGGAATCAGCTCCATGACTGCTCCCATTTTGATACCTAATCCTAAAATGGAAGGAATGCCGTTGATCAGCTCCCGGCTGTTCTGACACGCCAGTGCTCCGATGGCACAACCCACCACAACTCCCAGGAACAGGGGCTCGCCCAGAATACCGAATTTGCGCTTCATACCTTCCGCATCGATGTTCAGCCGGTTGATTCCGGGAATCCGGTCAAACAGGTTGTTGACTACGATTGCAAAAGGGACGAAGCCCTGGCAGAAAGGCTGGGGAATAGAGATCCCTTCCAGGTTGTTGTAGTATTGCTGGAACTTCCGGGAGGTGAGATCCGCCATGACCAGTGTGATGATGTAGCAGATGATGGCTGCAAAGAACCCCCACCAGATATTGTCCGAAGCAAAATAGACTACGGCACCGATGAAGGCAAAATGCCAGTAGTTCCAGAGATCAATGTTGACGGTGCGTGTCGTACGTGTCAGAAGCATGAGGATATTTACCCCCAGGCAAACGGGAATGATGAAAGCTCCCACTGATGTGTTGTAGGCTACGGCAGCAGCAGCGGGCCATCCCATATCGAAGATGCCCAGATTGAGTCCGTAGATTTCCGTTACCCGTTTCAGCGGTTCTCCCAGGCTGGATGTCAGCAGGGCAGTCACTACAGACAGTCCGATGAATCCCACTCCTACGAGCAGACCGCTTTTGAGCGCTTTTCCGAAAGGAATCCGGACGCATATTCCCAGAATGGTGAAAATGACCGGCATCATGACCGCGGCTCCCAGGCCGATGATATAATTGAATACTTGTTCCATATTTTTCTGATAGATCGGTTTGTTAAGGTATATCCTTCTGTTTTTTCCGGCAACTTGCTTTCTGCCTTCCGGCGGTTATTCTACGGTTATCCGGAGAGGAGTCTGAAGTTTCTTTGCGAAGTCTTCCAGACAGGCGTTCCACTGTTCCATGGATCCGATGCCTGCTTTGCTCCATCCGCTTCCCCAGTAATAAGTCCACGTGGAGTCCGGCTGATACGTTCCGATGCCGAGAACATGTCCCAGGGCCCCGCCGTGCTGTTTCCTTTCATCGGGGGTGAACCATTGGGGAGCGGCGTGAGACAAAGGCTGGGGGAAGACCATTCCCAGATAGATGATACCGTTGTTCCCGTGCGGATTGTCGGTTGAGTCGGCGTAGGCCACGTATCCTTTATCCGGCTGGCAGACGTAGCCGTCCGGATTCTGCGGGTGGATGACGATGCCGGATGCGACGGGCAGGCTCTGCCGGAGTCCGCCGTAGCTGACTTCCGTACGGTTCAGGTGAGAACCGTAGTCCAGACTGATCAGGCGGGTTTCCACGACGGAAGTGTCGCTTCCGGCAGTGAACGGGGCATATTTCAGCCGTACGGTGAACCGCAGGGGGCCGTTGTCCAGTATCTCATACTCTTTGTAGCAGCGGGGATAGATCAGCATGGAGTCAGCGGTCATCAGGGCTGCCGTACCTCCACCCAATGTAGGCCCGACGCTGTAGCAGTCCATTCCGTTTCCGTGGTCAACGTGATAGGAAATGGCCTGTGCCAGACTGTCGGCCTGTTCTTTTCTGCCTTCTTTCCGCCAGGCACTGATCTTTGCGCGTGCCTGCGGATCGAGTTCGCGTGCATAGCGCATCTCCACAACCGGTTCACTGACCGATTTGGTAAAGACATCATATCCCCATGCCCGTTCGCCGCTTGCTTCCAGCGCCGGACCGTATGCCCGGTAGGCCGCCTTGTCGTTTTCCCAGGCGATATCGTCCATGCGCTCCGGATAATGCCGTCCGCAGGCTATGACTGAGAGGGTGTCGGGATTTCCTTTCCGGATCTGATACCGGGCACTGGAACCGGCTTTCACGCTGGCCGGGAAGATCAGCTTCCCGTCGAATGTGATCTGCGACGGGACCTGCTTTCCCCGGCCGTCCGTTACGACCAGCGTGCTGCCGTTCTCCTGTCCCGCTTCCTGCCCGAGAGCGGAAAGAGGAATCTCCACGATTTCGTTTACGCGGTCGGACGGAAGCGGATTTTCTACCGTGACCTGTGTTCCGGAATCCGGGACGCATCCGGCCGCCAGCAGAGCCAGAAGCCCTGCCGGTATGCTTTTCCGCCGGATGACGGAAGGAAGACTGATGTGCATGTTCATGGGAACCGGAGTTATTTGGGTTGTTTTCCGATATAAGCCAGAATGCCTCCGTCGACATACAGCACGTGTCCGTTGACGAAGTCGGATGCTTCGGAAGCCAGGAACACGGCCGGTCCCATCAGATCTTCCGGAGTTCCCCAGCGGGCAGCCGGAGTCTTGGCCACGATGAATGCATCGAAGGGATGGCGCGATCCGTCGGCCTGACGTTCACGGAGTGGTGCGGTCTGGGGAGTGGCGATGTAGCCCGGCCCGATGCCGTTACACTGGATGTTGTATTCGCCGTATTCCGAAGCGATGTTGCGTGTGAGCATCTTGAGTCCGCCCTTGGCAGCCGCATAGGCAGAGACGGTTTCACGTCCCAGTTCGCTCATCATGGAGCAGATGTTGATGATTTTTCCGTGTCCCTTGCGGATCATGCCGGGGATGACTGCCTTGGAGACGATGAACGGGGCGTTCAGGTCGACGTCGATCACCTGGCGGAATTCTGCCGCCGACATTTCGCACATGGGGATGCGCTTGATGATTCCAGCGTTGTTCACCAAAATGTCGATGGTTCCCACTTCCTGTTCCACGCGGGCGATGAAAGCTTTCACCGCTTCCTCGTCGGTCACGTCGCACACGTATCCGTGGGCCCGGATTCCTTTTTCGCGGTAGGCAGCCAGTCCCTTGTCGACCAGTTCCTGCCGGATGTCATTGAAAACGATGGTTGCGCCTGCTCCGGCAAAAGCTGTGGCGATGGCGAATCCTATGCCGTAAGAAGCTCCGGTGACCAGGGCTGTCTTACCTTCAAGTGAAAAGTTTACCATAAGATCAGATATTGTTTGTTTTTTTAAGGGTTGTCTTTATTCCGTCCGCAGCGAGTGGTGTCCGTCGATGGGGAAGGGCTGTCCGCTCCATGCCTTCTGCGAGGTCCACGGCTCGGCGGGATCTGTCCAGAAAGGATGGTCGGCCGGCAGTCCCAGGGGCATGAACACGAGCGAGGTCATATACAGGCTTCCGTTGTTCGTGTAGTAGTTGGCCAGGCCAGGCTGGTGTCCGGCAAAGCCCAGCTGCAGGAAGCCCGAAGAGTTGAAGTTTCCTTCCACGGCAAACATGTTCTTCATGACGGCGGTCAGCGCGCTGCGCACCTGTCCGTTGCTGATTCCTTCGGGGAGTCCGTATTTCCAGGCGGCCATGGCCAGGGTCTGGAAGGCTCCCATGCGGTAGACCACGGAGCGTCCGAAAGCGGGGTAGGTACCTTCGGGGGAGATCAGGCGTTCGAGGAACACGTTGAAGCGCTGCATGCGTCTGACGGCCAGCTGCGGGGTGACGGGGGTCCAGAAGCCGCAAGCCTTGCAGGTTTCGAGCACTTCGATGTACATGGGATGGATGACGTAGGAGTTGTAATAGTCGAGGGCCATCTCCGGTCCGTCAGAGTACCATCCGTCGCTGAGATACCATTCGTTGATCTTGTTGACGGCAACGGTCAGGGCATACTGGTCGGCTTCTTCGCCGATGCTCATCAGAAAGGTTTCGGTCATGGCGCGGAAGAGCAGCCAGTTGTTGTAGGCCGGACGGATCACTCTCAGTTCCTTGAAGCGCTGGATGTAGCGCTGCTGCGTTTCCCTGTCGAGCTGCTTCCAGGTGGCTTCGGGAGCCCGCAGGAAGCTTTCGGCCAGATAGGCTGCATCTACCAGAATCTGCGTGGGGCCTTTCCAGAGCAGGCAGTCGGGGCTTGCGGGATCGACGGCGTTGCGGTATGCCTTCAGCGCCCACTGGCGGAGCTGGCTGCGGCGGCGTCCTTCGGGGGTGTCG
>UMAG01011076.1_pt1 | contig 16191 bp, 10 predicted proteins | sample 1963651 | NCBI WGS metagenome assembly UMAG01 (sample SAMEA4835910, study PRJEB28245) | human gut metagenome | biome: gut microbiome; material: fecal sample | place: Denmark | collected 2008 | reverse complement strand
TCTTGTCACAAAGTTAAACTTTATTTCTTTTTATCGGCAAAAATAGTGCAAACCGAATGCAGAATTTTCATGTTTGCATGAAAACTTGTGCTGAGATGCAGGCCATTTCTACTTTCTGGGTACAAAAGTGAGGCTAATTTGTTACGGAATGATGAAACAAGTGTTACATTTGGGTTACATTAAATTCTCGTTTATCTAAAAGCCCTGTCACATATAAAATATTATCTTTGCTTCGTAAATATTGAATTGTATGAAAGAACTTATGTATATCAGGAGTTTCTCTAAAAGGCGTTTGCCGGTTATTGTGGGAACTCTGCTTTTAGTGATAATCGGCTCTGTCTGGCTGAATATGGCTCCTTTCCGTTCGGGCTTTGATATCGCGGATGAGCTGGGCGGTAATATATTCCCTTCCAGTATCCTTTCAGTGGCTACCACCGATGCTCAGGTCATAGTGCCGGTAGACTCCATGTATGTAGGTAATCCGAAGTCGTGCATCGCTGTCCGTGTCCGTTCGAGGAATGCTTATAGCCGGGTGCGGGTAGAAGTTGCGGAGACTCCGTTCTTTTCCCGTTCAGTGTCGGAGTTTGTGTTGGCAAAACCGCGTACGGAGTATATTATCTATCCTGATATCATATGGAATTATGAGGCTCTGAAGAATAACAACCAGGCGGAACCCATTAGTGTGGCCGTTATGGTAGAGATGAACGGTAAGGATTTGGGGCAGAGGGTACGTACTTTTTCCGTTCGCAGCATTAATGAATGTCTGTTGGGGTATGTCACGAATGGTACAAAATTCCATGATACCGGCATCTTTTTTGCAGCATATGTAAATGAGGAGAATCCTATGATTGACAAGCTGTTGCGTGAAGCGCTGGATACGCGTATCGTCAACCGTTTTTTAGGCTATCAGGGAGGTGCCGAAGTGGTGGACAGGCAGGTTTATGCCTTGTGGAATGTACTGCAGAAGCGTAAGTTCCGTTATAGCTCGGTCTCCAATACGAGCCTTTCCAGCAATGTGGTCTTTTCACAGCGTGTGCGCACGTTCGATGACGCCTTGGAGTCCTCGCAAATCAACTGTGTGGACGGGAGTGTGCTTTTTGCTTCTCTGCTCCGTGCCATAAATATAGAACCCATATTGGTGCGCACCCCGGGGCATATGTTTGTAGGATACTACACAGATTCCAGTCATAAAGACATGAATTTCCTTGAAACGACCATGATTGGTGATGTGGATTTGGATGATTTCTTTCCGGACGAACAGTTGGATTCGACGATGGTGGGAAAGTCGCAGAACCAGATGTCGCGCATCACCTTTGACAAGTCCAAGGAGTATGCCAATAAGAAGTATGCCCAGAATAAGGAAGGTATTCATTCCGGCAAACTGAACTATATGTTTCTGGAAATATCCAAAGAGGTGAGAAGGAGAATACAGCCGATAGGGAAATGAGGCGTAGAATGCAAACAGCCGATTTTCACGAACCGGCCGTTCCAATCATCATCTATGAATGAAGACCGTTGAGAGGCTTCAATGAATTAAATCTCACACTCATGCTACGTGCTGTCATGAAATAATCTGTACCATTATATATGTCACCACTACTGATATGGAAATTCCACAACATGGAAAGAGACCAGTTTTTATAAGTGAAACTTGTATATATTAGTATTATGCTGAAAAATAAAATGTTAATGTAGATTATATATGGAATTTATTATTGTTAATAGTCTAACACTATTTTTTGATGAACTTATGAATCATTTTAACTAATTTGCTTTTTAGAATCCTTATCCATACCAATATCCCCACGTAATCAAGTTCTTTTTATATAAAAAGATTTATGAATATGCTTTAATGCGTAAATCAAATAGTTCAAAACATCGCTATATATAAATGATAAATGTGATGTGTTTTTTGTTTTTTCGCATCATTGAGATATATTATATACAAGTACGGCATTAATATGATTAAGAGTTAATGCTTTGAATAATTACTAAATAGATATTTAAAACTTTGCAAAAATATAAATGCAAATGTTTTAATATTTATTTAGTAATTTTTAATTCGATTGATGATAGAATTTCTAAATTAATTCATATGTTTGCAAACAAATCCAAATAATAGAGCTTATGAAAAGAAATTATTGCTTATCATTAGTGTTGCTTGCATTGTTTGGGGTGTCTGCACCTTTTGCTGCTAATGCAGCTGTTGAAAGTGTGCTAAGTTCCCAAAGTACTCAGCAAGCCAAGAAAATCACAGGTAAAGTTTTAGATGCGGCAGGCGAACCCATCATCGGCGCCAGCGTGTTAGTAAAAGGTTCTGGTACCGGCGCTGTGACGGATATTGATGGAAATTTTTCTGTAGAGGCGCCGGTGGGTAGCACATTGGAGGTATCTTTCATTGGGTACAAAACAGTGACATTGAAGGTGACGAACGCCACTACTTATACTGTGAGTTTACAAGATGACTCGCAAGCGCTGGACGAAGTGGTTGTGACGGCAATGGGTATCAAGAAAGAGCGCAAAGCTTTGGGATATTCAATGGAGGATGTGAAGTCGGATGAATTGATGAAGATGAAAACTGCCAATCCTATTTCATCCCTTTCGGGGAAAGTGGCCGGTGTGAATGTTACTCAGTCATCCGGTGCCGCTGGTGCGGGCGCTCAGATTATATTGCGTGGAGGAACGTCGGGTGCTGAAGGCAAAGACAATCAGCCGCTCTTTGTGGTGGATGGTGTTATTTTTGATAACTCTTCATCAGTGGTGGGCAATTCGGCTTTCGATGGTTCTATGCGTTCTGCCTCTACTACTTCCAATCGTTTGATGGATATAAATCCCGAAGATATAGAAAGTATGTCGGTGCTCAAAGGCCCTGCAGCTGCCGCTTTATACGGTTCACGTGCAGCCAACGGAGTTATTCTTATCACTACCAAGAAAGGTAAAGAGGGCGTGGTTGAAGTGAATATCAATTCTAAGTTTACTGCTTCATGGGTAAAGAGCCTGCCGCAAACGCAACGCCAATATGCCCGTGGATATATGGAAGACCAATATGATTCAAAGAAGAACTATACTGGTACTGTGTTTAATGACTTTGCTTATACTTCGTGGGGAGAGAAGTCGAACGCAGCTACTTATGATAACATAGGTGATTTCTTTCAAGGCGGAAACATTTTCGATGAAAGTGCCAGCGTAGCCGGGGGTACCAAGAATAGTAAATTCTATCTTTCAGGGTCTTACTATGATCAGGTAGGTGTTGTGCCCGAGACCGGATACAAGAAATATGCTTTCCGTTTCAATGGTGAGCAGAAGGTGGGGATTTTCACCTTTAACGCCAGTGCCGCATATAGCGATGCTCATACAGACCGTACTTTGACGGGTGCCGGGCTTTATAATTCGAGTGGTAATGGTGCTCTTTATGGTGTGTACAACTGGTCTCCTTTCGACCGAATGACCCACTATCAGAACGAGGATGGTACCCGTTATCGTTTGTTTGGCGATCGTCTTGATCCATGGGACGAACGCGACAACCCCTATTGGATTGTCAATCGTAACCACATGTATGACGACATCGACCGTTTCAATGGGATGCTCAGTATAAAAGCCGATATTGCCAAATGGTGGTTTGTTTCTTATAAAATAGGTATTGACCGTTATACCCAAACTGCTTCCAACCGTTTGGCTGCCAATGGCGTGCTTAAACAAGTGTGGCAAAAAGGTATGATGAGTGACAACACCCAGCAGTTCCGCTATATGAGCCATGACTTTATGTCGAACATGAGCCATAAGTTCGGTGATTTCGATTTGAATCTTTTGTTGGGTGCCACAATGGACGAAACCAAGACAGACCGTAGCTCGATGATGGCTTGGAACTTTTCCGTTCCTGATTTCTTCTCATACGCCAATGCCAGTAAAGACAATAAGCAATTCACACATGCAGCTACTAAGAAACGTTTGGTAGGAGCTTTTGGAGAATTCCGTGCATCATGGAAAAATATGCTCTATCTCACTGTGAGCGGTCGTAATGACTGGACTTCTACTCTTCCTCTTGAAAACCGTTCGTACTTCTATCCTTCGGTAAGCGGTTCATTCGTATTTACTGAAGCCTTGCAGCGACTCGGTTGGCTGGATGACAGTGTGCTCAACTTTGGTAAATTGCGTGCATCGTGGGCCAAGGTAGGTAAAGATACCGGTGTGTACGAATTGGAAACTGCCTTATGGCCTACGGGTACCTATCTTGACGGTACGGTAGGTGTGGGAAATACTTGGACACGCGGTAATGACAAACTGAAACCGGAAATGACCAAGTCTACCGAAATAGGCGTGGAATTGAGTTTCTTCAAAAACCGCCTGCACATAGACTATGCTTACTATACCAACGATTCATATAATCAGATTCTTGCTCCTCGCGGTCCGCAATCTACCGGTTACATCTTTTGGAGTATCAATGCGGGCAATGTGTATAACAAAGGTATGGAACTCTCTATTTCGGGAACTCCCATACAGACTAAGGACTGGACATGGGACATTGGCTTGAACATGGCAGGTAATCGTGGTACTTTGGACGGGCTTCCCGAAGGTATGGGCGTGATGTATGTTACCGATGTGCAATATGCCGGTATGCAGGCAGCCTCGTTCAGCGGTGGAGATTTTATGGGTATTGCCGGTACCAAATGGAAACGTAATGACGCCGGTGAGGTGATACTCGACAAAAACGGTATGCCTACTTATGACAAAACCCTTGTAGCAGTAGGTAATCGTGAGTCATCGTTTACCGGTGGATTGAACAACACCCTTACTTGGAAGAATTTTACTTTCAATATGCTATGGGAATTCCGTGTAGGTGGCGATGTGGTCAACGGTACTCAATATGCTATGGATAACAGCGGTGTGAGCCAGTTCTCTGCCGATGTACGCAATCGTTCTCTCACTGTAACGGGTGTCAATGCCAATGGTGACCCAGTGACCAATACTTGGGAGGCCGATAAAACCTATACTTTTAATGGAGTACAAATGAGTGGTTACAACATCATTAAGGATTACTATCAGAACTATTATTCTAAGGAGTCAGCCAACTATATTACCGATGTCAACTCTTTGCGTTTGCGTTCTGTTTCATTGAGCTATGAGTTTCCTAAAACGTGGCTTTCCAAGATTGGATTTGTAAAGCGTGCTTCGGTATCGGTAGCTGCTACCAATCTATTGCTCATCACCAATTACGACGGTGATCCTGAAGTGGCTGCCGCTGGTGCGGGTGTAGGTGGCTCATCATCAGTAGGATTTGACTACTGCGGTGTACCTGCCACTTCTACCATGTCATTTGGCTTGAATCTTACTTTCTAACTCTTAAAAAACAGAAGCAATATGAAATTATTCAAATCTATGATATTATGTAGTGTGGGTGCCCTTATGACTTTGTTCTCGGGGTGTAGTGACTGGCTCGATGTAAATGTCGATCCCGAAAATCCCACAGCCGGAAATGCGACCTATGATTCACGATTGGCACATATTGAATTTTATACCAACAGTGCCACTCAGTTTGCTGCTTGGCGTTCCAGTATGTCTATGGGCGATTGGACACGCTATTATGACGGCGGTACTTATTGGAGCATGTCTTATTGGAGTCCTCAGACCGGTGCCGTTACCACTCCCTACCAATGGTGGTTCTGTGGAGCTGCTGTAAATATTCCATTTTTGATTGACAAGGCTACGGCAGCCGAGGCTTGGCATTATGTGGGTGCAGCTCGCGTAATTCGTGCCTATGGTTTTATGCTTATGACAGACCTTTATGGAGAAATGCCTTACAAGTCGAGTGAGGCTGAAGCCGGTGTTACTCCTACCTATAATGACGGAAAAACAATCTATTTGGGCTGTTTGGCCGATCTTGACACCGCTATCGAGATGTTTCAAAAAGAGCAAGGGTCTGCGACAGCTTCGTTGGCTGTAGGCGATATTTGGAATGGTGGTAGTGTAGACAAGTGGCTTAAATTGGCATATTTACTTAAAGCACGTTACATTAACAAGCTTATTAAAAAGGGTGAAGGCAGTTATCTTGAAGGGAAATACGATGCCGCAGAAATCTTGGCTTGTCTTGACAAGGCTCAGCAAAGCAATGCCGACAATACCGTATTCAATCATATTGATGCCAATAATTCGCATGATGTATTGGGATGGGACGAACCGGTTGATTATTCACCGCTCTTTTCTGTATGTGGCATGAATGCCGGCTATATGCCTACCAAGATGCTTTACGATAATCTGACAAATTTTGCCGGAAGTGGAATAGAAGATCCGCGTGCCGATAAGATTTTACCTTGGGCATATTCGAAGCAATCAAGTAATTCACCCGCAGAGGTGAAGTTCAAAAACGGTTGGCGTCGTTCTATGGGTGTAGACATGATTGGCAATGATAGTCCCAGCCTTACCGGCGGACCGTTGCGCTCGAACTTCTCGGCAGCCAAAGGTTGGTGGATTGACAGTGAATCTTCTACCCGTAAGGGGGACACTATTTATGTAGAGTGTACCAGTCAGTGTAAAGCTTATCAAGGACGTCCTGATTTACTTTATCGTCGCGATGGTACTGATGCCTCTCGCGAATCGGGAACTTTCTATACTCGCGTGTCTTCTCCCACCTATATTGGAACCTATGCCGAAGCTTGTTTCATACGTGCTGAAGTACTCTTTAACCAAGGTAATAAAGGAGCGGCTTTTAATGCTTATAAGAAAGGTATTGCAGCCAGTATCGACGGTATGAACGATAAATTGAAAGTGTGGTGCCGTGAAGATGCCAATTTGGAAGCATGTCCTTCATTCTCTCCTATGACGCAAACCGACATTGACAACTATTTGAACAATGGTATCGGCACTGAAGAGAATATTACTTTGGGCAAGATTCTTACTCAAAAGCGTTTGGCATTGCATTTTTCCATGGAAATTTGGAACGATATGCGTCGCTACGATTTTAATCCGGAGCTTTTCTTAGGCTGGGGTATTCCTGCACGCTATGGCGTTGATGCTACTGCCCAAAAGAATATTCCGCAGGGTAAACAGTTCCGTCGTTGGCAGCAATGCAGTCATGAGCTCAACTACAATACGGCCAATCTGCAAGCTATCGGTGCCACTGTTCCGGGAGCTGATACTTCAATTGCACTTTGGAATGCTGCCGAGGACGTATGGACTTTACCCGTATGGTGGGACAGTGCCCAAAACTAATTTTTCATTGCATTTTATTTTGTGATACAAATTCATTATCTTTACGCCCAAAATGTGGATTTTAAGATATAGTTAAGATATTGAAGGCTCTAATGGTCTTCATTCATAGATGATGATTGGAACAGCCGGTTCGTGAGAATCGGCTGTTTTTTTGTTTCGTTTGTTTGCATATCAACGGCGGTAATATGTTACTTTTGCCCTAAAACCGAAGATAGGCTGCACCTCAGCATAAAAAATGGACAAGTTCATTTTATTTTGCATTCGGTTTGTACTATCTTTGCGAGAAATAGCTGAGATGGTAGGAACTGTCTTTGCAAAGATTAGTCTATATATGGAACAAAGCAAGAAATTTATCTCTCCGGGGGCATGGTTCTCCATGACTTATCCGGCAGACTGGAATGAATTCGAGGACGGGGAAGGCTCTTTCCTTTTTTATAACCCCAATGAGTGGACCGGTAATTTTCGCATTTCGGCTTTCAAAGGGAATGCTACATATGGCAAGGACTCCGTGAAGCAAGAGTTACGGGAAAACTCCTCTGCCATTCCGGTTAGGATAGGCCGGATGGAATGTGCATATAGTAAGGAAATGTTCGAGGAAGAAGGTGCGTACTATACTTCCCATTTATGGATAACGGGCGCGGATGAAGTTGCCTTTGAATGTTCGTTTACGGTGAAGAAAGGAGAGCCAGTTGCAGAAGCGGAGAAGATTATCGCTTCGCTGGAAACGCGGAAGGATGGAGTGAAGTATCCAGCGGAGATAATTCCGGTGCGCCTTTCGGAAATCTACCAGATTAATGAAGCATACGAGTGGGTGGATACTACTATAAAGGAATTGTTGAAGAAGGATTTCCAGGGAGCCGAGGAAGACATTGCCAAGATGCAGCAGATGATGGAAGAAAGCAACATCAGCCCTAAAAAGAAAGATGCGTGGCTGGCTTTTGGCATTGTGCTTTGTGTTATTTTCGCCAATGAAGTGGACGGTATGGAATGGCGTACCTTGGTGGACGGAAACCGGGAAGCGCCCATATTGCTGAACACGTCTACCGGTGAATGGATAGACCCCATGAAGCTGGTTTGGAGCAAAGTAAAGGCAGGAGGTAAAGTGAATCTGCTGGAGATATACAGCTCCTTGTTCTAAGGTCCGGTCATCTCGGTACTGTGATTTTCAACTTTCAATTTTCAATTTTCATTTTTCAACTATTAAAGCATTGGCAGCAGTAAATTCAATTCTTCAGGTGGAAAACTTGACCAAGTCGTTCGGTGACTTGGTACTATTCGAAAATATTTCTTTGGGCTTGTCCGAGGGACAGCGTGTCGGGTTGATAGCCAAGAACGGCAGTGGCAAGACGACATTGCTCAATATCCTTTCCGGCAAGGAAGGGTATGACAATGGCACCATTTCCTTCCGTCGTGATTTGCGTGTGGGTTATCTGGAACAAGACCCGCAATATCCCGAAGAGCTGACCGTGCTCGAAGCGTGCTTCCATCATGGCAACAGTACTGTCGAGTTAATCAAGGAATATGAACGTTGCATGGAAACGGAGGGGCATCCCGGCTTGGACGAAATTCTGGTGCGTATGGACCATGAAAAAGCTTGGGAGTACGAGCAGAAGGCGAAACAGATTCTGTCTCAACTTAAAATACGTGATTTCAGTCAGCACGTAAAACATCTGTCCGGCGGGCAGTTGAAGCGTGTGGCACTTGCCAATACCCTTATCACTGAACCCGATTTGCTGATACTGGACGAGCCTACCAACCACCTCGACCTCGATATGACGGAGTGGCTGGAGGAATATCTCCGCCGGAACAACCTCAGCTTGCTGATGGTGACGCACGACCGTTATTTCCTCGACCGGGTATGCTCCGAAATCGTAGAGATAGACAACCGGCAGATTTATCAGTATAAAGGCAATTACAGTTATTATCTGGAGAAGCGCCAAGAGCGTATCGAGGCCAAGACTGTGGAGATAGAACGTGCCAATAACCTCTACCGCACAGAGCTGGAATGGATGCGCCGCATGCCGCAAGCCCGCGGGCACAAGGCACGCTATCGGGAGGATGCCTTTTACGAGTTGGAGAAGGTGGCTAAGCAGCGTTTCAACAACGACAATGTAAAGCTGGACGTCAAGGCTTCTTATATAGGCAGTAAGATATTCGAGGCAGACCATCTGTACAAATCCTTTGGTGACTTGAAGATTCTGGATGATTTCTCTTACATCTTCTCCCGGTACGAAAAAATGGGTATCGTTGGGAACAATGGTACGGGAAAGTCGACCTTCATCAAGATACTGATGGGCTTGGAGCAGGCAGACAGCGGTATGTTGGACATTGGTGAGACGGTCCGCTTCGGTTACTATTCGCAGGACGGCCTACAGTTTGATGAGCAGATGAAAGTGATTGATGTAGTGCAGGACATTGCCGAAGTTATAGAACTGGGTAACGGCAAGAAGCTGACGGCATCGCAATTCCTGCAACATTTCCTATTTACTCCCGAGACACAGCACAGCTATGTCTACAAGTTGAGTGGGGGAGAACGCCGCCGCCTCTATCTGTGTACGGTCTTGATGCGCAATCCCAACTTTCTGGTGTTGGATGAGCCGACCAATGACCTCGATATCGTGACGCTGAATGTGCTGGAAGAGTATTTGCAGAATTTCAAAGGATGCGTGATTGTGGTGAGCCACGACCGTTATTTCATGGATAAGGTGGTAGACCATCTGTTAGTGTTCAACGGACAAGGAGATATCCGCGACTTTCCCGGCAACTATACACAATATCGCGACTGGAAAGATGCGAAAGTCCATCAGGAAAAGGAGAAAGAGAAAGAAGCCGCCAAGGCTCAAGAGGACAAGACGGCGAAGGTGCGTCTGAACGAAAAGCGGCGCATGTCTTTTAAGGAAAAACGCGAGTTTGAACAATTGGAGCAGGAGATAGCTGACCTGGAAACCGAAAAGAATGCAATTGAAGAGGCTTTGTGCAGCGGTACTTTGTCTGTGGACGAACTGACGGAGAAGTCGAAACGTTTGCCGGAATTGTCGGACTTGATTGACGAAAAAACATTGCGCTGGCTGGAGCTGAGTGAGATAGAATCGAACTGAAGTTCGAAATTGAAAATTAAGAATTAAAAATTAGAACTGAGAAAGTGGGAAATCTGACGAATTATCATAGCCATAGCCTTTATTGTGACGGGCGTGCCGGCATGGAGGACTTTGTGCGTTTTGCATTGAGTGAAGGTTTTACATCTTATGGCTTTTCATCGCATGCTCCATTGCCTTTTTCTACGGCATGGACTATGGAGTGGGATATCATGGACGACTATCTATCTGAATTCCATCGTCTGAAGGAGAAGTATGCCGGACGTATCGAACTGTATATCGGTCTGGAGATTGATTATCTGAATGAAGCGAGTAATCCGTCCATCGCCCGTTTCAGGGAGTTGCCGTTGGACTACCGTATTGGTTCTGTACATCTTCTCTACAATGACAAAGGGGAAGTGGTGGATGTAGATGTACCTGCGGATACCTTTAAGACCATTGTAGACGGACATTTCTGCGGTGACTTGGAGCATGTGGTCCGTCTCTATTATGGTAGGTTGACGAGGATGCTCGAGCTGGGTGGTTTTGATATTGTGGGCCATGCCGATAAGATGCACTACAATGCAGCATGCTATCGCCCGGGATTGCTGGACGAGCCTTGGTATGATGAGCTGGTTAGGGCGTATTTCGCAGATATTGCCCGTCGCGGCTATCAGGTAGAGGTCAATACCAAAGCCTATCATGACCTGGGTACTTTTTACCCCAATGAGCGGTACTTCTCCTACCTGCATGATTTGGGTGTACGTGTGCAGGTGAACAGTGATTCACACTATCCGGAACGGATAAGCAACGGACGTCCCGAAGCCTTGCGTGCCTTGAGGAAGGCTGGGTATGAATCGGTGATGGAACTACACGGAGGAGAATGGAAAGAGATGCCTATCGTGTTTTGAGTGAATAGGATACAAAAACTCCTGACTTGCCTTTTTGTAAAGGTAGTCAGGAGTTTTTTCTTTCTATTATGAACTATTCTGTTTTCAGTAAAAAGTCATCAATCGCCTTTTTGTAGGTAGCCTTATCGGCTGCTCCGCGGAAGAGCTGAGGCTCTCCATTCATAGGGATGAATACAAAAAGAGGGATGCTTGTTGCATTGAACAACGCTGCCAGTTCCTTTTCCTTATCCACATTGACTTTGTAGACAACGATTTTATCGGCATACTCTTTGGCCAGTTCCTTCATAATGGGAGCCACCATGCGGCAAGGTCCGCACCAGTCGGCATATAAGTCTATGATGGCAGGCTTGTTTCCCTTGTATTTCCAGTCCTGGGATTTCTCATAGTCGAACACATCCTTGATGAACATGGCTTTGTTCATGACGATAACTTCTCCGTTTGTTTGAGCATAGGCCAGCATGCAAGAAAACACGAGGGCAACCATTGCTATAATCTTCTTCATTTCTTCTTGTTAAGAGTTTTGTTCTATAACGGCTTTCAAATCCTTACCGCTGATGACACCCGAGTGGCGCCATACGGCTTCGCCTTTCTTAAATACGATAAATGTCGGTACTGCTTGTATACGGTAGCGGGCAGCAAGTTCTTCGTGCTGGTCTACATCTATTTTGGCGATACGGGCAGCATCTCCTATTTCGTTTTTGAGTTCTTCCAGTACCGGATGCATCGCCTTGCACGGGCCACACCAGGTTGCAAAGAAATCAACTAAAACGGGCTTTTCTGATTGTATCAATTCTTCAAACTTTTCCATAATTTTTTCCTTTCTGTTTTTATTTATTTGTAATGATAACAAAATAGGAGGAGGATTTGTTCGCTAAATCATTATTTAATCGTCATCTCTTCAATGAGATGCGAAGCTCCCGCGTATTTGTCGATGATGAACAAGGTGTAGCGGATGTCTACACATGCTGCTCGTTGGGAGGACGGACGGAAGGCAATGTCGCCAGTCAAACCTTCGTAATTGCGGTCAAAGCCGGTACCTATCAGTTCTCCTTTGGCATTGAACACTGGGCTGCCGGAGTTTCCACCGGTATTGTCTGTGTTGACAATGAAGCAGATGGGCATTTCGCCGTTCGGCATGGCATAACGTCCGAAATCCTTTGCCTGATACAGCTGTTTCAGTTTGGTGGGGACTACAAACTCCCAATTGTCGGGATCTTCCTTTTCCATAGCTCCTTTCAGAGTGGTGTAGTAATCATATTTCACACCGTCTGCCGGAGCGTAGGGGAGTACTTGACCGTAGGTCAGGCGCAAGGTGGAGTTGGCATCCGGATAGATGGGCTGACCATTGGCAAGTTTCATGTCCATCATGCCCTTTACCCATACCTTGTGGGCGGCATTGTAGTTTTTATTGGCATCCATCATGGCAATGGAGGTCTGAAGCAGGCCGTCCGTGATGGAATATTTCAGCAAGACCATCCAGTCTGTATTAATCTTGTAGAGGCTGGGCTTGCGGATGAACTTGGCAAAGTTCTCCTTGTTGCCGAAGATGGAATGTTCAAAGCAGGCGTCGATGAAAGCGTCGCTGTTGCCCTTGAAACGCTTGTCTATGATTTGGAAAATACCGATGCGTTGTTCGGCAGGGATATACTTCATGTAGATTTTCAGCATTTCCTTGCCAACAATACGTTCCACTTCGGGGAAGGGGACAGAGGCAAAGTAGCGGTCGGCTGCCTTCTGAAGGCTGTCTTTAGCTGCTGCAATCTGTTTTTTGTCCTTGTTCTTCAAGGCAGATACCAGTCCTGCGGTGCTGGGGATACGCATGAAATCGAGTCCCGTCACCAGTGCTTCCTGAATGGCTTGCTGGTGGTAGAGGGCTGGACGGCGTTGCTTTACGATGGCGCGTATCTGGTCGAATGCTTGCTGATAGCTATTGTCGTTCAGCGAGCGTCCGCGTGCCAGGAGTGCCTCTTGCTGTGCACGTTTAGTGTCCAATACTTTCAGACGGACGAGACCTTCGTTCATACCGATGGCATTTTTCCAGTAGTTGGCAGAAGATGCATACTTGCTGGCATAGTGGATGCGTACGGCATCGTCTTGCAACATTTGTTTCATCAGAGCTTTCTGGCGGACATCGCGCACGTGGTGGCGCATGAAGTTGGTGGTTTGCATACGCTCTTCCACCTCGTCGGAAATCATGTAGCGCCAGTTGCGTCCGGGGAATCCCATGACGAAGGTAAAGTCGCCCTTGCGATAGCCGTCAAGGCTGATGGTGAGATGTTTCTTCACTTTTAGGGGAACGTTGTCTTTGCTGTAAGCGGCGGGTTTCCCGTCTTTGTCGGCATAAATGCGGAACATGGAGAAATCTCCCGTGTGGCGGGGCCACATCCAGTTGTCGGTGTCTGCACCGAACTTGCCGATGGAGGAGGGGGGAGCGCCTACCATGCGGATGTCGCTATAGGTGGTCTTTACGAACAGATAGTATCTGTTTCCACCGTAGAAGGCTTTCAGTTCCAGTTTGCGGCCGGGTGTCAGGGCGATGCCTTCGGACTTGGCGAAGCGGTCGGCTACTGTTTTCAGGTATTTGGGAGACAGATAATTGGTGCCGTTCGGGTCGTCGTCGGTTTTCAGTTGTTCGTTTACGTAGTCTGTCACGTCCAGTATCCGGTCGATGTAGGTGACGGTGAGTCCCTTGCAGGGAAGCTCCTCTTCGCGGGACATAGCCCAGAAACCGTCGGTCAGGTAGTCGTGTTCCACCGAGCTGTGTTGTTGTATGGCGCCATAGCCGCAGTGGTGGTTGGTCAGTACCAGGCCTTCGGCAGAGATGACTTCGCCGGTACAGCCACCGCCGAAATGCACCACGGCATCCTTTAGGGCAATGCCGTCGGGATTGTAGATTTGGTTGGCGGGGATGAGCAGTCCGAGTTCCGTCATGGCTACTTCGTTCTGCTTTTGCAGGTCGGTGAGCATCCACATACCTTCGTCGGCGTGTGCGGCAAGGACAGAAGATGTAATGAATAATGATAATAGGATCCTTTTCATGGTGATGTGCGTTAGAAGAGCATCTGAGAGGGGGGCTATTCAGTATACGACTGAATAGGGTTAAGTATACGACTGAATGGCATTCACTATACGACTGAATGCCATTCAGTATGGGAGGTAATCTCTCAGAGGCTTTAATTTATTCTATAATGTTCATTTCTTTTATCAGATGACTGCAATTGCCCAGTTTGTCGAGGATGAAGAGCACGTAGCGTATATCCAGTGCAATGCAACGCTGCAGGTCATTGTTGAAGTTGATGTCACCGCTCAGAGATTCCCAGTTGCCGTCGAAAGCAGTACCGATGAGCTGTCCTTCGCCATTGATGACGGGGCTGCCCGAGTTGCCGCCGGTGATGTCGTTCGTCGTGAGGAAGCAAACCGGCATGGTGCCGTCTGCCATGGCGTAGCGTCCGAAGTCTTTCTTTTGAATCAGTTCTTTCAGCTTGGCGGGTACCACGAATTCACGGTCTTCGGGATTCTCTTTTTCAAGGATACCGTCGGTAGTGGTATAGTAGTCGTAGTGTACGGCATCGCGTGGGCTGTATGATTTTACATTACCATAGGTCAGACGCATGGTGAAGTTGGCATCCGGATAGGAGGGGACGGGCTGTTTCATTTCACCCAAGCCACGGATGTAGGCCTTGTGGAGCAGTTCCATTCCGCTTTCCAGTTCCATGTATTGCTTTCCGAGTTCCTGCAGCTTTTCGTTCTTGGAGCGCGAGTAAGCCGTAGCAGGGTCTTTCTCGATGGCTTTCACGGTGGGCTTTGCCAGGAATTTATCCAGGTTCTTGCGGTTGGAGAGGATGGAGTTGTCGTAAATGTTGTCTACGTATGCGTTGTAGTCGCCCTTGAACTCTCCGTTGATGGTTTGGTAGAAGGAGGGCAGCTCGTCGGCGTTCAGTGCCTTGGCAAGGGCGGGCAGGATGGCTTTGGCTACGGCGCGGTCCACTTCGTGGTCGTAGTCTTTATTGTGGATACCATCGTATGCATTTTCCAACTGCTTCTTCGAAGCTTGCAGCAATGAGTCGTTCTTCTCTTCGAGCGCTTTCTTTATGTTATCCATAATAAGGTAGGTACTGCCGAATTCGATAGCACCGCGCAATGCTTCGTTGGTATAGTAGAGCTGGCGCAGCGTGGGGGTGCTTTTCTCGATGATGGCATCAATTTTCTCTACCACACCCTCGTATTCGGGTTTTCCTTGGGCAAAGGCGGCATACTTTTTTTCGATTTCGGCTTTGGCGCCCAACACGTCATTGTCGATGATTGCCTTGTTCATACCAATGGAGTTCTTCCAGTAGTTACTGCTTCCGGCAAACTTGCTGGCATACTGGATGCGGGTCTTGTCACTGGCATCCATATACTTGCGCAGCACTTCGAGGCGTACGCCGCGCATATCAATCATTGCCTGATTCACGGCGTTCATGCGTTGTTTCACTTCGCTCTGGGTGAGGTAACGTTCTGTGCTGCCGGGGAAGCCCATAATCATGGCGTAGTCACCTTCGTTCAGACCTTTGATGGAGATGGGCAGGAACTTCGGGGTTTTCAGGGGTACATTGCTTTCACTGTATTCAGCCGGCTCTCCGTTGGCATCGGCATAGATACGGAACATGGAGAAGTCGCCCGTGTGGCGCGGCCACATCCAGTTGTCGGTCTCACCGCCAAACTTACCTACCGAGGAGGGAGGAGCGGCAACCATACGCACGTCGCTGTATACCTTATAATAGAACATATAGAATTTGTTTCCTGCATAGAAGGGGAGTGCGCGCACTTCAATGCCCGGTTTACCCTTCAAATCGCTCTTCTCCAGTTCCTCTTTTGCCAGTTTGTTGAGGAACGGGGAAGTCAGTGCATCGATTTCCGTCACTTCGCCTGCCTTTATTTTAGCATTGACAAGGTCGGTGATGTCTACAATGCGGTGCACGAAACGGAATTTCAATCCCGGGGTGGGCAGTTCTTCACTG
>UMAG01038400.1_pt1 | contig 16621 bp, 15 predicted proteins | sample 1963651 | NCBI WGS metagenome assembly UMAG01 (sample SAMEA4835910, study PRJEB28245) | human gut metagenome | biome: gut microbiome; material: fecal sample | place: Denmark | collected 2008 | reverse complement strand
GTATTTTTCTATTCATAAATAAAAATAGCGAATATAGCGCAATATTTTGAATTTTTATGATTTTTATGATATACTAACTTAGTACAATTATAGAGAAAAGAAGGTTAAGTATGAAAGAAATACCAATTAAAGATGAATATATTAAATTAGATCAATTTTTAAAATTTGTTAATCTTGTATCTAGTGGGATTGAAGCAAAAATGATTATTAAAGATGGTCAAGTAAAGGTCAATGGTGAAGTGGAACTTAGAAGAGGAAAAAAGCTTCATGATGGTGATCAAGTTGAATTTGAAGGAAATTTTTATTGTATAAATGCGCATCAATAATTTAGAACTGACTGATTTTAGAAATTATAATCATTTTTTTATTGAGTTTGATCAAGGAATTAATATTTTAATTGGTGGGAATGCTCAAGGGAAAACGAATATTATCGAAGCAATCTATTTATTATCTGTCTGTAAATCTTTTAGAACACATATCAATGATCAAATGATTCAATTTGATCATGACTTTGCAAAAGTAAAAGGAAATGTTTTTTCTAATGAAAGAATGCATCAATTAGAACTTATTTTATCTAAGGAATCCAAAAAAGCAAAAGTAGATGGAAAAGATATTTTAAAGATTTCAGATTATGTAGGTTATTTAAATGCGGTTGTCTTTGTACCAGATGATTTATCATTGGTTAAAGGTTCTCCGAGTATTAGAAGAAAGTTTTTAGATTTGGAGTTATCTAAAATCTCACCAATTTATGTTTTTTATCTTACTAAGTATAATCGATTATTAAAGGAAAGAAATCAGTATCTTAAATTATTGAATCAAAGAAGAGGTAAATATGATGAATATCTAGAAACTTTAGATGAGCAATTAGCTGAAGTTCAAATTAAGATTATTGAAAAAAGAAATAATTTTATCGAACGTTTATCTTTAAAAGTAAAAGATATTTATTTAAATATTGCAAATTGTCATGAGATCGTTGAATTGCAGTATGAATGTTTTATTAAAAATGTTAATAAAGAAGATATTTTAAAACTTTATCAAAAAGGATTTGAAAGAGATTTAAGATATTTAAGTACTTATTATGGAATTCATAAGGAAGATATGAAGATCTTTATTGATAATAAGAGTGCACATCAGTTTGCTTCTCAAGGTCAACAAAGAACAATCGTTTTAAGTATGAAAATAGCTTTAATAGAATTAATAAAAGAAGAAATTGGAGAATATCCTATTCTTTTATTAGATGATGTTTTATCAGAATTAGATGATCAAAGAAAAACAAAACTTTTAGATATTTTAAATAATCGTATTCAAACGTTTATTACAACAACATCAATAGATGGAATAGAACATCATGTTATTAAAGAAGCTAAGAAAATTAATATTAATCATAGGGAGGAAAAATGATGGCAGAAGAAAATAAAGTACAACATAGCTATGATGAGTCAGATATCCAAGTATTAGAAGGATTAGAAGCTGTTAGAAAAAGACCGGGTATGTATATTGGTACAACATCATCTAGAGGGTTACATCATTTGGTTTGGGAAATTGTTGATAACTCAATCGATGAAGCTTTAGCAGGGTATGCAAGTCATATTAAAGTAATTTTGAAAGATGACGATGTAGTTGAAGTTATTGATGATGGTCGTGGAATGCCAACTGGAAAACACGCTAAGACAGGTAAATCAACAGTTGAAACAATTTTTACTGTTTTACATGCTGGTGGTAAATTTGGTGGCGGAGGCTACAAAGTTTCCGGTGGATTGCATGGTGTAGGTGCTTCTGTTGTTAATGCCTTATCTTCATGGCTAGAAGTCAATGTTTATCGTGATGGAAAAGAATACTATCAAAGATTTGAAAATGGTGGGACACCAGTTGCACCATTAAAAGAATTAGGACATACTGATAAGCAAGGAACAAAGGTTACTTTTAAAGCAGATGCTGAAATCTTTAAAGAAACAACAACTTATGATTATGAAGTTTTAAGACAAAGAATTAGAGAACTTGCTTTCTTAAATAAGGGATTAAGAATTAGTTTAACTGATTTAAGAGATGGACAAAATCGTGAACATGATTATATGTATGAAGGTGGTATTAAGGAATATGTTGCTTATATCAACAAAAATAAAACACCAATTCATGATGAAATCATTTATGTAGAAGATATGCAAAATGATATTAAGATTGAAGTTTCAATGCAATATAATGATGGTTATCAAGAAAATATTTACTCTTTCTGTAATAATATTAATACACATGAAGGAGGAACACATGAAGAAGGTTTCCGTTTAGCTCTTACAAGGGTTATTAATAACTATGCAAGAAAAGGAAACTTCTTAAAAGAAAAAGATGATGCTTTATCAGGAGAAGATTGTCGTGAAGGTTTAACAGCGATTATTTCTGTTAAACATCCTGATCCTCAATATGAAGGACAAACAAAAACAAAATTAGGAAATGCAGAAGTAAGAAAAATTGCTTCAAATATTATTTCTAAATCATTGGATCAATTTTTATTAGAAAATCCTGATACTGCCAAAATTATTGTTGAAAAAGCAATCGTTGCTTCTCATGCACGTTTAGCTGCGAAAAAAGCACGTGAAATGACAAGAAGAAAAACAGGAATGGAAATTACATCATTGCCTGGGAAATTAGCTGACTGCTCATCAAGAGATGCTAGTGAATGTGAAATCTTCATTGTCGAAGGGGATTCTGCCGGAGGTAGTGCTAAGATGGGTAGAGATCGTCGTATTCAAGCTATCTTACCGCTTCGTGGTAAAATCTTAAATGTTGAAAAAGCGCGATTAGATCGTGTTTTATCAAGTGATACGATTCGTAGTATGATTACTGCTTTTGGTACAGGAATTGGTGAAGATTTTGATATTAATAAATTACGTTATCATAAAATCGTTATTATGACCGACGCCGATGTCGATGGAGGACATATTCGTATTTTAATGTTAACTTTCTTATATCGTTATTTAAAACCTTTAATTGAAGGTGGCTTTGTTTATGCGGCTCAACCTCCACTTTATTTATTAAAACATGGAAAAGAAGAACATTATTTATATAGTGATGAAGAATTAGATGATTTAAGAACAAAGTTAGGTGAAGGTGCAAAATATTCTATCCAAAGATATAAAGGGTTAGGAGAAATGAATGCGGATCAATTATGGGAAACAACAATGGATCCTGAACATCGTATTTTAAATCGTATTGAATTAGATGAAGCAATGGAAGCTGATATGATTTTTGATGTATTAATGGGAGAAAAAGTTGAACCTCGTAGAGAATTTATTCAAGAAAACGCAAAATATGTAACTGATTTAGATATTTAGAAGGAGTAGAAAATGGATAATCAAGAAAAAGGAATTAGAAAAATTCAATTAACATCAGAAATGAAAACTTCTTTCATGAATTATGCCATGTCAGTTATCGTAGCACGTGCATTACCTGATGTAAGAGATGGAATGAAACCAGTTCAAAGACGTATTGTTTATGGTATGAATGAACTTGGTTGTTATAGTGATAAAGCGTATAAGAAATCTGCGCGTATCGTTGGGGAAGTTATGGGGAAATATCACCCTCATGGAGATTCTTCAATTTATGAAGCCTTAGTGAGAATGGCACAAGATTTCTCATATCGTTATATGCTTGTAGATGGTCATGGAAACTTTGGTTCAATTGACGGTGACGGCGCTGCCGCTATGCGTTATACTGAAGCGAGAATGTCTAAAATTTCAATGGAATTAATGAGAGATATCAATAAAGATACGATTGATTTTATTCCAAACTATGATGGTGAAGAAAGAGAACCATCGGTATTACCTTGTCGTATTCCTAACTTATTGGTCAATGGGACAACAGGAATCGCTGTTGGGATGGCTACAAATATGCCACCTCATAATATTGGTGAAGTGATTGATGCCGTTATTGCGGTAAGTAAAAATCCTGATATTACTGTTTTAGAATTAATGGAAAATTATATTCAAGGACCTGATTTTCCAACTGGTGGATATATTTTAGGAAAGAGCGCTATTAAAAAAGCCTATGAAACAGGTAATGGTCTTATTGTTATGCGTGCTAAAACAGAAATTGAAGAACATAAGGGTAGACAAAGAATTGTTGCTTATGAAATTCCTTATCAAGTAAATAAAGCAAGATTAGTCGAAAAGATTGCGCATTTAGCACGTGATAAAGTTGTTGAAGGTATTAGTGATGTTCGTGATGAATCAAACCGTGAAGGGATTCGAATTGTCATTGAATTAAAGAGAGATGTTCAAGCAGAAGTTATTTTAAATCAATTATATAAATTAACTTCTTTACAAACAACATTTGGTGTCAATAATATTGCTCTAGTTAATAATGAACCTAAAACTTTAACACTTAAAGAATTAATTCAATATTATTTACAACATCAAGAAGAAGTTATTCGTCGTAGAACACAATTTGAATTAAATAAAGCAGAAGCAAGAGCACATATTTTAGAAGGTTTAAAGAAAGCCTTAGATCATATCGATGAAATTATTCAATTAATTCGTACAAGTAGAACAACTGAAATCATTCAACAAAGATTAATGGATGAATTTGGAATGTCTGATAAACAAGCTAAAGCTGTAAGAGAAATGCAATTACAACGTTTAGCTGGTTTGGAAAGAGAAAAGATTGAAGAAGAATTAAATAATTTATTAATTACAATTGCTGATTTAAAAGATATTCTTGCTAACGAAGAACGTATCTTAGAAATCATTAGAAATGAATTATTAGAAATGAAAGAAAAATATGGTGATAAACGTCGTACTGAAATTATTCAAGGTACATTTGATATTGAAGATGAAGATTTAATTCCAGTAGAAGATGTTATTATTTCACTTACTAATAATGGTTATGTAAAACGTATGCCAGTAGATACTTATAAATCCCAAAATAGGGGTGGACGTGGTGTCAAAGGTATGGCAACAACACAAGATGATGTCATTAGTTCACTTATTCATATGTCAACACATGATGATTTATTGATCTTTACAAATAAAGGAAAGGTATACCGTTTGAAAGGATATAATATTCCTGAATTTGGTAGAACTGCTAAGGGATTACCAATTGTTAATATTTTAAATCTTGATAAAGATGAAAGTGTTAAATCATTAATTAATATTAATAAGAAAATGATTGAAGAAGATAAACATTGGTATTTATTCTTTGCAACTGAACAAGGTTTAGTTAAACGTGTTGATATTTCAGAATTTGAAAACATTAGACAAACAGGTAAGATTGCTATTAAGTTAAAAGAAGATGATTCTTTAGTTGGTGTTAAATTAACTAAAGGGGATGATGAAATCTTAATTGCTGCTAGTAATGGTAAACTTGTAAGATTCTCTGAAGGTCATGTTAGACCAATGGGAAGAAGTGCAAGTGGTGTAAAAGGTATTAATGTTGATGGTTCTAAAGTTATTGGTATGACAACAAACCGTGAAGGACAATTAATTATGGTTGTTACGGAAAAAGGTTATGGTAAGATGTCACCAATTGATGAATATCGTGTTTCTAATCGTGGTGGAAAAGGTGTTAAAACAATTAATGTTACTGAACGTAATGGACAAATTGTAGCAATTAGAGCAGTAGAAGGTAATGAAGATTTATTAATTATTACAGATGATGGTATTGTGATTCGTTTACCTATGGAACAAGTTAAAACAGCAGGACGTGCGACTCAAGGTGTAAGACTTATTAAAGTACATGATAGCAAGGTTTCTTCTGTGGAAGTTGTTGCTAAAAATGAAGAAGAAGTTGTAGAAGAAGGTGAAGAAGAGTCAGAGTAATCTGACTCTTTTAGAAATGAATGGGGAAGAATTAAAAAAATTGTTTAATCGTTTAGATCATTCAAAGTTTAGAAGTTCTTTTCATCTTGCTAAAAAGTATAAAGATTATTGTAATGAAAAAGGCTTAGATGTTATAGAACAACACGCCAGAGATTTTATTTCTAAAAGAATAGCACCGGCTGTGATTTTAAATGATGGAAAGCAAACACCGATGAAAAATCATCCTGTGTTTATTGCTCAACATGCCACGGCTTCATGTTGTCGAGGGTGTTTATATAAGTGGTATCATATTAAGCCACATACACAGTTAAATGACAGTCAACAAGAGATGATTGTTCAAGTGATTATGGCTTGGATTAAAAGAGAATTGCAAAGAAAATAGCCTTGATGTATAATCAAGGCAGTTATTAATAATATAAGGGGAAAGAAAATGATTGATATTAATTTAATTAGAGAAAATCCTACTTTAGTCAAAGAAAATATGAAGAAAAAATTTCAAGATGAAAAAGTTGGATTAGTAGATGAAGCTTATAAATTAGATAAAGATTATCGTGAAGTTGTCACAAGAGCAAGTGAAATTAGAAGTTTAAGAAATAAATATTCTAAAGAAATTGGTGCTTTAATGAGAGAAGGCAAAAGAGATGAAGCTGAAGAAATTAAAGCAAAAGTAACTTCTATGGCAGAAGAATTAAAAGATTTAGAAGTTAAAGAAGAAGAATATGGTAAAGAATTAAAAGAAATCATGATGAAAATACCAAATATCATTCATGATTCAGTACCTATTGGAAAAGATGATTCAGAAAACGTAGAAATTCAAAAATACGGAGATCCAGTTGTACCTGAGTATGAAATTCCATATCATGCTGATATCATTGCTCGTTTTAATGGTTTAGATAAAGAAGCTTCAGGTAGAACAAGTGGAAATGGTTTCTATTATTTAATGGGAGATATCGCTCGTTTATCATCAGCAATGCTTTCATACGCTAGAGATTTCATGATTGATAAAGGATTTACTTATTGTATTCCACCATTCATGATTCGTAGTGATGTTGTTACAGGTGTTATGTCATTTGATGAAATGGATGCCATGATGTATAAAATTGAAGGTGAAGATTTATACTTAATTGGAACTTCTGAACATAGTATGATTGGTAAATTTAAAGATCAAATCGTTAAAGAAGAAGAATTACCAATTACAATGACTTCTTATTCACCATGTTTTAGAAAAGAAGTAGGTGCTCATGGTATTGAAGAACGTGGTATTTATCGTGTTCATCAATTTGAAAAACAAGAAATGGTTGTTTTATGTAAACCAGAAGAAGCTATGGAATGGTATGACAAAATGTGGTCATATACAGTTGAATTATTTAGAAGTTTAGATATTCCAGTAAGAACATTAGAATGTTGTTCTGGAGATTTAGCTGATTTAAAAGTTAAATCATGTGATGTCGAAGCTTGGTCACCAAGACAACAAAAATATTTTGAAGTTGGTTCTTGTTCAACATTAGGAGATGCACAAGCTAGACGTTTAGGTATTCGTGCTAAAGGTGAAAATGGAAATTATTATGTTTCTACTTTAAATAATACAGTTTTAGCTTCAACAAGAGCAGTTATTGCTTTTATTGAAAATAACTATAATGAAGATGGATCTATTAATATTCCAGAAGCGTTACGTCCTTATATGGGTGGTAAAGATATTATTATTCCTAAAAAATAGTCACTTCGGTGACTCTTTTTTATAGAAAGGTAAAAGAAAGATGGAATTATTTATAAGTGAAGCAGAAATTGAGGATGCTTCAATGATTATTGATTATTTAAATCAGGTTGGGGGAGAAAGTGATAACTTAACTTATGGTTTAAATGAATGTTATTTAAATGAATTTGAAGAAATGGAAGTTATTCAAGATTTTATTGATCAAGAGAATAGTTTACTTTTATGTGGTTTTATTGATGATGAACTTGTTTCTTTATTATCTATTCAAGGTGAACAAAAAGAAAGATTAAAACATATTGGTCATTTTGCAATCACTGTAAAAAAAGAATATTGGAATATGGGGATTGCTTCAATGATGATGGAAGAAGCTTTAGAAATGATCAAAGAAACATCTTTAAAAATTCTTGATTTAGAAGTGAAAGAGGATAATTTATCAGCTATTAATCTTTATAAAAAGTTTAATTTTCAAGAAATAGGGAGATATCCTCAAATGTTTAATGTCAATCAAAAGTATTATGATGCACTTTTAATGAATTTATATATTGATTAAAAATCTAAAATACGCTATAATCATATTTGCCATTACAATAGGCGGCTTCGAACCATGTCAGGACCGGAAGGTAGCAGCATTAAGAAGTACCGTCTATGTGTGATGGTCTTTATTTTTAGAGGAAAAAAAGATGAATGATGAAGAATATATGGAAATAGCTTATCAAGAAGCTTTAAAAGCATTAAAACATGATGATGTGCCAATTGGATGTATCATTGTAAAAGATGATCAAATTATTGCCCGTGCATATAATCAAAGAGAGTATTTAAATCAAACTTATGGTCATGCAGAAATGTTAGCTATTGAAGAAGCTTGTAAAAAAATAGAAAGATGGCGCTTAGATGAATGTACACTTTATACAACTTTAGAACCTTGTTTAATGTGTTCGGGAGCTATTATTCAAAGCCATATTCAAAGAGTTGTTTATGGTGCAAGTGATACAAGATGGATGTCTTTAGATAAATTGATTCATTTACCAAATCCTAAACTTAATTATATTCCCATGATTCAATCAGATATTTTAAAAGATAAATGTTCAAAGTTAATAAAAGACTATTTTAAAAAGAAACGTCAAAAGATATGATTACTCATATCTTTTTTTCGTGTATAATGTAGGAGATAGGAGTTGAGAATATGTCATATAAAGCCTTGTATCGTACTTATCGTCCGCAAACATTTGAAGATGTCGCTGGACAAAGTCATGTTACAATTACATTAAAAAATGCAATTAAAGAAAATAGAATAGCGCATGCTTATTTATTTGCTGGACCACGTGGAACAGGGAAAACAACGATTGCTAAAATATTAGCTAAAGCTATTAACTGTACAGGAGATCATCCTCCATGTAATGAATGTCCTAACTGTAAAGCAATTACTCAAGGAGATCATCCTGATGTTATTGAAATTGATGCAGCAAGTAATAATGGAGTCAATGAAGTTAGAGATTTGATAGATAAAGTAAAATATGCCCCTATTAATGCTAAATATAAAGTTTATATTATTGATGAAGTTCATATGATGACACCTGAAGCATTCAATGCTTTATTAAAAACATTAGAAGAACCTCCAGCACATATCGTATTTATTCTAGCAACAACAGAACCACATAAAATTTTGCCAACTATTATTTCACGTTGTCAAAGATTTGATTTCAAACGTGTGGATGAACATGATATTATTAGTCGTTTGGAATATGTATTAAAAGAAGAAAATGTAGAATATGATGAAGAATCTCTTGAAATTATTTCTAAGTTGGCTGATGGGGGAATGAGGGATGCTTTAAGTATTTTAGAACAATGTTTAGCGTATGATAGACATTTAACAGTAGAAAATATTAATAAAGTTTATGGTTTATTAGCAAATGATGAAAAAATACGTTTAATTAAATTATTACTGACAAAGGATATGAAGAATGTTTTAAAAACATTAGATCATATGATGTCTTTAAGTATTGATTTAAAGAGATTGACACAAGATTTAATAGATGTTTTAAAAGATGTTATTATTTTTAAAAACACGCAAGATTTATCTTTATTATTTGTTTTGCATAAAAACGATATCCAACAAATTGTTCCTTATATATTAGTAGAAGAAGCATTTCAAATGATTGATATTTTTATGGATGCAAGTAGTCATTATGGACAGGCTGTAGATTCATCAACATATTTTGAATTAGCTTTATTAAAGATATGTAATCAAATTAAAAATGAACATAAAGAAGTTGTTGTAGAAGAACCAAAAGTTATTGAAAATGTTTCACATGAAACATTGGTTGAAGTTCAACAAGAAGAAGTGGTTGAAAAACCAGTAGAAAAGGTACAAGAACCAGTAATTGAACCTCAAGAAGATTTACAAGAAAAGGTAGAAGAAAAGAAAGAACCGAAAGTTGAACAAGTAGAAACTCCTGTGGAAGAAGCTAAAGAAGAGGTAAAAGAAGTAAAAACAACAACTCAAATAGAAGTAGACTTTAATGACATTTTAAATATTTTAGTACAGGCGAAAAGAACAGTTTTAAATGATATTCAAGATAAATGGCCAGTTATTAGAAGATATTGTTATAATCTTAATACTGCTAAATATGCAAATATGCTATGTGATGCTAAACCTGTAGCTGCTGGCGAAAAAGGTTTTATTTTGACATTGAAATATCAACCAGAAGTGAATAGTATTAACTATACAGAAAATTATTATCCATTAAAAAATTTCTTAAAGGAAGTTTTAGGATCAGAATATGATTTTATTGCAGTAATGGAAGCAGATTGGCCAAATATGAGACAAAAATTTATTCAACTTAATAAAGAAAAAAAATTACCACAACCACAACCAATTGTTTTACATCATATTGATGAATATCATGAACCGGTTGTAGAACTTACAGAAGCTCAACAATATGCGATTGATATGTTTGGTGATGAGATTGTTGAATTTGAAGAATAGGAGTGTATTATGAATTATCCAAAGTCATTTACAGATTTAGTTGAATGTTTTAAAAGACTACCAGGAATAGGTGGTAAATCTGCAGAAAGATTAGCTTATCATGTTTTATCAATGGATAAAGAATATGTCCAAGAGTTTGCAAATGTGTTAGCTCATTTTCAAGATAATATCCATTACTGTAAAAAATGTGGACATATTTGTGAAGGTGAACTTTGTGAAATTTGTAAAGATGAAACAAGGGATCAATCAGTTATTTGTGTTGTAGAAAGTCCTAAAGATGTTTTTGCTATGGAAAAGGTAAGAGAATATCATGGATTATATCATGTTTTACATGGGACGATTTCTATGATTGATGGTAAAACGATAGATGATTTAAATATTAATTCTTTATTTGAAAGACTTGATGGAGTTAAAGAAGTGATTATTGCAACGAATCCTACAAGAGAAGGTGAAACAACAGCATTGTTTCTAGCTAAGTTGTTAGCGAAAAAAGGAATAGAAACAAGTAGAATTGCTAATGGATTACCAATAGGAAGTAATATTGATTATGCAGATGAATTAACATTATTAAAATCTTTAGAAGGAAGAAAGAAAATATAAGACCTTGCAAGAGGTCTTTTCTTGTTTAAATAGAAAAATCAGTTATAATAATGAAGAAAGAGGAGAGAAGTATTATGACAGGAAAGTTTATTACATTAGAAGGACCAGAAGGTAGTGGAAAAACAACAGTTTCTAAAGAACTTGTAAAAATATTAAATGAATCAGGATATAAAGTCTTACTTACAAGAGAACCAGGTGGGGTTGATATTGCTGAACAAATAAGAAATGTTATTTTAGATAAGAAAAATACAAAAATGGATGCACGTACAGAAGCTTTATTATATGCAGCAGCAAGAAGACAACATCTTGTAGAAAAAGTATTACCAGCTTTAAAAGAAGGGTATATTGTATTATGTGATCGTTTTGTAGATAGTTCACTTGCTTATCAAGGTGTTGCTAGAAATCTAGGAATTGATGAAGTTTATAATATGAATTTATTTGCGATAAACGATGTTATGCCAGATAAAACTTTATTTTTTGATATTGATTATAAAAAAGGATTAGAAAGAATTAAAGTTAATCAAAGAGAAACCAACCGATTAGATTTAGAAAAAAGTGATTTTCATAAAAATGTTTATGAAGGTTATTTAACAATTTGTAAACAATATAGTGATCGTATTGTAAAAATCAATGCAGATCAAAAGGTTGAAGATGTTGTACAAGATGCCTTAAAGGAAATTAAGAAAATATTATGATCAAAGATTATTTAAAAGAAAATCAACCTTTATTCTATAGAATTATTGAAAATGAATTTAACCTAAAAAAAATACCACATGCATTCTTACTTGTTGGAAATAATACTGATCAACCATTACAGTTTCTAACGATGTCACTTATATGTAATGAAACCTTAGCTTGTGAACAATGTATAGATTGTCAAAAAGTATTAAACCATCAATATGCAGATATTATAGAAATTGATGGAGAAGAGGAAAGTATTAAAAAGAAACACATTGAAAATATACAAGAAACTTTCAAAAAGTCTTCTCTTGAAGGTAAGGCAAAAGTTTATATTTTAAAGAATGTTGAAAAAACAACCAAAGAAGCTATGAATGCTTTACTTAAAATATTAGAAGAACCAACAGAAGGTATTTATGCAATTTTTACAACTAAAAATATCAATCGTATTTTACCAACGATTATATCTAGATGTCAGGTTATAGAATTAAAACCAGATAATAAAGAAGTACTTAAAGAAAAATTGATTGCTAAAGGATATGAAGAAGAAAAAGCAAGTGTCTTATCTTATATTATTAAAGATGAAGATGATTTAGAAAATTTAAATCAGGATAATTTTGATGATATTATGTTACAAGCAATTAATTTTATTGAGGATTTATTTTTATATAGAGAAAATCTTATCATAAACACACAAATTCATATGCTTAAAGATCATAAAGAAAAGGAAAATATTAAATTATTTATTAATTTAATTATTCTTGCACTTAAGGATATGTTTCACGTGAAACAAAATGAAAAAGCTGTTTTTTGTAATCACGTAGAATTTTTTAATTCACTAACATATGATAACAATGATATAATAAAGAAAATTGAATTATTATTAGAAACATCATACTTATTAGATACAAATGCTAATATTCCATTACTTATGGATAGTATGATGTATAGAATATAGAAAGGAATTTATATGGAAGAAATTAAACTTGCAAGTGTAAAATTTAAAAGTGCTGGTAAGATCTATTATTTTTCCACAAATTTAAAATTAAAAAAAGATGACCGAGTAGTTGTAGAAACTGCTAGAGGATTAGAACTTGGAGAAATATCACAGGAATTAAAAGATATATCAGAATTTAATTTAGATACAGAATTAAAAAAGATAGTTAGAAAAGCTACAAAAAAAGATATAGAAAATTATCAAAAAAATGTTAGGGATGCAAAACAAGCATTAGTAACATGTAAAGAAATTGTTTCAAGATATGATGTTAATATGCAACTTACTAATTGTGAATATACATTAGATAAAGCAAAAGTTATTTTTATGTACACTTCCGATGATCGTGTTGATTTTAGGGAACTATTAAAGGAATTAGCTGTTGTTTTCAAATGCAGAATAGAGTTAAGACAAATTGGTCCAAGAGATAAAGCAAAAGTAATTGGTGGAATTGGAACATGTGGTTTACCATTATGTTGTTCAACTCTTTTAGGAGAATTTAATGGAGTTTCTATTAATATGGCTAAAAATCAAATGTTAGCAATTAATATAGAAAAAATATCAGGTGCATGTGGAAGATTAATGTGTTGTTTAAAATATGAAGATGAAATTTATTCTTTAGAAAAAGAACGTTTTCCTAAAATAGGATCACATGTAAAATATCAAGATAAAGATGTAAAAGTAACAGGATTAAATGTTATTAATGATCTTGTTAAAATTGAAACAAATAATGGAATTGTATTCGTTGGTTTAGACGAAATTAAATTTGATAAAAATAATCATGCAGGAAAGAAAAATGGAAAACCAAGAAGTCATTAATTATTTATTAGCACATAATGATTTGAAAATTATCCAAAGAAAAGATATGTTTAACTTTTCTTTGGATACTGTTTTATTATCACAGTTTTGTACAATCAATAAAGATGTAAAAAATATTGTTGATTTTGGTACAAATAATGCGGCTATTCCATTATTGCTTTCAAAAAGAACACTTAAAAAAATTATAGGTATAGAAATTCAAGATGAAGCGGTTGATCTTGCTAGAAGAAATGTTGAGATGAATGATTTAAATGACCAAATCGAAATCGTTCATGGAGATATTAAAGATGTTGTCAAAGAATTACCAAAAGCACAGCTGATTGTTTGCAATCCACCATTTTTTGAAGTAGGGGAAAATAGTAATTTAAATGATAATGAATATTTAACAATAGCACGTCATGAAATAAAAATTGATTTAGAAGGTATTATTTCAGCGGCAGCTTATTTATTAGACAACAAAGGAAGATTTGCAATTGTTCATCGACCTGATCGTATGATTGATATTTTAAATATTATGCAAAAATATGATATTGAACCTAAAAGAATACGTTTTGTATATCCTAAAATGAATAGAGATTCACATGTCTTATTAGTAGAAGGAATGTATAAAGGAAAAAAAGGATTAAAAATCGAACCACCATTATATGCACATAATGATGATGGAAGTTACAGTAATGAAGTAAGAAGAATGTTTGGAGAGAAGATAGATGAATAGACAAAAGAGTTTTAAAAATGAAAGACCAACATTATATTTAGTAGCAACACCTATTGGTAATTTAGATGAAATGACATATCGATCTATTAATACTTTAAAAAATGTAAAATATATTGCTGCAGAAGATACAAGAAATACTGTTAAGCTTTTAAATCATTTTGAAATTTCAACAAAACTTATTTCTCATCATGAACATAACATAAAACAATCAATTCCTAAACTTATACAATTATTAGAAGAAGGAAATGATATTGCTTTAGTAAGTGATGCCGGTTATCCTGCTATTTCTGATCCTGGATATGAATTAGTTAAAGAAGCAATAGAACATGAAATAAATGTTGTTCCTATTTCAGGATGTAATGCTTGTTTAGATGCTTTAGTTGTTTCAGGAATTGCTCCACAACCATTTATGTTTTATGGTTTTTTAGATCATTTAGATAAGAAAAAGAAAAAAGAATTAATTGATTTAAAAAAATATAAAGAAACAATTGTTTTTTATGAATCACCACATAGAATTAAAAAAACATTAAATTTAATGTTAGATATTCTAGGAGATAGAAATATTGCTTTATGTAGAGAAATTACTAAAAAACATGAAGAAATCATTAGAGGTCATATTTCTGAAATTATTTCTATTGTAGAAGAATTAAAAGGAGAAATGGTTATTGTTGTTGAAGGTAGTCAAGAAGTAGAAGAAGAAATAACTTTTGAAACAACAATCAAGGAAGACGTAGATATGTATATTGAAAAAGGAATGTCTACTAAAGATGCAATTAAAGAAGTTGCTAAACAAAGAAATCTTAATAAAAATAGTGTTTATCAAGAATACCATTCTAAATAATGGTATTTTTTTGTTTCACGTGAAACAAAAGATAAAATTATATATTTGTGGTATACTATAAGCAGGAGGAACAAGGAAATATGTATAGTAAACAAAGCTACAATTATGGTAAACATGGAAGCAAAAGAAGATTAAAATCCATACCTGCAATTATTACATTATTGGTTGTGATATTAATATTGGGAGGTATTTATTTTTTACTATTTAATGAGAAAAATAAATATGAAGATTATAATACTTATAATGAAACAAATAAACAATATGGAACAGTACAACACTATGAAAAAGAAAATGATGATTTTTACATTTCATTATACTATCCTAAATTAAAAGAAAAGAATTTAAATAAAATTATTAAAGAATCATATAGCACATATTTAAAATCAGAAAAAAAGAAAAAGGATCAAAAAGATATATTATATCTAGATTACTCTTGTAAAAAGATTTATAAACAATATGTTGTTGTTGAATTAGATTATAAGCGTATTAATGAAGATGAGACAAAAACAAAAGCAACAAAATCTATAATGACATATGATTGTAAAACAAATCAATTGTTAACATTAAAAGATTGTTTACATGGTAAATATGGTGATTTATTAAATACTTTAGGAGTGAGTGAGTATGATAAAGAATCAACTTCTATTAAAGTAAATCAAGATAGTTTTACATATTTTACAGATCAAAAACTAAAAAATAAAATTACTATTAATTATAAAGAAAATAAAGATTACATAAAATTAGCAAATAAAAATATTCCATCTAATGCACCATTAGATGTCAAAGCACCTAAGTTAATGAAAGTAGATCCAAAGAAAAAAATGGTTGCTATTACATTGGATGATGGACCACATAAAACATTAACAGAAAGAGCAATGAATGCATTTGAAAAATATAACGGTCGAGGAACATTCTTCGAATTAGGTCAAAACATGAATCTTTATCCAGATATTGTTAAATCAGTTTATGAAAGAGGACATGAGGTAGCAAGTCATACATATCAACATGCACAACTTACAAAATTAGATGCTACTGCTTTAGATGAAGAAATTAAGAAAACACAAGAAGCATGTTTTAAAGCCTGTGGAACAGAACCAACATTAATAAGACCACCTTATGGAGCAAAAAATGATACAGTTAAATCTGCATTCTATTCTTATGGTTTAAGTATGATTCTATGGGATGGAGATACAGAAGATTGGCGTTATAGTAAAGTAACAAATGGTGCTCAAATTGTATGTGATAATATTATTAGAGATGCTAAGTCTAAAACTGGTGATGGTAATATCGTCTTGATTCATGATATTCATGAAAATTCTGTTGCTGGATTAGAAATGGCTTTAGATCAATTAAGTAAAGAAGGTTATCAATTCGTTACTGTATCAGATTTATTAAAATATAAAGGACATTCTGAATATAAATAGGGTAACCAAATAATTTAGGGGGAAAGCCAAATTATTTAGG
>UMAG01025625.1_pt1 | contig 17231 bp, 21 predicted proteins | sample 1963651 | NCBI WGS metagenome assembly UMAG01 (sample SAMEA4835910, study PRJEB28245) | human gut metagenome | biome: gut microbiome; material: fecal sample | place: Denmark | collected 2008 | reverse complement strand
ATCACACCCCCTATAAACTATAACAAAATTTTAAAACAAAAAAAGCACAACAAAGCTACAAAGTTTATTTTGTAACGATCGCTATGCTATACTATCATACTATATACACTAGTACTATACTACTACTATACTATTCTTCTTTATCTCCTCCCTCTATTTCTTGTTTCTTATTAGTTAAGAACTTATACAAGTGACTGACTACTACTGCTAAGTATACAGTTCCAATCAATGATATTAGTTCATCACTAATCATACCTTTAAACACAGTCATACCTGATACATAAACAGACAATACAATTAACTCTACTGCTATTCTTTTTCTAACACTAGGTTTTAGAGTACCTGTATCTATAAACTCTAGTGCTAAACTAAGTAACTGCATAAATACAACTAAGCCAATTGCTTTCAATGTTTCAATCATTATCTTTCTTCTCCTTTATTATTAGTTTTCTAATTGGTATGTTTGTAGCTCTCCTGTATATACATAACCACCATAAACGTTCCATGTTTTTGTACTTAGATTATCGTACATATTTGAATGCACTTTTCTGTTCTGACTTCTGCTATAATCTCCGTCAGGTTGTTCAAACACTTGTAAGTGTAGTCCTTTAGCTTTACATTCTAATAAGTAATTACCTCCTCTTTCTGTTGTAGGGTTCATTAGTATACTATTATCAAAAGTACAACTGCTTGGAACTTTGATATAATATTCTCTAACTGGGTTTAATATTTGTGCAAAGTTCTCAACCTCACAACTAATTGTATAACTCTGTTCAGTAGGGTTAAAATCAGTAGTTTCAAAACCTGAATGAATATTGACTTTATAAGCACAACAAAAGTCAAAGTCTTCGCTGTAATAAAAACCAAAGTTAGGATAAACCTCTCTATGTCCTTTGTCCATTTGGTACTGTGTATACTTGTATCTATCTGCTTCTGACAATTGAAACGGTTTAGGTCCTTCGCCCTCTGTGATTTGGATATTCTTTACATGCCATTCACTATTAGCGCTCATTCTAAAGCGGAAAGTTTTAGCGCTTGGAAACGTTGAAGCAGTAGTGAAAGAAATATAATGCAATTCCCAACCGTCGCTCGTTGCTTTATTACTCCAGTTATATAATAAGTCATTACCAAGTTTTAAACCTGTTTCTCCGTCTATTGTGACATCTTTAGTATTATCAACTAAGATACTGCCACTAGTACCGAAAAAAGTCTGCATATCGCCTTTGATTTTTCTAGCATTAAATTGCCATGTATATCTAGTGTTTGGTTTTAGTTCTACTTCTTTTTCAAACTGATTACAAGCAATATCAGCTTCCCCTGTGGCATTTGCAAACTTAAAATAATTCATTTGAGGGTATAAATCGTTTTTACGTTCGATTGTACTTTGACCTCCAAAAGCATAAAAAGCAAAAGTTTTATACCAGTTATCGCTATACACCTCACTATGTAAAATCTCTCCACCTCTAAACAAGTTATTTACACCGTTATTAGGTGGTGTTGGTACTATAACCTGTTCCTTGAACATGTTCCAATAGTTTTTCTTGTCTACTTGTATTTCTAACTTATGGCGACCTACTCCAATTAAGTCTAAAGGGTTTAATACATCTACTTTTCTTCCGTTTAAATAACTATCCATTTTTCAAACCTCTCAAACCGAAACCGCTGATAATAAAGTCATCTGCACCGATGTCTAACGAATACTGCGGTTGTCTATAATTATAATTTTCATTAGGTTGTGAATTTCGCCAACCTGTGACATCTTTGTCTTTTGTACATTTAGCTAAAGCACCATTCAAAACAGTTGTAATTGTCTTATTTTTGGTATTTACTACCATTTCAGTTTTTGAAACATTCAATTTGTCCTCTTGTATTTCTCTCCAAGTGTAAGAACTAGGGTTTGTGCTATCTTCTAGCGTGTAATCTGTGTATTGTCCGATGTAGCTAGGACGGTCTACTTTTGTTGTTTCGCTTTCAGTCGGCATGTAAGGAGTGTTAGTTAAACCTATTTCAAGCTTGATAGCAGAATACACAATTCCTGACGTGTCTTTGATTTGTCTAATGATAATGCTATCAGTATCAGCTAAAGCACTATCAAAATTTTTATATTTAGTATCTATTTGTATCGGAAAACTTAAACGAATTGTTTTACCTAAATCGCTTTGTTCAATATTATGCCAGAATTGACCAACAATTGTGTTGAAATCATCGGTTCCAACATTTCCGTGAGCTTGATAGGTTTGACCTTTAAGTTGTAAAGAAATTGCACCTCCAATTTCGGCATTCAACGGCACAAAAGCATCGAAACTAAAGGTCATCGCTGAAACTCCAGTTTTAGATTTAATTGAAGAGTCATATATTTGTTCAGAACTAAATAAAGTACCCCACCATGACGCAGTTGAAGTTACTGTTAAAGATTTCGTATTTTTTAACAGATTAAAACTAGGATAAATAGTTGAAAATCTATCTGCACCGTTTGCACTAAATGCCCAAGCTGTGTGAGTGTATTTTCCGCCCTCTTGTGGCACTCCTTGCGTTCCGTCAGTAGATTGTAACAAACCACTAGGAAAACTAATAGAAACGTTACACAACCATTTTACACGGTATATCTTCATTTCTACGTCAATATACCCTTGAGCGTAAACATCGCCCTCTTTGTAGCTCTGTAAAGGGTCAGCATAATAGAATAGACAGAAGTCCATTTCTTCGTTATAATATAGACCGTTATAAGTGTATTTGTTACTAAAAAATTCAATATATTGCTTTTTACTCATTGCCACGCTTATCGTGTCCTTACTAGAATTAATAAGCTCAATAGGGTTATGAATTAGCAACTCTTCAAAGTTTAACCATGAAAACATTACTCATATATCCTTTCTAATTTACATAGTCCTGTCATAAAGTCCATTTCATACGGAACACAAGGACCATAAGACTGATTTTGTGGGTTTTCGTCTTTAATTCCCCACCATTGATAGCGTGTATTGTACAAGTTCGTGAACATTTGAGGGTTATACTTGACTTCGTCGTACTGCACTTTAGGAGTGAACTCGTCATAGTCTAACCAGTTAGGGCGAACGTTTTGAAGCATTTCAGCGTTAGTTTTGTCTGTGAAAACTATATGCCCATTCATAGCACCGTCTTTTGGTACAATAGACCAATATTTTAATTGTGCTGTTTCTTCAACTGGTATGGTGTATTCTTCCGAACGTTCCCATGCTGATTTGGTAGGGTTAAACTTATAAAACCACGCTCTTCTTGCCTTGTCATTAATGAATAAAACACGGTCAGGAATCGCTTTAGTTCGTTTGTTGTCATAACCTCTGAACCAGTCCTCTGTCACGTGGTCTGTTGCTAGAAATTTTTGGAACAGAGAAACATTCCAACCGATTGAAATACCCTTGATTTTTGTCAAGTTTGTTTCTGTGTCTACCATTCTAACCCTCCATGGACGCATGATTAGTCCGTTTGGTAGTCCGTATGTAGTCATCCAATCGTTCATACTGCTATAACTTGGTTCTCCAAACACTTGCGGAGGTGTTATACCAACCCTGTTACGCATTACGTCAACTTCTTTTACAGAATCTTCATTCACGTAGTAAGAACCTAAAGAGTAACCAACGTTTAAAATTGCTGAACGTGGTATTTCATCAACTCTATAACCTTGACTTGCTTGTTTATAGTGGTAACCCTCTATACATACGTTCGCCATTTCTCCTGCTACTGGGTCAATCGCTGTGTTTTGGTCCACTACGTACAACGGTTCTTGTATGGTTGCCCAATCGTTCCCCACTCCGTCAAACGCTTGTCTGTCGTCTTGAAATTGTTCAGGATATAAAGTGTTCCCTGTCATGTCAAACACGCTCTTAGAACCGTTTAAAACGTGAAAATTAACTGTTCTACCACTTTCGTTAGTGTATATATCAGAATCAATTCCAATTAATACACGTTGATTAAGAGGACGACAATAGCACCATACGGCATTCTGTTTTGTATCTCCTCCGAACAGTTCATAATTTTCATCGTTCAGTTGTCCACCCCAAACGTAATCTCTAAAATCGTTACTATCTGAATCAGAATACCCTGTGTAAACAGGTCGTGAATCTGCCATGTCTTGGCTCTTAAAATAGTTATATTCTTCTTCTGTTGTAACGTATGGTGTTACCTTGTCCATTTCAATTTTAGGGAAAAACAAGCCGATTTGTTCTTCTTGTCCTGTGCTATCAAGTTCAACCCTCAAACCTAAGTTTTCAGCCGTTTCCGTAGTTTGTAGCGTAACTAACTCACTAACAAAAACGTATTGCCACGGCTCAACTTTATAAGTACCAACAGAAGCCACAGAATTGCCGTATAAGAGTTTTAAATTAAAGTCTAATGGTTTTCTACCAAAGTTAGTTAAACGAATTGACACGCCCATTTTTTTGCCTTGTGTGAGGTTAGGCTTTACTGGTAATTTTTCCCAATGTGTCCAATAATTCCACCCCCATGTTCCACTAGCGTTTTTAGGGTTATAAAGTCTAATACCTAAGCTATAAGGTCTATGCCAATCGCTAGGGAACTGACTAGTTCTGTCTACTTCGCTTAAATCGTTTAGTTTGTAGTAATAACCAACGTCAAATTTGTCTGGGTCCTCTGATGTATCGCCCTTTAAAAATCTAAGGTTAGAACGTGTCAATAAGTTCCATTGTGGCAACTCTCTACAAAAGTCTAGCCCTGTTTTTTCGTTCCAAGTATATGCCTTATTCAATCGCCAAGCCCTCCACTAAGTCAACTAGTTCCTTTTCTGTGCTTACTTCGTCAACTTTTTGTTGTTTGAGTTTTACATTTGCGTCAATATAAACTCCCTCAATCTCCATTAATTTCAACAATGCCGAACGGTCTGGCAGTTTGTTGACTTCTGTAACTGTTCGCCCTGTTTCTGTCTTTCGTCCGTTTGCGTTGTTTTTGTATTGGATAACTGTCTTTGTTTCTTTTCCTCCAAAAGCTAGGGTCTTTAACGCTTCTAGCATTTTTTTATTTTCTTCTTCTGTCATAGCCATTAAATAAAATAGTCCTCACTTTCTTCGCTTTCTAAGAACCACCACATCAAGTTAATTAAAGCGTCAGCCAAATCAATCTTATCTGTATAGCCCTTTTTAATAATACGCATTAGCCCAAAATCGTTTATTTTCGTTTCTGCGTTCATTAAATGCACCGCTAGTAATTTACTATCAAAATGAATTTTACCCTCCTCCATTAGCTTCTGTGTGGCTTCTAGGGTATTAGATAGCTTAAAACTGTTCTGCATTACTTTGTTATAAAATTCAATGTCATAAGTTTGTTCAAATTTATCAATGAAATTCTTGGCATAGTTAGGGTCATAATTCAACGCAATTGGAACACTACCATTCATAGCACTCATAAAAGCGTCCCATGCTTCATCTGACATGTTATTAATGCCCTCGTGTGTTATTGTTTCCCCTAAGTGCTTAAATTTGTCGTCTGCACTCTCTGGCATGATAGGGATAGCTTTAAAATAATAGTGTCCGTTTTCTCTGTAACCTATTACAGTACCCCAAACATCGCCACGAACAGAAAAGTCTGAACCAATAGCAACTAAACGACCCTCAAAATCTAATGGTGGCACTAGACACTTATCTACAATTTGTTTTGTAAAGATTGTAGTGCTGTCAGTCATTGATAAATTAAAGCGTTTAGTGATAATTTTAGCCATTTTAACGGGGTTACCAATTGCCCCTATAAAGTCCTTTTGAATGTCCTCAAGACTTAAAGTATAGCCTAAAGCTGGGTTAGCTTTAATGTACTTAGAACTGTCTTTTACTTCGTCATAATCGTCCAAAGCATAATAGAATACCCAATGGCTGAAATCATCATCTTTTACCCATTCTTTCCAACTTTCAAGCTCATCATCATAAGCACCGCCACGAATAACGTTGTTTGTGGTTGAAATAAAAAGCGTACCCTTATTTTTTCTTAGCCCTTGTCTAATAGTGATAAGAGGGTTCTTTTTAAATGCACCAAACTCATCTATTATTACAAGTTGTTCACGTCCACCGTCTAGCGTGTCCTCGTTACTAGCATAGATAGAAATCTCTGTACCTTTGCTTTTTAGAATTGAGTTATCTTTTACGATGATTTGCTCTTTATTCAGCTTGAATTGATTTTTAAACTTATTTATGATAGTGCCTTGACAGTTTCCCATAGCTCTAAAGTGCTTCATCAAGATTTTTTCTGCTTGGTCTTTTTTAGTAGCCATTAAAGCGATGACGCTATTAGGCTTAGGAAACAAAAAGAGTTCAATTAAGGCTATCATGACATCAAGAATAGATTTAGCGTTTGAACGTCCTACAATAACAACAAATTCATCAATTTGGTAAGGAGTGCAATACATCAAAGTAAGCACCGCCTTGTGATATGGTATGATTTTAAAACGTTCGTTATTAGGCAAAGTCATAAACTCCTCAATGAAATTAAAGATTTTATCCGCCTTTTTGTAGTCTATTTCATGTTCGATTTTAGCCACTTTTTTCTTTAGTAGCTTAATCATTTCGCCATTATCCTTGCTTTGTCCTATCCAGTCTTGAATTAAACTCATTTTTTATATCTCCTTACATTAAGCCCTCCGCTAAAATTCTAGCATAGTCAATCAAATCTCCGCTTCGTTCCATTCCTTGGTGGCATTTATGGCAAAGAACTTCGGTAGGTACATTTATCACTTCTTTGTAAAAGTCATTGACCTCTAACATGTCGTTTTGCCATTGTAGTGGAATAACGTGATGACATATTAAATGTTCTGTACTCCAACACTTCTCACAATGTCCCACCCTGTTCTTTTCTTCACGTGCCTTTTTTATCCACCTAGGGTCATTGTATAGCTTACTTTTAGTATAAATCAACGTTTATTCAATTTTACCCCATTTCTTTCTAATTTGTTATAAATTTCGTTCGCAATTCTACGACCGTCTGCACTAGATTGTACATAGATTTTGATATCTTGTTTTGAGTTGTCTTGTGTTCCAATGCTTGGTGTTGCGGTTGTTCCTTTGGTTGCTCGTGCATAAGGTTGGACTGCATTAACTGCTCTACTGATTGCTTCACGACCACCTGCAAAGAATTGTAAGTCTAATGGTATCTGTCCATTTCTTGAACCTAGAATTTTTTGACCTAGTGAAGTGGGTTCTTTAATTCCTAGAGGGTCAATGTTACTTCTTAACCAACCCCAATGAAAGTCACTAAAGATATCGCCCCATGTACTGTTCTTTCTGAAACCTAATGCTTTACCAAGTAAACCAGTATTACCCCCAACGCTACGTGAAAGGCTCAAGGCACTTTGAACGGCACTATAAGCGTTATTTGCCCAATTATATAAATCTCTTAATGAACTAATAGCTGAACCAACTTTACCTAAGAAACTACCGATAGAAGTGTAATTGATTTTGTTAAAGAAGTTGTTGACTGCACTTTTTGCGTCATTAACTGCGTCTTTCATTTCATCTTGTGAAACTTTTCCGTCATGGTTCTTGTCAATGATTTGTGTTAATGCACCAACTGCTTTACCTGCCATTTGACCTAACTGACTACCGATAGTGCTTGCCATTGTTGTGGCATTGTTTCCTAAGTTACCCATGTCAATGCCTGTATCGCCTAACCCTTTACGGAAACCGTCCAAAGCACTTGTATTGAAACCGTTGGTAATCATTTCACGAATTTGCCCCCACGTGCTAGGTCCAGAAGCAACTAATTCATTCCCTTTCTGTTGGAACAATTCTAAAGCTCGGTTCATTACATCTGTACCGATTGCACCGTCCTCCATAGCTTGCTTGAACTCTCCCATGCCTATGCTAGTATGGTTAATTTCGTTGTATGCTTGAATCAACATATCACGGAACTGTGCACCCAAAGCTGATTGCATGATTTGATTGAAGTCTTGAGCGTGCAAAACTCCTGAACCTAATGCTTGAGCCAAACCATAAGAAAATTGCTTCTGTGTGTCCATTGATAGACCTAGGCTATCCCCTACGGCATTAATTGAATTAACAATTTTAAATGCTTGGTCGCCTGTTAGACTAGTATAACCTGAAATGGTAGAACCTAACTCATTCAAGTCATTGCGTTGTGATTTTAGAAGTTCACTACCTGAATCAATGTATGAATTAAAACGTTTGTAACCCTCTGCACCGTCTGCCAAAGTAGCTGATAAGCTCTTTTGTGCTTGAATTTGACGGTCATAAGTAGTCATCAAGTTGTTAGCAAAACCGCCAATATAACCAGTAGCAGTTGAAACCGCACCAGTAACAAGCCCAATTCCTGCATTAACTCCACTCACTACGTTCCCAATTTTAGAGAAAGTTGAAAGCATGTTAGAACCGTAACTTTTGACGCTATCAAACGCACCTGATAAGCTGAACCCCTTACTTGAACCAATCTTTGAAAGTTCTGTGCTTAGTCTAGTCGCTTGCGTTTGTGCTTTGACTAACTGACTTTCTAATGCCTGTACTTGTTTTTGTGTAGCACCTGACATCTTAGCGTTCGCAAGTGCTTTTGTTAAATTATCTACATTCTGTTTAGCAAGGTTTAAAGCTCTCTGTGTTTCTTTAATACCCTTGTCTTTCATAGTAACAGAACCAGTTATTTGAGCATTCTTGTTCGTTTCTTTAGCTAGACGCCCAATGTTATTGATTTCTCTTTGGACTTCCCTAGCATTTTTTAGAACGCCTTTAGTTTCCAGTTCTGCCTGAATGACGTATTTTTCTTTAGCCATTGTTTGTTATACTCCTTAATTTACGCTTAATGTTTTTAGTTTTGTCGTCCATTTCGTGAGTGGCTTTAACTAGCGTTCGTCCATAACGTTGGTGCAAGCTACGGTCATGTAATAAGACATTGAGCATTCTCCAACTTTCATCTTTAGCTTTGAAGCCATTGACTACACCAATGTTTCCGCTTTTTAGTGAACCGTAAGAACGTGTTACTTGCTTAGTGATTTTTTTAGTATCAAACTTAACAGGGTAACGCGAGAAATCTCCACCCAACGAACTTTTATAACTGCGTTTAACTGTATTCTGATTAGAATTAAAAGCGTCAACCATTTCTAACCAGACTTTCTTAAGTTGTTTCTCTGTGAACTTTTCCAGTCCTGTTACTTTGTTGGTGGTTGCCATAATTTTACCTCCACGTGTTCCGCGTTTTTTAATTCCTCTGCGGTTGTTTTTTTCTTCTCTTTAGGTGTCAACGTTGAAATTAGTTTTAGCGTCCACCCTAAAGGTCTATGGCTATATACTTCATAGGGAACTCTGAAAGCTGTCATAGCACTAACAATGGCAAGCGTTGTAATTCTTGCTTCTTCCCTTACTTCTTCTTTGCTAGTGCTATCGCTTTTTTTGTTTCGTCTACCAATTGTTCCATAAGTTCGGCAACCGTAACAGGTAAAAGTCCACCAATTAAAGCCCCTAGAATTTCATCAAGTGTATATTGTGGCGAACAAGCCCAAAAGAACAATGCTAAACTGTGATAGTCACGTTCGTTCAAATCTCCGAAGTAAATGCCATTATCTTCCATACGTTCTAATGCTTTAAAGTCAAATTTAAAATCTTCTTTTTTCATCTGTGTATCTCCTTATAAATTAAAATAAAAGAGTGGGAACTATTAATTCCAAGCCCTCCACTCTTAAAAAATTACGCCTTGACGTCTTCAGCTGTGAGCGGTTTGAGTTCGTTGAACAACTTTTTAAAGGCTAAGGCTCTGCCGGCTGTTCCAGTTGATAACTCTGCGTCAGATACTTTAAATTTTATAAACAAACGTTTCGTGTTCGCTAGTTTAAAATCTCCAATTGTCACAGTTGCTGTGTGTTCGTACTCTTTACCTGTTGGACTTTCTTCGTCAGCCTCTGCCGTGTCACTTGGTGTTGTAGCTTGAACATTTGGATAGAACGTAGCTTTGTACCCTGTTCCGTCATCGTCACGATAACGTTCAGCATAAGCGAAGCCATAAGGCTTGTAATTTGCTACGTTGTCAGACAAGAACCCAAACCATGCATCGAACCCTAAAGCATGAGTTGCAAAATCGTCAGGCAAGTCATAAGACTTAACTTTAATTTCTGTATTTTTAGCACCTGCGATTGTACGATAAGGCGCGTTAAACCCTGCATAGAAATTTTTGTTCTCTTGGTTGGTCTCTGCTTCCACCGCACGCAAACCTGCGATAGGAATTCCTGGGGTTTTCCCTGTAAGGTCTGTGAAAACTACCCCATACCCTAAACCGTGGGTTAATTCATTTTTTGATGTATATGCCATTTATTTTTTCCTCCTACTACTTCCAAACTTTAATAGCACCGTCTTTAATGAAACCACCGCAAACGGCAATAGTGCCATAAACCTGTACTTTATTTTTACGAACATCTTTAGTCACTTTAAACTGTGGCGTCAAGTCGCCTGCAAGAATGCCCTTGTAAGGGTTAATAAGCACCTTGTCAAAAGTGTTATCCCCTCCGTCATTATAGTGCTTAAAGCTCAAAGTTTCAATTTTTGTAACTCCATTAACAACTGGTGTGAAATCATTTTCTTTTACAAAAAGAACATCGTCGCCTGATTGTGAAAACTTATCGGCACTTGCTTTCTGTTTAACCGCCCCAACAATTGAACTTGAAGCGATTGAGCTATGAACTCCACCCCAAATTAAATGGCTTTCGATTGTTTGATACAAAGTATCTCGTACTATATTCAATGCACTTTGTACACCGTCAGCAGTTAAATTACCTGCGTCGTTTAAGTTAATACCAAAACCAAAACCACGAGGAGTGAGAATCTTGTAAGTCGTTTCATTCACATCTAACACGCTATTTGTTTGCCCTTGCTCTTTAGCTTCAGGAAAACCTGTTAAATCGACCGACTGCAACAAATCAGCCCCAACTTTAGGGATACGTGACAAGAGAGGGAACAAGTCGCCAAGTCCCTCTGCATTAGTCACATTCTTAATTTGTTGAGTATAACGGTCTGTAATATTAAATTCAGCCATTATCTACTCCCTTTCTTATTTTTTACCTCTAGGCAATTCACTTTCTTCCGTCACTAGCCGTTTTTTTTTAGGTATGCTGAACGGTTTTTACCACGGATAGAACCACCTACAAGAGTTTCAGAAAGCCATTGTTCAACGTTATAACGGAGGTCAAAGTCGTTGTAGTTTTCCATATTCAAATCTCCGATAAGAACATACTCATCGTGATTGTAAACCGCTACTTCGTCTTTAGGCATCCAAACACGTGTTTCAAGATTAACCGCCCCAAACGATTGAGCAATTTGCGCCTTTGTCGCAAGTTCGTTGAAACGTGAGTGACCGTCTGTTCCTTTAGCTTTACGCAACTCTGCAAAAGTTTGTGGACTCATAACAATTGTGATTGCGTCAGAAATTGAGCATTCAGCAACTGCGTCAGTAATACCCTCAAACAAGTCTGTATTCTCGATTTGTTTTGTCCAACCGTCTGTGGCAGTTTTCAAACCATAGAAACCATTTGAACCGTCAGCAGAACCAAGAATCATGTTGTATTCCACTTTTTGAATAACACGGTTTACCATTTCAGACATTACATATTCAGATAACGCACCTGAATCATTTACACCTCGAACAGTTGCTTTATCCATTTGTAGGTATGCTTCTGCCATTTGTGGACGAAGTGAACGTTTAGAAGCCGTTTGAGCTTTGTTTTTGTCTGTACCTGCTTTGAAAGTACCTTGTAAGAAAGTATCATCTACACCGTCCTCTGCAAGTGTCAAACCTTGGAAGCGTGCTTTCATAGCACCGTCATAGATACCTGACTTACGAGCATATTTTGAAGTGATAGACCCAAGAGAGTTGACGACATTCAAATCTGAACCATTAGAAAATTCACGCAAGAAACCTTGTTCTGGCATTTCTAGCATTTTGTCCCCAAGTTCACGCATAAATTTACGCTCTACGTCTTGAGGTTTTTCGCTAGGAATCTTCGCTTCACGTTCTTTTTTAAGTTCTTCACGCTCTTTGTTAAGTTCTGCTACTTTAGCTTCAAGTTCTCGAACTTTTACACCTGCTTCAATTGCTTGCTTCATGATTTCTTGTGTTTCGTTTGCACCCATTTTTTCTTGTTCTCCTTTTTCTTCTTCTCGTACTTTTGTCACTTTAGCACCTTTATTACTTGGTAACGGAGTAAGTGATACCTCCGTAATTGTAACATCTTTGTAATAGCCTACTCCGTCAATTTCACGAGCTTTTACACCGTTAGCATTAAAGCCAACTGAAAGCCCTGTTTCCTCAATCTTTTCAGCCGTGTATTGTTCTTCGTCAACGTAACCTGTCAAGATTACATTATCCCCCTCAAGATGAACAAACCCTGAACCGATTTTTTCTCTATGGCGGTTTAGGATATCTACTCCGTCGCCTGCATTGGCAATGGACTCAATAACAGTACCGTGTGAATCAATCGTTCCCAAGGGGTTCGCTATCCCTCGAACTGCTTTTACTTTCAATTTTTCCTCCTTTGGCAGTTGTTGATATATAAGCTACAAAATTCTCTTGATTGAAAACTACGTTCTTATCGTGTTGTTTTAATAGTGGTAACACTTTTTGAATTGCGAAAGCAATGATAGTAACTTCATTACTTTGTCCATAAAGCAATTCTCTTGGCATACCGTACTCACTCAAAGCAATTTCAATTGCAAGGTTTGCGTCATTTTGTAGTGAACCGCTATAATCTGGTTGAATCTGTTTGATATCATCATCAGAGCCAATGACAGATACACCATTGAATTCTCTGGCAAGTTGTTGTTGTTGTGTTAGACGTTCACGAATTCTTTCCCAAACTTCTTTCAAACCACTAGAAACCTTAGTTTTCCAATAGATTTTGATTTGAGCTTGAGAATCAAGACGTCTACCAATACCATTACTAGCCATTCCAAACATTACCCCAAACCGTTGAGGGTTAGCACCATAGAAAGGGTTTAACAGCATTTCATAGTCGCTTGTTCTAATAGTGACCTGTCTGCGATTTGGTTCTCTAACTAAAATGTTAAACTGGTCTGCGTTCACTCTTTGAGCGTAATACTTGAAACCACCATACCAAACACGATAAACTTCTTGACCTTGTAAAGCCCAAAAGAATAAGTCCTCAAGTTTGGACGCTTCTGAATAATCAACATTATCAAAATAGGAAACTAAGCCCAAGAGTTTACCTAGTAACAAATCAGTTGTAGGGTCTTGGACCGTGAAAGTTGAAAAGCTCACATCTTCCGCTCTGCGTGAGAGATTGAATAAGCTCATTTACTTCCTCCTATTTTACTTCTCCTGAAGCCATGTCAATCTTGTGTCCGAACTCTTTTTCGATTTCTGCAATGAACATTGTATCAACTGGCAAGTTAAGTTTAGCCCATTTGTTTTGATAGTTTTCCAACATGCGAATTGTACGAATATGACGAACACTAACACCGTCAGAAACATACCAATGTTTAACTTTACCGCTTCCGTCTAGTCCTTTAATAAGGTACATTTTAATCATTCCTCCTGTTTGATTATTTTGGTTTGAAGTTCCAGTAACTGGTTTATTAAATAAGTCAAGTTCTGCCTGTCTGCGTCGTACTAAACCTTGTAAGACTTGACCGCCTGCATTACGATACTTCGGAATCATTGAAGCACAATAAGCATGACTGAACTCTGCCCAACCGTCAGCAACGAAAACATTACCGCAATTATAAGCCAATGACACTAAAGCGTCAAATTCATTTTGATTTGCTTTGCCTTTTACATAAGCGTCAACCATAGGTGCATACTTATTATTGATGTCAATTTCTAGCTGACTATCTGCTTGAGCTTGTGTCCAAGTTGTACCTGCCGTGACACCATAATGACCCCAACCGATAGTGTACATTTTTTCCCACGGTACTGGTTTATAAGCAGTCAATCGGCAACCCTCGAACTCTTTAATTAAGTTCAAACCGTTTTGAGATATTTTGATATTACCACCTCCATTTTTTGTTATTGTTTTTATAAGGGAACAATTAACCCAAGTGTTCACAATATGTCAAGATGTTATAAGCGTCAGCCATGTTGTCATCTTTGCAATTAGAATCAACCAAGCCTGTGGCTTTTAAAAGCTCTAGACTTTCTTCTTTGCGTTGTTCTCGTTTGCCTGAAATTAGATGATAGCTACACCACTTAGAGTTATCAATAAAAGTATAGCCATTTACTAGACCGTCAATAGCACCGATAAAATAACCGTTACAATTAGCAAGCGTAATACTGTGCTTTCTGTTTCTGCCCATGATAGGCGTTTCAATGGCTAGATGATAATCTTTTAAGTCAAACTCATCAATGATATCTTTAATTGCGTTTACAATGTCAAAGGTACGTTCCCAAGCGTTCTTTTTTGAGTTATATGCTTTAATAGAACCGACATACAATTGACCGTCTTTTCTAAAAGCGTACCCTGTACCCTCATCTTTCTTACTAGCGGTACTAAAATCAATAGCTAAAATTTTCTTCATTTCTATCCTCTTAAATAGGGAGGCTATAAGAAGTCACGACTGCGTAAACATCTTCATTAGATTTGTCAACGTTGACACCGTAGTCAGTTTTAGAAATAAACTCTAACACTTGTTTCAACTCTACTTCATCATTAACAAAATAGATGTTTTTTTCTGCCATGTCTTTACCTCCCTCATTGATTATGGTATTATTATAGCATACCCATTTTTAGTTATGACTTTTATTGTACCTACAAAAGATTTAGATAGTTTACAATTTAATTAAATAATTTGTAACCAAAAAATAATATAATACTAACTATCAGCGTGGTTGAGCCATTCTTGTATTTTTGACCCTGATTTTTTTACTTGATTTTGAAAAAACGTATGTTATAATAAATATATAAAAATTGAATACGCCTAAGGCTTGTCTGATGTCTTAGGAATTGAGTATATGAAAGCCGTACTGAATAAGGCGCGAGTAATGAGTTAGGCAAAGCGGTAGCCCTGTGTGATGTCACTGAAAGCAAGTTTCAAACGCTCCCCCAACATAGGCAAAGTTAAATAAGAAGTTACCGCTTGGGTGTTCATCATAGCCGAATTGATGTGAGGACTGATTGAGTTACTAGCGCTGACATATTAATTAGTTCAAGAGGGGGGATAAAAACTGCGTTTGCGTGGGTAGTTATACCCTTTAGCAAGGTAACTAAAAAGAAATATTTTATAGCTTGAATTGTAATATAATTTCAGTTATAATTAAAGCATAGATAAAAAGAAAGAGGTTTAAATATGTTTATTGTTTATTGGATAATGTCAGCTATGTTTGGAATTGTTGCAAGCATGGACCATTCTCTTTTCGTTGTTTGGTTCTTATGTTGCCTAGGTAACTTTATCTTAGGTTTAGTTGACTTAATAAAAGGGGGATATAAAGATTGATGATTAAAGATGACATCAAAGCAATTAACAAAGATATTTTTGAAGCTAAAGACTGGGAACAAATGGTCCAACGTGCTAAGTATTGGCTAGTTAGATTAAAAAACATTTACCCTGACCATGAATTTAAAACTTATTTTAAACCCCTACGTGATAAAAATATCATTTTCATTGACTATAAAGTAAAAGGGGTTGATTAAAATGCAGGACTTGTTTGAACGTGTTATAACAGCTAAGGAACTACAAGAGAAAGAGGACTTCAAAGGTGGGAACGAGTGGCTGATAGAACACTTAGTACCACGAGGACAAGCAGGTTTGACAATTGCACCGCAAAAGTCTTTTAAGAGTTCCACAACTTTACAAATGGCTTTAAGCGTAGCTAAAGGTGTCCCCTTTGGCTATTTTAAAACTAAAAAAGCAAACGTGCTTATTATTGACAATGAAGATACTGACTTCGTTTTACATCAACGTTTAAAGGCTTATAATGATGTTCCTGATAATTTGCATTTCATTACTGGGGGAATTTTTAAGCTAGATAACACAAATCACATGAATGGACTCTATAAGTTCATCAAAGAAAATAATATCAAGTTTGTTATTTTAGATAATTTAAAAGACATGCTGACAGACCGCAATACGCTCAATGATATGTCAAGTATGAATGACGTTCTGAATAACATAACACGATTGAAGTTGCTTTTAAATGATGTAACATTTTTATTAATTGCACATGCTCGAAAAGATACAAATAATCAATCGCTAGAGGAAAAGTCTTTTAGAGTTAGAAGCACACATGCTTTAGGTAGTTCGGCAATTGGTGCATGGTTTGAGTTCTGTTTATGTCTAAGCCCTAAAATGGGAAAGAATAGCAAGTATTCAATTTTGACTGTTGAGGCACGCAATTACGCTTATGACAAAGAGGTATGTCTGGGCTATGTAGGGGAACAATTTCAAATTATAGACCCCACAGGAAACAAACCTAAAGAGATATTAGAAGAAGAACAAAAAGAGGGGGAAGAATACGATGAAACAAAAAAAGAAGCCGAAAGTCTTTTAACAGCTTTGCAACAAAATGGAAAACTAAAAGAAATCAACGATTAATCGCTTTGTCTTTGACATTGCGGTTTTTCTTTTGTATAATTAAGTCATCAAGTTAAGAGAGGGAAACAAAAAAATGAAAGTAGCACTTGAAACACTTAACAGAATAGTTGTAAGACTTCAACAAAAAGAACCAATTAAAGCCGTTGAAAAAGAAATGCTTCTAGGGCTATTAAATAGCGTTTATAGCTATTATAAACAAATGGAAGATATTTCTATGCTAGATGTCTTAATCGTTCTCTATGAGCGTTTAACAGGCGTTAAAGCAGACAAGAAAGAAGAAGTAACACGCTTCATTGAAAACTTTAGTGCAAAAGGGCTTGTTAAGTTATTAAATAGCCTAGAAGAAAAAGGGAAACGTCAGAAAGAAAGCAAAGTAGACGACATTTTTATCAATGAAACAAGAATGTACTACAAAGTAGTAGCAAACAAAATCAAAGAGAGAGGTATCAAATAATGGCAATCGAAAAAGTAGTATATTATTATGATGACGGAACTAAGAGAGAATATCCCCCACGATTGACAGACCTAGAACAGTTAGAGGAGTTTAGAAAGTCAAAAGCTGATGTAACAGAAGTGTACGACTTCATGCAAGAACATCTAAGCAAGTTTGAAGCTAAGTTGTCCCTATGTTTTAAATATATGGTTGACAATCTAGGCATGGAGGAACAACAAGCAAATAACACGCTAGAGTTTTGGTGTGATGAATGGGGAGTTCAA
>UMAG01013539.1_pt1 | contig 17441 bp, 20 predicted proteins | sample 1963651 | NCBI WGS metagenome assembly UMAG01 (sample SAMEA4835910, study PRJEB28245) | human gut metagenome | biome: gut microbiome; material: fecal sample | place: Denmark | collected 2008 | reverse complement strand
GGGGGATTTCGCCTGTGTCATGACACAGGCAGTGCTTGCTATGGTTGTTTTCGACACTCCAGAAGGGTGTGTCGGTATTTTAATGTAGGTGAAAAAAGGTGGTGGGTGTTCTTTTTGAATGATAAGAACAGGATACAGTATAATGACCAGTGCAAGAAGTGTGTGTATGAATGTAAGCAGAGTTTCCGGTGCAGGATTGTGTGGTGTGGGAAGTATTACTCTAAGCGGAGAAAAAGGTAGTAATTATTTGCTTGAACATAACATAATCGCAGGGATGAAAAATAGTAGTATAATAAATTGTAGAAAATAGAATTAAGCAAGTTATTGTGGTTGATTGAGCACGAATGGCAAAAAGGTCAAAAATATTAAAAAATAATTTTATAGTGAACTTTTTTTACTTTGTAGTGGTTATATAAGATGTAAGACGTTTTATGATTGGAGAAAACGCTATGAAAGACAGCGAATTGATTCAAAAAGTATATAGCGGAAATAAAGAGGCAGTCGGTATTATTATTGAACGATATTATGCAGATATTTATCGCTTTTGTCTATATATGGTTCAAACAGAGGATGATGCCTACGACATTGCTCAGGAAACTTTTTTGAAATTTATGAAATATGGAACTTCCTATAAACATCATAATCTCAAAGGTTATCTCCTGACTATTGCAAGAAATATATGTTTTAATTATTTCCGGGATAAGAAAGAAAAAGTAACAGCCATCGAATGGGAGGAGATTGATAAAATTCCAAATAATAAAGATATGCTGACCGAAGCGGAGGATGCCGTTTATTTGAGAAATTTATTAAAGGAACTTTCGCAGGATACAAGGGAAGTTATTATTCTGCGTATTTATGAAGAAATGAAATTTAAAGATATTGCAAAGATTATGGGGTGCAGTGTTTCTACTACAAAGTCAAGATTTCGATTAGGTGTAAATCAGTTAAAAAAGTTAATGGAGAATGATTATGAGAGATAGCGAAATAAAGACTCTTTTTGCAAAGGCAGATGAGCAAGTTCATGTTGATGAAATAAGAAAACAAAAGACGTATTATGCAATGATTGAGGAAATGGAAAAGCAGAGAACGCCGATGATGTCTACAAAAAATATTTTGCTTCATCAATTTTGGTACATGGATAAATTGTTTTTTGCTGTTTATGGTGTCCTTATTTGTTTAGGAATTATTTTTATTACAGCATTGCAATATACCGGATTGAATCAAAATGGGATGATTACTGTATGTATGGTTGGAGCAGGTATTCTTAGCATAACGTCTATTAGTGTGATTGATAAATTGTTTTTTGGAAAAATGGCAGAGTTAGGAGAAAGCTGCTATTTCAATACAAAACAGTGTGTTGCTGCATGGCTGGTATTGTCTGGGATGATAAATGTTATGATATTGTTTTTGATAGCTGGCTATTTGAACTATCATTGGAGCGTTGGATTATTACAGGTGGGGCTGTATATTTTAACTCCATATCTAGTATCAAGTATAACTGCATTAGGGATTTTATCAATGGAAACAAGAGGAAAGAATTCATCTTTATTTGGCATGAGTGCCATCTTTTTATCAATAAGTTATGGAGTAATAGGTTCGATTCCGAGAGCACTTTTTGTAACAACTCTTTGGATATGGGCAGTAGCTTTTCTTGTGTCGGGACTTTTATTTGTAATGCAGATAAAAAAATTGCTTAGTGAAATGGAAAAAGGAGAAGTATTATGCACGAATTAAAGTTGATGGATGTACAAAAAAAATACAAGGATAAAGAAGCAGTCAGAAAATTCAATTATACATTTACAAATGGTGTGTATGGACTGTTGGGAGAAAATGGTGCGGGAAAAACAACATTAATGAGATTGATTTGTGGTGTTTTGCAGCCAACGGGGGGAAGTATTTATTGTGATAATATTGAGATAGACAGTATGGGAGCAGAGTATCGTAGGTTATTGGGCTATTTACCACAGGATTTTGGATATTATGGTGATTTTACTGCAGAACGCTTCCTGCGATATATGGCGGCATTGAAAGCGCTACCGGAAGACTATGCCGATAGTTGTATTGACGAACTTTTAGATATGGTAGAGTTAAAAAAAGTGAAAAAGAAAAAGCTGAAGACTTTTTCAGGAGGTATGATACGAAGAATAGGAATTGCACAGGCACTTCTAAATAATCCTGAAATTTTGATTTTAGATGAACCTACAGCAGGGCTTGATCCAAAGGAGAGAGTACGCTTTCGTAATGTGATTAGTTCACTTGGAAAAAATAGGATGGTTTTACTGTCTACACATATCGTATCTGATATAGATTATATTGCAGACCGTATTTTGATTATGAAGAATGGAGAACTGATTCAAGAAGGAACGGAGAAAGAGATTACTGACAAAGTAGAAGGATGTGTTTGGAAGTGTATTGTTTCTGAAAAGGAAGCAGGGCAGATAACCAGTAGCTTCATTGTAAGCAATATGAGAAGTAGTGGAGAAAATGTTGAACTAAGAATTGTTTCAGAAAGACAGCCGGTTGCAGGTGCAGAAAATGTGGAAAGTACACTGGAAGATGCATATCTTTATCTTACACAAATAGCAGGGGGAGAAAAAAATGCGACTTTATAAGATGGAGCTTTTTAAACTATTTCAAAATAAAATATTTAAAATAGGAATGTTGGCTACGACAGGATTGCTGTTTCTGTATTTTTGGTTTGCAGAGGTCGGAGGAGAAATAGCGACAGTAGATGGGAAGTTTTATTCCGGTTATGAAGCAGTGCAGATGAATCGGAAGATTACGGAAGAATTTGAAGGTGATTTGACGGATGAAAAAGTGAATCAAATAATTGATAAATATGGTTTGCCTACAAAACTTGAGGAAAATATGCCAGGGTGGAGAGATGGAAACTTTTTAAATGATTTTGTTACACGATATTTTACCAATGGTGCATGGGAAAATGGTGTACTTCCAACGGAAAGGTATTCTTTGAGAGAAACAGAATTGGGAAAAGCTTATGATGAAATTGGGGAAACACCTTATTTGACATATACAACGGGATGGAAGGTATTTGTTGAAATGCTTCAGTTTGGATTGATTTTCGGAAGCATATTGATTATTTGCGGGGTGTCTACCATTTTCGCAGAGGAAAGCCAGACGAAAATGCTGCCATTAATTTTTAGCACAGTAGAGGGAAAACAAAAGGATGTTTATGCTAAAATTATAGCTTCTTTTACATTTGTAATTGCAATTTTTTTGTGGTTTATATTAGTAAATTTGGCTTTATGCTGGGTTGTATATGGGTTAGATGGATTTGGAAACATATCGGGGATGGTGCTATCTAGAAATGTAATTCTATCCGCATTTAAAATTTCATTTTTGAAATATCTTAGCAGTTTATTAGGACTAGGATTTCAAGCACTTTTGTCGCTGTGTGCGATTACGCTATGTGTTTCGGCAAATCAAAATAGCTCTTTTGGAGCGGTAATTGCAGCTGCAATATGTTGGGGGATGCCTATATTGATAAGGATGCTTTTTGGAGGAATTATATGGATTATAGTCGATGCTATGCCAATCTTTCTTGTTATGGAGGTAATCATAGATGATATATATGATATACAGAATATTGTATTGGGGATAAATATTTTTCTTTGCGTAGGCTGTCTGACAAAGGGAATGGTCTCTTATAAGACAAAGCAATTAGCATAAAAATAATTGGCTTATACAGGATGTGAAATGAGGTGATCATTTGGGAAGATTCTAATTTTATCATTTGAGGATGGAGAAGAGCATATTTTCAATCGTCTTTTGTCATATATTAATGAAGAAATAGAAGTTCTGAAACATGATGACTTCTGTAAAGAGAAAATTTATTTTGAAGGACTTTGTATTGACAAGTATAAGCGGATTGTGGTTCGTGACGAAAATGAGATTGAACTTACATATACAGAATTTGAAATATTATTGTTGTTAGCTCAAAATGCTGGAATAGTATTTAGCAAAGATCAGATATATGATAGTGTTTGGAAAGAGCCATATTTTGGTGATTACAATATTGTCATGAGCCATATCCGTAACCTGCGTGGAAAAATAGAGGATAATCCAAGTAAACCGATTTACATACAGACTGTATGGGGAGTAGGGTATCGCTTTAATAAAAATTTAAGCAGCGGTCTGTGAGTAGATTACAGATCACTGTTTATTTTTCGTTTTTAACACCCAAGAGATATTCACAAGATACATGAAAAAATTCAGCAAGGGCAACCACTTCATAATCCGGTACAAAGCGTGTCCCTTGTTCAATGCGTAATACAGTCAAATCACTAAATTCATATCCGGCAAGTTGGAGCTGTTCAGCTAATGCCTTTTGTGACATGTGTTTTTCGGTTCGTAATTCTTTTACAAGTTGTCCAATAATATTTTTGGAATTGTTTTTTTATTCCAGTACGGAAAGAAAAAGGAATGTTATTTTACTTTCCTATTTCATGGAGATGAGCGATGCAGATATTGCAAGAGAAATGAATCTGGTTCGCAGTACCATTCATGAACACAGAAGACGCTCACTGGAAATTTTGAGAAAGATTATGGAAGGAATAGCAGATGAAAAAGATGTCTAAAACCAGAAATAAAGAAAATTTGTTGCCTTTCCATATTATAAAGGCATGTGGAGACGGTAGTTCTCCTGTCCAAACTGAAACAAAAGCCGGATGATTACATTAATATTACGATTGAGCTTGATGATATGGATGTAACATCAGCTGAGACCAAGGTAACCTATGATGAGATAAAGAAGTATGTGGCAGAGAATAATGACGGAATGAAGGTTTCTAATCTGTATATCTCACAGGTGAAGAGAAAATGCGGAATTGAGGTTGGAAAGAATTATAATCAGGCAAAATCGGAAAATAGTAAACAGCCACAGTGTCCAAAAGAGAAAGAAAAAGCAATTGTGGAGGCATTGGAGCATTTTAAGATGATTCAGCAGAAATAAAAAGAGTTTGATAAATCGTTTTTGTCATTCACGACATTTTTTTGTCATTTCATGTCATCTTTCGGTTTTTCTGTCCGAAAACGTGTATACTGCTGTATAGCCAAACAGCGATTTTGAAAGATTTGACAGAAAAGGAGAAAAGAATGATGAAAAAATTTATGGCACTGATGATAAGTATGATGCTGGTGTTATCCCTGACAGCTTGCGGAGACACGGAGGAGACTACAAGTGATGCAGCTTCCGTAGAAAGTGTAGCAGAAGATGTTGCAGAGTCCGTGGAAGAGGAAATTGCAAGCGAGGAAGAAGCAGATACTGTTTCCAGCTTATGGGATTTAGCCAATGCAGAGACTCCGGATTTAGCAGGAACTACATGGAGTCTTGTCGGCGGGTGCTTAGATGGCGTAGAGATGGAGCAGGAAGACCTGGATGCTACGCTGGAGATGTACGGTGGAAAACTGGAGCTGGCATTTGCTGAAGATGGAACAGTACAGATGGTACAGGGTGCCGGTGCATGGGATGGTACTTATGAGTATCTGGAAGATGGCGGTATCAGCATGAATATTGATGCAGACGGAACTGCTTTGAATTATACCGGAATCTTCTCCATGGTTGGAGACCAGCTTGTATTAATGCTTCTGAATGCAGGTGATGACGAAGGATTAAATGGTCTGTACTTCGTTCAGTAAGAGCATACACGAAAGAAAACAATTCCAGACAGCGGATGCGGGATAATCCGTATACGCTGTTTGTGTATTAGAAAGACTAAATAAATCATAAAAGATGAAGGAGGAGTTCGTATGGGTTTGTTTTCCAGCAACAAGAAAGTGTGTCCGTTGTGCGGAAATCCTACGCCCAGATTATTGGCGTTAAAGGTGGAAGATACCCCGCTATGTAAGGAGTGTGAACGCAAAATTGATTTACCCCAGGGGGCAATCAATGAGATGAATCTGGAGCAGGTGAAACAGTACATGGAAATTTATGACCAGAATGAGGAATTACGGGATAGTTTCCAGGGAGATTATCGCCTGAATTTTGGCTTTTTAAGCGCCACCTTAGTTCTGGATGTAGCTCAGAGACTTTTCCGGTTAAGGGATGATGAAAATGCATGGGTCATGGATGCTGACAATTTGAAATCCTTTCGTGTTCTGGAAGATAGCAGGGTTTTATTTGAGGGAACCCCCAGTGGTCTGAAATGGTATGAGAGTAATGTCTACGAGAAAGCCAATGCCATGTCCAGTGCGATTACACAGTTTGAAATGCGGCTGCGGGATTACGAATGGCAGGAAAGGATGGATCGGGATCAAGACGATAGCGAGAAAATTCATCGTTTCCGCCCCACTTTTGATATGCCGGATCCCTTCAAGAACTTTTATGTAGAACTGACCTTGGATCATCCCTATTGGAAATCTTTCAGAGGGAAATTGGGGGCTCCGTCCTTTGACAGAAACTATCCAAGTGTGGATGGATATTTGAGTGAATATGACAGCAAAGTGGAAGAAATGCATGTGCTGGCACAGAACCTTATGCAGATTATGAATCCTTCTGCACCAGAGATACGAGAGGAAATTGGGAAAACAAAAACAGTAGCAAGTCAGATTATTCCGCCGGTCAGTGGCGCAGATGAAATCCAGAAGTATAAAGCCTTACTTGATTCCGGTGCCATTACCGAGGAAGAATTTGCAGCGAAGAAAAAGCAGTTATTGGGGATTTAGCCGATGAAAAGAACAAAATGGTTAGCACTTTTACTTACCGGGGCAATGACCCTTTCCCTCACAGCCTGTGCGGATGAAGAGGTCGAGGATGTCAGCACTGATCTGACAACAGATGCAGGAACCGCAGCAGACAATACAACGGACAATGGAGATATTGCGCTGGAAGATGGTAGCTGGGCAGTTTACTGGTATCTCTGTGGCAGTGATCTGGAGTCCAATGGTGGATTTGCCACCAATGATCTCAGCGAACTGCTGGAAGTAGAACTGCCGGAAAATGTGAATGTGGTCATAGAAACCGGAGGCTCTGCCGTCTGGCAGAATGACCTGATGGATGCAGACAAACTGCAGCGCTGGCTTTATAACAGCGAGGGACTGCAGCTAGTGGATGAACAGCCTTCTGCCAGCATGGGCGAGGCACATACCCTGGCGGATTTCCTTTCCTTTGCAAAGGAGAATTATCCGGCAGAAAAAACAGCAGTGGTATTCTGGAATCACGGTGGTGGCTCCGTAACCGGAGCAGCCTTTGATGAAATCTACGGCTATGATTCCCTCACTTTGGATGAAATGTATCAGGCATTTTCCAGTGTCTGGAATCCTTCCATGGAGAAACAGCCTCTGGAACTGATTGGTTTTGATACCTGTCTGATGGCAACGGTGGATGTGGCATATACCTTCGCAGATCTGGCACACTATCTGGTAGCCTCTGAGGAAACAGAACCTGCCAATGGCTGGTATTATTCCCAGTGGGTAGGTACTCTGGCGCAGAATCCGTCCATGAATGGCGAGGAACTGGGCAAGGTGATCTGTGATGCTTATTACGCAGGATGTGAGGAAGTGGGCACCCAGGATAATACGACCCTTTCCCTTACCGACCTTACCAAAGTACAGACCTTGTTAGATGCCTATGATACCTTTGGTGCCGAGGCTCTGGCAGCAGCCTGTACCGATCCCGGATTTTTCTCCCAGTTTGGACGTGTAGTTGCCCAAAGTGAGAACTACGGTGGTAACACCAAAGAGCAGGGCTACACCAACATGGTGGATTTAGGACACATGGCTAGACAGAGTGTGGGCATGTTAGGATCAGCACAGGAGGTATTAGATGCACTGGATGACTGCGTGCTTTATCAGGTAGGCGGTCAGTATCGTACTGAGGCAACCGGACTTTCCTGCTATTATTCCTACAACGGTGATGTGGAGGATTTCAACAGCTATGCAGGTCTGGGAGCAGGCGTTGCTTTCAAATATTTTTATTCCTATGAACTGACAGGAGAACTGGACGATTCCGGTATGGCTTACATTGCGGATATGGATTTTGAGGAACTGCCGGAGGTCAAGAACCTGTTAAGCACCGACTGGGATGGTGCGCCTCTGGATTTGGACGAGGATGGTATATCCTTCTTGACCCTGGGACCGGAAGCCAATGATATTCTGGCAGGCATCGGATTCTCTCTTTATTATGTGGATGAAGAAAGTGATATGATGTTGCTGCTGGGAACCGACAATGATATGAATGCGGACTGGGACAACGGTGTATTTTCCGATAATTTCCGTGGTGTTTGGGGAAGTATTGACGGAAACATTGTCTATATGGAACTCAGCTATGAGAGTGAGGATTATAATTTGTATGCCATTCCGGTGCTTTTAAACGGCGAGGAATATAATCTGCAGGTAGTATACGACTTTTCTACGGATGAATGGAATGTCCTGGGAGCAAGACAAGGAATTGATAACAGTGGTATGGCGGACAAAGAACTGCGGCTTTTGCAGGAAGGGGACGAGATTACCACAATCTGGTACATGTCAACGGCCTCCGGTGATGACGAATTCGAGCCTTACACCGCCGCCACCGTTACCGTGACAGCAGATACCGCCTTTGGCGAAATTGAACTGCCGGATGGAAGTTATTCCATGGTTTATGAGATGCGTGACGCTATGGACAATTACGCGTACTCTGAACCGGTTACCTTCGACTGTGCCGATGGTGAAATCTATACGACCATCTATGTGGACTAATTGTTACTGGAACGAGCTACGAGAAATTAGTAACAGCTCATCCCATAAAACAAGATGCTTTCGCATAAGATAAAGGAAAAGAAATGCGGGAGTAGATGATATGAATGCCAGAAAATGGATCTTCCTAACGTTTGTGGGTTGTCTGCTTCTCTTGGCAGGACTTTATCATATACAGGCGTCTGCGGCAGAAAATGCCCGGACGCCTGTTATGCGTGAGGAAAAGAAAATTGCCTTGACGTTTGATGATGGTCCCCATCCGGTATACACGGAGCAGCTTTTGGATGGATTGAAAAAGCGGAATGTGAAGTCGACCTTTTTTATTCTGGGGGAGCAGGCGGAACTGTATCCGGACATTGTGAAACGGATGCGGAAGGAAGGACATCTTATCGGAAACCATACCTATTCCCATCTTCAGTATTCCTCATCCAGAGAGCTTGAGTTTGGGCAGGAACTGGTGAAGACCAATGAAATCTTAAAGGATATTACCGTACAGGATTGAGGGTTTTTCTACATCATTCGTCAAAGGTGTGCTGGACAATCCGATATATTGCGGTAAGCTTGCATTTGGAAGAAGAAAAAACGAAAAGATTCCGGGAACAAGGAATGAATACCATATTGTAAAACAAAAAGATTATATGCTGAATGATGGAATCCATGAGGCAATCATATCAGAAGAAATGTGGAATCAGGCACACAGAAAGCGTTAGGAGACAGGTGTTTTAAAAGAATACGGATTTAATCTGAATCAGTTAACGGGTGACACACTAGAAAGCAATACTGACGGCGCTATTCTGTACCAGTATCTTGAAAAAAATCTGCAACGTGCAAAAGTTGCCCCGGAAGTAAAAAAAACAGCGTGTGCTGAATCAATTTACACTGATAAAGGACAGACCGCAATTAAACACAAAGCGTCAAGATTTGGGTGATAAAACACCTCTGAAATATTTTGCAGAGTATATCAACAATAATATTTTTCAGGCGATTATATCAAATGGACGTGAAGATTATCTAGGACGTTTTTATGGCGAATTTGTTTCTTATTCAGGCGGTGATGGTCAGGCTTTGGGCGTTGTGCTTACACCTCGGCATATTACGGAATTATTTTGTGAATTAGTGGATTTGAAACCTACTGATGTTATATTCGACCCATGTTGCGGCACAGGTGGAGTTTTGATTTCCGGAATGCACAAAATGTTGCGTGCTACAAAGAACGCTGCAGAACGCAAACACATTAAGCAAAGAGAATTTTCATTGTTTTAGCTCGAATTGTTCATATACAGAAATTTAATATGATTATAAATGTGAAGAGCTGAAATGGAGTTGGCTGAACTGGAGTTGACTTCAACGGAAAGTAAAGCAACTTATGCGAAGAATAAGGATTATGTCTTAAAAGAGCATGGGTTGAAGGTTTCTAATCCGTATATTTCACAGATAAAAAGGAAATGTGTAATAGAGGTTGGGGAGAACTATAATTTGCCTAAGTCGGAAGATAACAGACAGCTACAATGTCCGGTGGAGAAGGAAAAAGCGATTAAGGATGCGCTGGAGCATTTTGTGATGGATATACAAAATGCGTATCTAGCAGAGGACACTGTGAGAAATCTATAAAAGAAATTTTCCGGGTACAGAAAGCTTGGAAATATGTAAGCGGATTTTTTTGAATCGAAAATATTGCCTTTTCCGTAGCGAGGCTGTATCATCAAGAAAAGAATTATCGGAATTATCTTGAAAAGATGCAGAAGTGACTAAGGAAGGAGGGAAGCTTTGAATAAGGAATTTGAACGCTGCTGCACATTTCTTGCTGAGATGATAGAGAAGTACGGTCTGGATGTTTTACGTGATATAGCTGTAGAGCTTCAGTTTGCTCCGGAAACTTGGCGTGATGATGCAGAAGGAAAAAGACTTCGGTATGAGGCTTATGCGAAGAGATTTCTGGAGCGGTTTAAGGAAGCTGCATAAGGGTTACCGGCATCCTGCGAAATTTGTATCAAGTTTTCATCGAAAACTTGATATGTAGACCGAGACATTTGCGAAGCAAATATTGCATGGCGAGGGTTCGTTGATTGAGTGGGATGTATACATACGTTAGAGCGTTCAAAAAGAAAAAGATATAAAAAACGATTGAATTTTTGGAAAGTTGGGCATATTATAATAGCAAATATATTTCTTTGATAAGTTGGTGGAAGATGTATAGAACCTATTGACTTTTGAAGGAAGATTTGCTAAGCTCTCTATAGAGAAAGTTTACCACTGACCGATAGGTGGTATATAAATGGTCGGGTTGAAAGTTTACCGCTGACCAATATGCGGTATATAAATGGTTGGGTCGAAAGTATTGTCCTCCACCAGCTCTGGTGGAGGATTTTTTTACCAAAGGGTGGATGTACATGAAGAAATCAGGATTTTATATTATTAAAGATTCCTTTTTTGTGGATATGAATGAACCATATCTTAAAGGGAATAAAGAGGGTAATAGACCTCATTATTATTGCTTTGAGGATTCGGTTTCCGGTTTGTATTGGATGATTCCGTTATCAAGCAGAATAGATAAGTACAAAAAAATTGTTGAAAATAAGAAAAAAGCTGGAAAACCTTGTGATATTATACATATTGTGAAGTTGGATGATGATAGAGAAAGTGCTTTTTTGATCCAGGATATGTTTCCGATTACAGATGAATATATTGAACGGGAATATACGATTGCAGGAAATCATTTGATGTTAACCAGTGAGCATACTGTAAAGGAAATTGAGCAAAAGGCAAGAAAAGTGATGGGCATGTTAAAGAGAGGTGTTAAATTTACACCTACTCAAGCGGATGTTATGAAAATAATTGAGAATTTAACAGAGAAATAATGGCCGTAGAGAGGCAAGGGTAATGCCTTAATCCAAATATCTAATTAGCGGGTAGACAGTCAGAGTGATGGCTGTCTATTTTTTTGTTGAATTATAGTTGGAACAGCGGTATGATTTTGTTGGGACAATGGAGGGGCTTGTGAAAACAGTAGCATTGATTGGAGGTTTACATGGAAATTTCAAAAAGCGATTGGAAATTATTCATAGCATGCATTGCTGAATGGCAGGAAAATTATATGGAACATTTAGTGAAAGAATATATTGATATGTTGAATGGAAACGGAAATGCCTCGGATAAGTTCTGGGAGCTGGAAGAGCGAATAAAGAAGGATAAGAAACATCCCGGAGTTATGCTTGAATTAAGTAAAGGAAATATGATTTTCGATATTGTGGCACTGATTAATAGTGGTGTGATTACAACTGCTGATTTGGAAGGTTTTAGTGATGAATTAAGAGAAAGTATTGACTTTCTTGTACATAGGTAAACGGTGCGCATACACATATATGAATTGCGGGTGATATTTATGAATATAGAAGCATATGATGCAGAGTCTTTGAGGAAGCTTGTCAGACTTCTCGAATATGAAAATCGGATATTGAAAGAAAAACTGAAAAAAGAAAATATTCCATATGATGAAGTCAATCCATTTGAAGAAACTATAGATAACGTGGAAGAGTATGATCCTGATCAGGGAGAACGTATTGTTAATCCGCCATTTATAACAGAGGAGATGGCGACGCAATTCTTTTCTATGTTTTGGGGACGAGAGGATGTTTTTGCCAAGCGAGGTAAAAACGGAGGTTATTTTCCACAATGCGATAATCGTTGGAATGATAGGATATGTCCTAAACAACGAGGCGAGAAGATGTTTTGTGATGAGTGTGAAAATACAAAATGGACAAAACTGGATGTTAAGAAAATAATTGCCCATTTGTTGGGCTATAAAGAGGATGGTTCGGATGTAATCGGAGTATATCCATTATTGCCGAATGGAATGTGCAGATTTATCGTGTTTGATTTTGATAACCATGAAAGGGGCGCAGAGGCGACAGATTTTGCCAATACAGATAATGAATGGCATAAAGAAGTGGATGCCCTTAGAAAAATTTGTGGGATAAATGGTATTAAGCCATTGGTGGAGCGTTCTCGTTCCGGTAAAGGCGCTCATGTATGGATTTTCTTTAAGAAAGCCATACCGGCTTCTGTAGCCAGAAATTTTGGCTTTCTTTTATTAGACAAAGGCTCTGCATCAATTAATCTGAAGTCGTTTCATTATTATGACAGAATGTATCCTGCTCAGGATGTGGCAAGTAGTATTGGTAATTTGATTGCTTTGCCTTTGCAGGGACAGGCTCTTAAAAATGGTAACAGTGCCTTTGTGGATGGGAACTGGAATGCGTATCCAAATCAGTGGGATGTTTTGCTCAATAAAACAGAAAAGCTGGGCATAGAAGATATTGAAAAATATATGGCAAAGTGGCAGGGAGAGTTAGCGGAAAGCCGAGGGATGCTTGCTGGTTCTGATATGAATAACAGACCGAAACCCTGGAAAAAGAAGTGTGAGTTTGTTAAGACAGATGTTGTAGGCAAACTTCATATTGTGTTAAGTAATGGTGTTTATATTGATACGTTAAATCTTATGCCAAGAATACAGAATCAGATTCGAAGTCTGGCAGCCTTTGACAATCCGGAATTTTATAAGAATAAGAGACTGGGATATTTAAATTATTACAATTTTAGTGCTGTATATTTGGGAAGGGATGTGGATGGATATATACAGATTCCAAGAGGACTGAAGGATCAAATTATAGAAGCATGCAAAAAGTCCGGAATTGCTGTTGATATATCTGACCAAAGGGAAAAAGGACGACCAATCAGAGTTTCATTTAATGGAGATTTACGGACACAGCAGGAGTTGGCGGCAGAGAAGTTATTGACTTATTCAGATGGTGTATTAAGTGCGGCAACGGCATTCGGTAAAACGGTTGTGTGCAGTTACCTGATTGCGGAGCGTAAGGTAAACACGCTTATTTTGTTACAAAGTAAGGATTTGCTTAACCAGTGGGTTGAAGAACTGAATAAATTCTTGGATATCAAAGAGGAGCCACCGGAATATGAGACGAAAACTGGAAGGAAGAAAAAGAGGGATAGTGTTATAGGGATTCTGCATGGCAGTAAAAATACTTTAACAGGTATTGTGGATGTTGCAATGGTGGGGTCTATGTACAGTAAAGGTAATTTTAATGATTTAATTAATTCATACGGAATGGTAATTATGGATGAATGTCACCATGCGGCATCTAATACATCCATGGAGTTATTGCAGAAAATTAATGCTAAATATGTATATGGAGTTTCTGCTACACCAAAACGTGGAGACAGCTTGGATAAGATTATTTATATGCTGCTTGGACCACTCCGGCACAGATTTACAGCCTTGGAAAGAGCACAGGAGCAGGGAATAGGACATTATTTTGTTCCGAGGTATACAAGAGTTGTGGATACTGCTGACAGCAAGGATGATATCAATAAAGCATACAGTCTGATTAGTGCCAGTAAAGTGCGTAATGAGATGATTGTAAATGATGTGAAAGCATGTATTGCGATGAAGCAGACTCCGGTCATTTTGACGAAGTTTAAGGAACATGCAAAACTTTTATATGACACTCTGAAAGAAGAAGCTGATCATGTATTCCTTTTATACGGAGATAATACGGATAAAGAAAATGCGGATACACGAGTTAGATTGAAGCAGGTTCCTAAAAATGAATCTCTCATTTTAGTTGCAACCGGACAGAAGATAGGAGAAGGGTTTGATTTTCCGAGACTTGATGTGTTGATGCTTGCTGCACCGGTATCCTTTGAAGGGCGTCTGGAACAGTATGTAGGAAGATTAAATCGTGACTACGAAGGAAAAGAAGCTGTTTTTGTATATGATTATATTGACGCCCATGTGAGATTCTTTAATAAAATGTATAGTAAAAGATTGAAGACATACAAGAGAACCGGATTTTCTATATGGACGGGAGATGAACAGACTAAGCAGATAATTAATGCGATATATGATTCCGGTAATTATACGGAAAAATTCGAGCAGGATATTGTGGAGGCAGAGAAATCAATTGTAATTTCCAGTCCGGACATACGACAGAACAAGATTGACAGATTTTTAATATTGGTCAAAGACCGTCAGGAAAAAGGTGTAAATGTAACAGTCATCACAACAGATCCAGAAGAAGTGGTTTATGGCAGTGCAGATGTATGTTATGGCTTGATAAACGAGATGAAAAAAACAGGAATAAATGTAGTAATAAAGGCAGAAGTCGAAGAAAGATTTGCTGTTATAGATGATGAATTGGTATGGCATGGAGGTATGAATTTGCTTGGTAAGGTAGATATATGGGATAATTTGATGCGTATCAAAAATTATCAGGTGGCGGCAGAACTGTTAGAGATAGCGCTTGGTACTACAACAGAAGCTGAAGGAGACTGAGAACTATATGAAAAAACAACAGAGATGCTACATCTATACTCGTGTATCCACCTCCATGCAGGTAGATGGTTACAGTTTAGATGCACAAAAAGATAAATTGCATAAATACGCTGATTACCAGGATATGATTATCGCGGGCGAATACTCTGATGAAGGTAAATCTGGTAAAAGTGTGGAAGGAAGACCACAGTTCCAGCAGATGCTTCAGGACATTGAGTCGGGTAAAGATAATGTCGACTTTGTACTTGTGTTCAAGTTGTCTAGATTTGGTCGAAACGCAACGGATGTACTATCGTTCATTCAGAGAATGCAGGACTTTGGTGTTAATCTTATCTGTGTGGAAGATGGTATTGACAGTTCCAAGGATGCAGGAAAGTTGATGATTTCTGTCTTATCTGCGGTTGCAGAAATTGAGCGTGAGAATATTCTGGTGCAGACCATGGAAGGTCGAAAGCAAAAAGCAAGGGAGGGTAAGTGGAACGGTGGATTTGCGCCTTATGGTTATCAGCTTATCAATGGAGAGTTACATATAGCAGAGGATGAAGCTGAGGTAATACGTATTATTTACGATAAGTATGCCAACACAACCATTGGCATTGCAGCTATTGCCACATTCTTAAACAACAGCGGATACAAGAAAAAGCTTCGCCAGAACAATACAATAGAAGGCTTTTCTACATCCTTTGTAAAAGGTGTGCTAGATAATCCTGTATACTGTGGAAAATTGGCATTTGGCAGAAGAAAGAATGAGAAGATTCCAGGTACAAGAAACGAGTACCATGTGGTAAAATAGGATAATTACATGATAAATGATGGTATTCACGAGGCAATTGTTTTAGAAGAATTGTGGAATCAGGTACACAAAAAGAGACAGGAAACAGGTGTTGCAAATATCAAAACCCATAGTCTGGATCACGAGCATATTTTATCCGGTATTATCAAATGTCCTATATGTGGAAGCGGTATGTATGGCAATGTTAATCATAAGAAGCATCCTGATGGCGGATATTATAGAGATTATTTTTATTACGCCTGCAAGCACAGAACATTTGTAAATGGTCATAAGTGTACCTATCGCAAGCAGTGGAATGAGGACAAAATTAATGCAGCGGTGGAAGAAGTTATCCGTAAGCTGGTAAACAATCCTAAGTTTAAAACAGAGATTCAGAAGCACATCGGTAACAGCATTGATACGGAAGAATTGGACAGAGAGCATACAGGTTTGCAGGAGCGATTAAAGCAGGTAACCGGAGCCAAGAATAAATTGGCGAATCAGATGGATAATTTATCCGTGTCTGACAAGTATTATGACAAGAAGTATGAGGATATGCAGGTGCGTCTGGACAAGCTTTATGATGAGATAGAGGAAATTGAAACTTCCATTGAAGCGGTGGAAACAAGGCTGTATAATATTAAGCAGGAGAAAATATCCGGCGATAATGTGTATCAGTTCTTACTATTCTTTGATAAGCTGTACGATAGATTTACGGATATGGAGAAAAAGACATTTATGAAGAGCTTCCTTGCGGATGTGAATATTTACGAGGAAGAGCAGGCGGACGGAAGAATCCTTCGTAGTCTTAAGTTTCGATTCCCTGTATTTTTCAATGGGAAAGAGATATACGAGTTGGATTGGGACAACGAAAGTACCGTTGAGACTGTTGCCTTACTTTCCAAGGGAATGGTCGACAGCAGAAAAGTGAAGGTGGACTTCTCTCTGGAGGATATGGATTTATCTGAATTTAAGGGAAAAGCAACTTATGAGCAGATAAAGGCATATGTGTTGGAACAGACTGGACTTAAGGTTTCTTCGCTGTATATTGCACAGATTAAGAAGAAATGTGGTTTGGATGTGGGAGAGGATTTTAATCTGCCTAAGTCAGAGAATGCGAGACAGCCACAATGCACACCGGAGAAGGAAGAAGCGATTATGCAGGCGTTTAAGCATTTCGGAATTATATAATTGTGGATAAGTTGCATCGTGAGTCTATTTTACTGCTAAATAGCGAAAAAAGGACATTCCTGAACCGTAATTATTACGTGGCAAGGGATGTCTTTTTTGATTGTCTTGGAGTGTCCAAAGGACAAGGTAATGAAACTGAGATTTATTAAGACTTATATGAATAATATATATCTTATCTAATCATGAGATGTGAACAGGAAAAATGAAAGTTTGCGATATATTGTATATTGATTTTTCATAATGCTTAGATTGAGATTACTGTTGAATTATGATATTCTTATACATAGTTTTTTATAAAAACACATAGAAAGTCAGGGCACAAAACTATGGCGAAAAAAGAAGCGAATTTTGATTTATATATACATGATTTGTTAGTTGAAGCTGGCACTTTGGAGCTATGTCAATACCTTGGACACAAAAAGTTGAACTTTT
>UMAG01034012.1_pt1 | contig 17547 bp, 7 predicted proteins | sample 1963651 | NCBI WGS metagenome assembly UMAG01 (sample SAMEA4835910, study PRJEB28245) | human gut metagenome | biome: gut microbiome; material: fecal sample | place: Denmark | collected 2008 | reverse complement strand
ATTTAAGAAATGCCATAGGCGAAAAATCTTCATAAAATCCCTGCTGTTGTGGCATATATCCAACAATTTTCCTAAAATTTTTTCCAAGCTTCAATATGTCTTTTTTTTCTTTATCCTGACTATATAAAATACTTCCACCATTAATCTTATCTCTTGAAATATTATCGGTAATAAGATTAATCATAGTACTCTTTCCTGCACCATTTGAACCTAATATTCCATATATTCCTGATGTAAATTTATAATTTATTCCTTTTAACGCTTGTACTGTTCCATAAGTTTTTTTTAAATTTATAAGCTCTAATTCCATATTTTAATTAACTCCTTTCCTTATCATTTTTATTTATAACAGCCTTATGCTGGAATACATTCATAATATATATAGTTGCGCCTATTCCAATCAAAATAATTATTCCAGTCAAAAACCAGTAAACAGTCATCGTCCTTCCGCTTTCTATCCAACATCTGAAAAATGCCATATACTTTACTATTGATATTTTATACATAAACTTAAACCCAAGCATATACAATAATTGTGGTAAAATAATTACCAGCCCTGCAATAAAACAATATGAATATTTAACATATATAGATACAACTGACATTATCATTTGTATTCCCAAAAGGAACATATATTTAATCATAAAATCAATAAAAATATATACTATTATCGGTGGGTTTATTATGTAATTCTGAAACAGCATTATACTTTTCAATGGTGCTGTTATATTGGTATATGTATATACACCACAAAGCTTCTTATAATACATCCCATATGTAATACAGGCAAATAGCAGACTAAGCATACTCTGGATAAACAACTTCTTTACCAGCCATTTTCTTCTGTTCATTCCCGTAAGAGCCAGACTCTTTACCATTGATTTCTTTTCATATGCTATAAACCCGCATGAAATAACAATAGCTGCAATAACATTTATCATTGCAATAAGTTCCTGATTATTCCACTCTCTGTTTCCTATTGTTTCTGTATACTCATATGGATTAATTACAACGGCTGATATTCCCTTCTCATTCATCTGTTTAATATAATTAAAATTCTCTTTTACAGTATTAAATAAGTCCTGTCTGTTAGCAAGAAGTGTTTTCGCGCCTTCAGCAGAATAATCAAAGTTATCAAGAAAATCTTCATATTCATCATTATATTCATTATAAATATCTATTAATTCCGTACCATAACTTAACCCTTCCGCTTTCTCATAATATCCTAACATATAACTCTTTTTGGCATCATATATAACCCCATAGCTTGGCTCTACATTAGCTGCAATATATGCAAGAAGCAGCAGTATCCATATTATTCCCTGTGAAATTAATATCTTATAAACTTCTTTACCGAAATTATTCGTCTTTACCATTAATCTCATAATATATGTCAGAATTAACTCTATAGCGTTTTCTACTATATTCATCTTACCAGTGAAATATTTTCTTATGCTGATATATGCACTTGCAAACAAAGCCAGTATTCCTATAAATACCGATACAATTATCGTAGTTGTTAACAAAGATACTGCAATGTTAAAACATCCCCAGTTAAAGTATTCTGCTGCTTTATTCGGAAAAAATAAATAATATACATTCAGATACTTAAATATCTGCAATATAGATTTTGCTGAAATAACCTTATATATCACCACATCAGCCACACAAATACAGCAATAAAAAAACAGACCAATATTTACATTGCCAAAGCACAATAAAATTGCCCATAAAACAAGCGATAATACAACATTTGCCAATATCGATAATAATATTATTAATCCTAAAAACTGTATTCTTGAAAGCTTACCCGAAGTAAGTATAAAATATTCATCACTTACGGCTGCAACATTCAGGTCTTTTACACCATCATATCTGTTAAGCAGCATAACCGCTGACTCTGTATACAGTGCAACATTCGTTACTACCGCCTGTATTAACAATATTATACTTCTCTTAACAAACAGAACTCCCCTTCCACTCTGACCTGTATGTACAATATGATATAATCCGTTTTTTCTTTCCGAAAAAAACATATATACTGTATATACACACGTAATTAATGTTAATAAATGAATATAATTATTCTTATATAATTTTTCTAACCACAATCCATTACTTAATTGTACATCTGCATCTATTATCTGTGATAAATCATATTGCGTTTTTAATAAGTTGTTATATTCAAAGCTGTTCTTTTTATAAGTTCCCGCTGTTGCATATAATATTGCTGTCTGTCTTTTATCCTCAATTATCCCCTTGTAATTATCTATATACTTTGCCTGCTGCATTAACTTCTCTCTTGCCTGTTTAGCAGCTGCTGTCTTGTCAGAACTGTCACTGCCATTGATTTCATATTTCTGAAAATATTCCTGCCACGCTATCGTTGCCGCTTCCGTACTCAGTTTGCTATCTGACTTAACACCTTCAGCCGTATTAAGCATTTCTATATATGCATATGTTACCTGCAGGTCATCTGTTTTATCGCTGACAAGTATCAGCATATTAAACACTAATAAACATACTAACAGACCTATATATGTTTTTCCAACAATTCTTTTAAGCTCTGCCATAACATCCCTTCTCCCCGTAATTATTTTTAAAAAGCAGGATTAAACATTTTATATTTAACCCTGCTCTGTAACTATGATAAATTCTGATATATCTGTTTTATTGATGCAGTGCCACTATTCAGATAATCCATTTTATTTATTACTCCTACGCCTGTTGTTATCACCTTTTTATACGGTTTGCTATTAAGAGATTTTAAATTCTTATATACATCTGAATCACTATTGCTGCCCATAAGAATATATCTTTCGTCAATCCCATATACACAGATTCCTGATGCATCCACAACAACAGAAGTATCCTCTGGATACTGCTCATAATATTTTTTTGCTTTTTCCAAAAATTCCTCATCATATTCCATTTCATATTGTGCTTTTAATGTACCATTCATATCTATTGCTGTGAAATATGACTTTGTTTCTCTGCTTTGTGTAGACTCAAAAAAATATAAATACTCACCATCACTTTGTAATGAATACAACTTCTCCATATCTGTAGTGTAAATAACTTCACTTGTATTTTTATCAAAATTAACCTTAATTAAGGTATCATTATTATTACCTGTTGATGATGTCATAATGTAGAAATTACCATTACTATCCATCCTGACATAACTGCCATCTGACATACCATCTACTTTTCCTGTATTTTCTCCAAATACATCTACTCTGTCATCACCTGTATATGTCCATAATTCTGTATATTGACCTGTACTTAAATCATACTTTGAAACACGGTATTGTACATTATTATCATAAAAATACATTCTCCCTGTTCCGCCAGCATAAAAATAAATATTATTATCTGACAGATAAACGCCAAAACCATTGTTCTCTCCAGCTTTCATAGCATAATCTCCCGGAAACTGAAATTCTCCAAGAACCTCTCTTGATGAATTGCTTTCAAGCCTTATTCTACATATATAAAATGGTGCAATATAACCATTTTTTGCATAGTCAGCATCCAAAAATGATGTATAGTAATAAAAATAACCATCTGATATCATACTTGCCTGTACACTGGTTACCATTATCTGCTCATCTTTTACTGATGCAAGCTTTGTAATACGTTCTTTATTTCCAAATGTAGCATCATACTGGCATAAATAATAATCCCTGTCTTTAGTAATCTCAATACAATATAAATGATTATTATAATACATAACTTTTTCATCCATGCAATTACATTCAAATGTGCCATTTTCTGCATTAATTCCACTAACATAAGCATCACATGTTTCACCATCATGATTACAGTTTACCTTAGAGCATAACGGCATATTGACATCGCTATTTATATTATAAAAATACAAAACATTGTCAATTATATAATAATAGCCATTTTCTGCTATTGCCATATCTGACTGCCCATATACCCCCTGCTCCTTTTCCTGATTATATACATAATCAGGAAAAGGATTATTATTATCAGACTGTTCCTCATTTATCTGGTATTTAGTACACGCCGCCAACATAGCCATCATAAAAAATATAGCACTTAATACCGCCTTTTTCCTCATAATAAGCCACCCCCAGACCATTCAGACTTTAGTCACTTAATTAACTTGTTATCATTATATATCATAGTCCTTACATATAGCTTACACATTCGTTTAACCGCTCAATTAATTTATTCCCCAACCTTTAAAGTATCCATCCGCCAATGCCAGACATAATATTTCCACGCTTTTCTTTTTCACTCTTTCGTTCGTGAAATACAATATATAGTACCATATTCCTATATTAACTAATATTTGTACCACTATGATATATATGTCAAACAAAAAATATCCTCTGGCAGATAACTTTATAAAATAAAGTCCAATCCACCAGAGGATACTTATATAGCATATAATATATTTACTTTTATCGGTTTTTGTCTTCTAACTCAATCTCTTCAAGTTCAATTTCTTCTGACACATTTTCTGATGATGTATCTTCTGTATCTGATATACCAGAGTTATTCAGAATATCCTCTGCATCAGCATCATAATTCTTATCAGATAAATCATTTTCATCCGCGCTATAAGAATTATCTTCATAATCAGCATTATTATCTTCAGCATAGTCAGTACTGTCATCTTCGCTATTGTAGCTATCCTTTACATCACCTGCATGTAAAGTCCTTGATGAACCATCCTTAATATTAATCAGCTCATCATATTCGTCAGAATCATCATAATCATCCATAGCCTTTACAAATGCTTTCTTGCTTACTTTAAGCTTGCGTGAGAGCATTTCGACCATAACTGCAAGGATTATGATAACTATAGCAAGAGCAGCAATAATAATCATAAATATAAGATTTATGCCTTTAAATAAGCTAAAAGAACCTGTACTGCTGTTATTCTTCCTGTCTATTATATTAAATACCGGCTCATCCGCTGTATTATAACCTGCGTAACCCTGTATAGTTCCATCATTGGTATTATATCTGAACCATCCTGTTCCGCCTGTTGAGCTCACACCATAAAAGAGTGCATAGTTGCCAGTCTTATCAAGAAGCACTTCCACTTCCCTGCCGTCTATATCTATCTTTCCAAGCTCATATCCATCCGGAAGCTCCATAGAAGCTGCATCTATAGGAAGTATGCAGTATGATAATTCCGGCTGTGATACTTCTATGTACTTTGAAAATGACTGGTTAACGGAGTCATACACATAAAAGCCGCTCTCTCCTGTGCCATCCACACTTTCAAGATATACTAATAACAGGTCTGTATTAGTTCCCATTCCTACTGCAATCTTAACACCATTGTAGTCTGAATCTGCCTGTACATATCCGTCTGGAAGAGGATATTCATCAAAGGATGATATTATCTTATATTCCCTGCCGCCTACATCAACATTTGGCTCCTGAATAGCACTTGTATCCGGTCCATCTGTACCAGACTGGCTGTTATCCGGCTGGCCGCTGTCAGTCGCCTTTGTCGTATCATCCGGTGTTTTAACATCATCGCCCTTTGTTGTCTTTATTGTATATGTTCTCTTGCTTCCGTCCTCTGCCGTAACTGTAATGGTTGTTGTATTAAGTCCCGGGTCCATACGTGTTCCTGATACTTTAACTGTTGCCTTTGAGTCATTGGCTATGGCACTTACTGTAAGCTTGTCGCAGTCACTTCCCACCGATGTAGTATATGTGGTAACACTTGGTGAAAATGCTGGCGAAAGCACTCCCGGACTTATCTCTAACGAACTTAAAGTGTCGTCAGATGAATAGCTTGCCGGTGCTGATACGCTTACACTTCCTGATGAGGCTGCCACATTCATACTATCCTCAGTCTCTGAGCCTATCTGCGCTGTTGACCTTGCAACTGATATTGTTGAAGTACCCGGCTTTACAGCCTTAAATGTAACATTAAATGTAGTACTTTCCGTTGATACAATTCTTATCGTTCCATTGCCACCTGCGTCATATCCTGACTGTGCAGTGATTATAGATGCATCATAATTAACATAAAAATCGCACAGCATAATATTAGAACCGCTTACTGTTATTGTGATTGTAACTGTATCCCCGACCTCACAGCTTCCTGAACTTACAGATATTCTTGCTGTCTCTGCCGCTGATACATCTTTTTTATCAAATGTAGCTGTCATCATCATAAACATAACGACAAATGATAGAACACATAATGTAACTTTTCTGATTGCTTTCATTATATTCTCCATTTACTGCTGTATATACTTTATATCCAGAATATGTCTTTTTATGTATAACATATCCATACTTGTAACATCGCTGTCCTTGTTAGTATCTGCTGCTAAAAGATAAGCACCTGACAATGTCTTAATGTAAAGAATATGTCTTTTTATATATAACATATCCATACTTGTTATTCTTCCATCGCCATTTACATCGCCATATATAACAACATCATACTGGGCATATATACTTCCATCCTTCTTATATATAACAAGCTTATTGCCTGTTGCCACTGTATCATCTGCAGCACACTCACTGCCAGAGCTGTTAAGAAGCTTTCCGTAGCAGCCATTAGTGTAAGTAATTCCGTTAAGTATACTCTCAACACTGCTTCCAACTCCGACTCCTGTAACTATGCCCTTATCATTATCGACATTAAGGTTACTGCTAAAGCCGTCACTCTCGCCAGAGCCGTTATTATTGTTATTATTTCCATTATCCGGCTTTACCGGCTCAGGATTTTCATCTTTCTTTCTTACAACACTGATAGTATAAGTCCTTGTTGTGCCGTCCTCCGCTGTGACTACTATGTTGATGGTATTATCACCAACTGATAACTCATGGCTGCCTCTTCCGCTTACACTTGCATTAGTATCTGCTGCCGAAGCTGATACATCTATGCTTGTAACATCATTGTCAACTATAAGACTGTAGTCTGTAGTATCCGCCGCAAATGTTGGTGTAAGTGAATATCCGTCAACTGACAGACCTCTTAACCAGTTATTAGAGCTCTTATTGCCATCCGGTATAACACATCTTGACGATGGCATATTGTCATATACCGGTATTGTAAACTTAAATGTAGTGTTGTTAAGTGTACTTGTGCTGTATGCCTTCTTTGCCCTTGTCGCCTCTGAACGTGGTGCAAGTACATTGGTCATATACTGATGTGAAAAGTTCTTTATATCAAACTTCTCATAGTATATAGTATCCTGGCCTCTGTTGATATACCACTTTCCAAGGTTGATGGCACCGCCTACAACCGCTCTGTATCTTGTATTCCATGGGCGCATATTAGTGTCATCTGTCTGCATAGCATACTTAAGGCCATTCTGCACCGCTGAAAGTCCGCCGCTTGCATACGCATTCTGGCTGTAATAGTTATAGTAGCCCTTATAGCCGCTTACATTTCCAGATATCTCATTACCTGCGCCATTAGCACCCTGTTCCTGTATAATTCTTGTTGCAAGATGATAAGGACTGACCTTTGACACCTCACCTGCATACATAAGAAGTGATGCATAATCATAGCCATCTAAGTCGTGGCTTGAGTTTTCCATAAATGTTCCACTTATGATATTACGCACACCCTCTGTATTATGTACAGAAGAGTCATACGAAAGGCTTTCAAACATAAATATATATGTATCATTAAGGAAGTTACGTGGGTCAAGCGCATACTTTATAAGTCCTTCCGATGCCTGAACCCATCCGCCACTATCTAATATTGTGTACTCTCCTGTTTCCCAGTTATAGCAGCCTGCGTCTGTCGACTTCCATGAAGCATCTGCTGAACTGTATATAAGGCTTCGTCCTATAACATTCTGCGCATTTACCATAGTATCCCAGTCCCTGCCGTTATGGTCTGCCACAAACACCCACAGAGGATACTGTTCGTGAAGCTGTCTTAAGCTCTCCCTGTAGGACGTTGGGAAATTCTGTGCATTAAGATAATCCTCAAAGTTATTATCCGGCTTATAGTCAGACTTCTTATCCTTTGTCGTGTACTGTGAAGTTATATATCCTCTTGTGTATTCCCCATCAAGATAGAACCCGATACTGTACCACGTATAGGTTGAACTTGTGCTTACTTCCTCGTATATATCAAACTTAAAGCCTCCGTTGACCTTAGTTACGATACTGCCGTTAACCGGCTTGGTTCTTATTCTTAAGTCCGTGACATCATAATTGACATAACCTGTCGCTATGATACTGTCCTCGGCTTTAACCTGTAAAACCCCTGTATAACCATACTGCGTACATATAAGTACTATTACCATAAGTACAACAGCCGTTATCTTTTTTACAATACATCTGTAGTTTTCTTTCATCTAATCACCCAGTTCCTTATGTGACATTATTCAAGTCTGATGCAGCATCCTGTTGTCTTAGTTACTCATTAATTCTTTCCAAACTCTGACAGCTTAAGACCCTCATTACGTTCAAGTACCATATTGACAGACCAGCTGTTAGCAAATACAAGAAGTGGATTACCCTTAAGGTCCTTAATCTTCTTCATATCTGATGTACCAACTATTCTGTTTACATCTATCTCCTGTGGATTTTCTATCCATCTGATATGCTCATATGGAAGCGGCTCAAGCTTTATATCTACATTATACTCGTTCTTAAGGCGGTATTCCAGTACTTCAAACTGAAGAACACCAACAACACCTACGATTATTTCTTCCATACCTGTGTTGTACTCCTGGAATATCTGGATAGCACCTTCCTGCGCTATCTGGCTGATACCCTTTATGAACTGCTTACGCTTCATAGTATCCATCTGTCTTACTCTTGCAAAATGCTCTGGTGCAAATGTAGGAATACCGTCAAACATAAACTTCTTGTTAGATGAGCATATAGTATCACCGATTGAGAATATGCCCGGGTCAAATACACCGATAATATCGCCTGCATACGCCTCTTCAACGATATGTCTTTCCTGCGCCATCATCTGCTGTGGCTGTGAAAGTCTTATCTTCTTTCCACCCTGTACGTGGTTAGCCTCCATACCAGCAGTGAACTTTCCTGAACATATACGCATAAATGCAATTCTGTCCCTGTGTGCCTTATTCATATTAGCCTGTATCTTAAATACAAATGCTGAGAAATCTTCTTTAAATGGGTCGATAGGACCAGCTGAGGAATTACGTGGCAGTGGCGATGTAGTCATATCAAGGAAATGCTGTAAAAATGTTTCCACACCAAAGTTAGTAAGAGCTGAACCGAAGAATACCGGTGTGAGATCACCTGCCTGTACCTTTGCAAGGTCGAACTCTGCACTTGCACCGTCAAGAAGCTCAACATCCTCATCTAACTTAGAAAGATAAGCATCGCCTATCTCTGCCTTAAGTTCAGGGTCATCAAGTGCAATATTCTTAGTTGCAACTTCCTTCTGTCCGTTCATCGCAGCCTTAAAAAGTGACACTTCTCTCTGCTTTCTGTCATATACACCCTTGAATTCCTTACCACAGCCTATAGGCCAGTTGATAGGGCATGTTGCTATTCCAAGGACATTTTCTATCTCATCAAGAAGCTCGAAAGGGTCGTTAGCCTCTCTATCCATCTTATTAATAAATGTAAATATAGGGATATGTCGCATAACACATACCTTAAAAAGCTTGATTGTCTGCTTCTCAACACCCTTTGAGGCATCTATTACCATGACGGCTGAATCTGCTGCCATAAGTGTTCTGTAAGTATCCTCTGAGAAGTCCTCATGTCCCGGTGTATCAAGGATATTGATACAGTATCCGTCATAGTTAAACTGGAGTACTGAGGAAGTAACTGAGATACCTCTCTCCTTTTCTATCTCCATCCAGTCTGAAACCGCATGCTTTGCTGTTTTCTTACCTTTTACAGAACCAGCTAAGTTGATAGCTCCTCCGTATAACAGGAACTTTTCTGTAAGAGTTGTCTTACCAGCATCCGGATGCGATATGATTGCAAATGTTCTTCTTTTCTTTATTTCACTTGTAATATCTGACATAATAATCCTCATTTCTGCGTAAGTTTAAAATCTATTTTTCACACTAATCTCCGTTCTTCTAGTTATAAACCTAGTATAACTAATTTAGTATATAGTATAAAGCTCATAAATTCAACCGTTCAGACATATATTTAAGAACCAACATTTATCTCTCTCCCCAGTGTAAATGAATATATAAGCTTTTCCTTAACCTCAAGACCTGTAAGCTGTGACAGGGCTTTAGCATAATAATCAAGCTGCACGCTGTATCTTTTTATAAGTTCCTTCTCTCCTGCTTCTCCCTTTCTTACACGGTCTGTCTTATAGTCGACTATAACTATCTTTCCATCTTCTATTATAAAAAGGTCTATTACACCCTGTACAAGCTGTCTGTCATACTCAAACACAAACGGCTGCTCACGCCTCATATTGCCGCTTATGGCAGCAGCTCTCACTCTTTTTCCTATAGGTGAACTTACAAATGTGTATATATCCTTTACATTGATATTATTTATCTGCACCTCACTCATACGCTCAGTTTCCAACATTCTGTGGATATCCGCCTGTACATCCTCAAAGCTTTCAACATTATTATAATCAAGACACTCCATAACTCTGTGGTACGCCGTTCCTCTCTCATTCGCCCTCAGAGTTTCTTCACTTCCTGATATAAACTTAGGAATAGTCGGAATAAAACTGTCTGCACCTTCTTCCACATTTTCAGTATCAGCAGCCCTGCTCTTATCTTCATCACGCTCTGCCTCATCATAAGCAGCCTTTATATCATCATGCATAAATGCATCACCATCATAGTCAGCCTCCGCCTGCATCTGCTTTAATTCTGTTACTGTAACCTTAACCTTTCTGTCAGCATCAGGGTCTTTGATGTACGGTGGAAGCTCCTCTGTCTTTTGTCTGTCATATACATGTGCCTTATCATCATTGTAAACATCTGTATCATTCAGGCTTTCTTTAATATTTTCTTTACTTTCGTTAATGCCTGTATCTTCATCTGCTGATACATTTTCAGACTGTGCCTCTTTACTTATGGCTTCATCTTCTTTGATAATATCCGCTGAACTTATAAGGCTGAATTCAAATGTACCTTTATTATCCTCCTGCTTCATAAGTGCCACCGGCATAATCATATCAGAATATCTGTCTATATTTTCACAATCTGCATACGAATATACACCATTGACACAAAGCTCATCTGATATCATCTGCCATGCAGACATTTTCTTATCTATGCTGGCTACACCGCCTACCATAATAAGCTTTTCCCTTGCTCTTGTCATTGCAACATATAGCACACGCTCTTCCTCTGATATTGAGTCCCTTAATATCTTTCTTGCTATTGCCCCTTTAATAAGTGTAGGTGTCTTGGTCTGTCTTGTGAGGTTGACATAATCTGTTCCTATTCCAAGCTCCCTGTCTATAACAAGCTTATTTCTTGCATCTGTTTTATTAATCTGCTTATTAAGTCCTGCCATAATAACTACCGGAAATTCAAGTCCCTTACTCTTATGGATACTCATAATTCTGACTGAGTCGCCATTGCCGCCCGTTCCTGATGAGTCCGTAAGTTCTATATCGTACTTCTGTAATCTTTCTATATATCTTAAGAAGTTAAACAGTCCGCTATAGCTTGTTCCCTCAAATGATGATGCCTTATCAAGCAGTACATCTATATTCGACTGTCTTTTCTTACCTGCCGGCATAGTTCCAACATAATCATAATATCCTGTATTGTATACAATATCCCACAGAAGGTCATATATTGTCATAAGTCTTGACTTTTCACGCCATACCTTAAGCTTATCAAGAAAAGCTTCACATTTATCAGAAAGTGCTGAAAGCTTTTCTGCATTTTCATCAGTATCTTTTATTGTAGTATCCTTTATAAGGCTCTGCATCTGCTTTACAAATAATCTGTCAGCACCTGCACTCTTCTTTCCATACACTCTCAAGTCAGCCAGCTCATCCTCTGTGAAACCGCCAAAGTATGATAACAGCACTGCCGCCATAGGAATGTCCTGCAGAGGATTATCTATACATGTAAGAAGGCTTATAAGAACCTTTATCTCCCTTAACTTGAAGTACTGCTGTGCCGTATCTGCCATAGCTGGAATATCCCTGTCTAGAAGTATATTTACTATTGTATCCGCCCAGCCGGAAAGTGTTCTTGTAAGAATTACTATGTCCTTGTACTGTATTCTCCTATAGTCGGATAAGTCTGTATCGAAAACATAATAAGGCTCATCCTTTGACATGAATTTTTTTATTCTTTCTGCCATATACATAGCTTCTGCTTCAATACTGCTGTTTTCATCATCTTCTGACGTATCTATAAGCACTGTTTCTGTGCTTTTCTCGTCCTCCCACCCAAAGTTTCTTTTGTCCGTACACTCTGGATATTCAAAACCGCAGTTTAGCTGCTGATTGCTGTCATACTCTATGCCGCAGTAGTTCCTGTTCATAACCCTGTAGAACACATCATTAGTTGTATCAAGTACATTTTTCCTGCTTCTGAAGTTCTTCTGAAGCTCTATCTTACAGTCACTTATTACCCCTGTTTCCTTCTGTTCATCATAGCCGGAATAACTATAATACTTATTCATAAAAAGCTCAGGACACGCAAGTCTGAACTTATATATACTCTGCTTTACATCGCCAACCATATACATATTATCGGGAACATCACTTAATCTGTGCTTTGATACCGCCGTAAGTATCTCCTCCTGTAACTGGTTGGAGTCCTGATACTCATCAATGAGTATTTCATTGAAATATTCTGCAAGTTCATCTGCAACATTTGTATATTCTTTACTTCCATCCTGCTTTGTGACAAGAATATCAAGCGCATAATGCTCAATATCACTGAACTCGACTATTCCCCTGTCACGTTTTTCTTCTTCCATCCTGTCAGCAAAGTCCTTTGACAGCTTTACCATCATACTTATTGCTGGTGCATTGGAATGTACATCCTCCATAAGACTGTCAATATCCGCCGTAAATACTGTCTTAAGCAGTCCTGCTATGTATTTTTTATACTTGTCACGCTGGACTTTGACATATTCTTTTAAGTCATCCCTTGCATCCGGCATCCTTTTGGTACTTAAACGTGTGAATTCTGTCTTAATAACTCTTTCTGAGAGCTCATCAAAGTCTGCCGCATCTATAATCCTGCATATATTCATATAATCCGAATTGATTGCATCAAGATAGGATATCGGTCCGTCAACCCTGCCACAAAGCTCAATCATATACTCATATTTTCTCTTATAGTCACGCGCAGAACACTGTATACTTTCATACAGATTGACAAGTACCTTATTATTGCTGTTATCCATACCTGTGTATGTGTCAATAACCTGCTCATACCATTCATCAGGCCATGGATTACTTCTTGCAAGCACATATATCTTCTTTATTATCTCTTCGATATTGGCATCACTTCTGCCAGTTCCATATGCATCTATGAGTGCTAAGAACTGCTCATCACTTTCCTTATAATAATCCTCAAGCATATCCTGCATGACATCATTTTCAAGAAGTGTTATCTCGCCCTTGTCGGCAACGCGGAAACCCGGGTCAAGATTAATCTCTGAGAAATGATTTTTTAATATCCACAGACAAAAGCTGTCTATAGTTGTTATCTGTGCATTATTTATAAGTGCTATCTGCTTGATAAGGTTGCTGTTTTTCTCATCCTCATCGAGCATATCATCCAGCCTGTTTCTTACTCTTGCCTTCATCTCTGCTGCCGCTGCCTTTGTAAATGTAACAACAACAAGTCTGTCTATATCTGTTCCGTTTTCCTTAGTTATCTTATTCACTATTCTTTCTACAAGCACCGCTGTTTTACCTGAACCGGCAGCAGCCGATACAAGAATATCCCTGTCTTTTGTGTTCATAGCATCAAGCTGCTGCGATGTCCATGACTTTGCCATATATAACACTCCTTTTTATGACTCAATTTCCTCTTTAATCCTGCACCATATATCCTCTACGCTTAAGCTGTTAAGCCTTCTGAACTTAACTCCCGGCATATCCTCACTAAAACCACATACACTGTTATATGGACAGTAATTACAACTGCTGTCCTGACCTCGCTCATATGGATTGATATTGATACTTCCGTCCAGTATTTTGGTTGCTTTGACGACATTTTCCCTGTCAACGTACTCACCAAGCGCCATAAGCTCATCTGTTGTAAGCACTTTGCTCTTAGATGCATCTATTCTTCCCGACTTGCTCACTGTAACCGGAATATTAAGAGAAGTTCCCTCTGTTGAATCAAGCTTGCTTATAATATTTCTGTTAGAATTGACTACACCCTTCATACGCAGCTCTTTTCTTATAAGCTCCTCAATCTTATCATCATCGTCCTGCCTTGTTTCAACTATCGGATTGTCTATATTATAGTAAAGCAGTCCTGCCGGAACTATATTCTTGCCCTTATGTCTCTTTTTTTCAAAGCTTATAGCCTCTCTCATATAGGTAAATAACTGTATCTTAAGTCCATAGTATGTCTTTAGCAGGTCAAAGTCCGAGTGTCCCGTCTTATAATCGACAACCTTTACATATACATTTTCATCATCTTCACATATATCTATTCGGTCTATCTTTCCCTGCATAAAAAATGTGACATCGTGAGGTAAGTCCTCTATCTTAGTTAAGAAGCCTTTCTCAAATGTGTCAGGTATAAACAGTCCGTCTGCAAGCTGTTTTCCTATCGCCCACAGTGTCTTATCCGCCAGGTCCTCCATACGCTTTATAAGGAATTCGTTACGGCTCGTGCTCTTTAATATCGTGTTTCCATAGCTGTCCGCAATGGCATGTATACTCTCTGACACCATACTTCTTCTTTCTTCGTCAGATAAAAGCACGAACGATTTCTTATTCTGTTTTATGTTCTTTGATACATCCTCTATAACCGCATGAAGTATCGTACCAAAGTCATTTACCGCAAACTTATACTCCTCACGCTCATCCAGCTTCAATCCATAGCGGCAGAAGTACGCATACTGGCATGCTGCATACTGCTCAAATGATGTGACACTTCCTGTAAGCTCTTTTCCATACAGGTCAAGCGCAACACCGTCTGCAAGTATCTTTGCAAGGTTCTCGTCACTCCACTCAAGCTCAGCCTTTGGAATTCGTATATATGAGCGCTCTTTTGCAGCATCGTCATATGAAAGCACATCCATTCCCGGAAACATTTTCTTAATCATTCTTATAATATAAGATGGCAATATTGCTTTCATATCCATGCTGTTATGTGCATAAGTTATATATAGCTTCTGCGATGTCTTTGTCATAATAAGATACAGATAGAATCTTTGTACAAATGCTTTCTCCCTCACTGACATTGACAAAGAAACATCCATTGTCTTAAGCTTTTCCCTGTCTGTTTCCGACAATACGCTTCTGCTGTCGCTTTTTTTAGGAACATACCCGTCATTGACCCCGACAAAGAACATAGCTCTTATATTATCAAGTCGTGTTCTCTCAATATCACCTATAACTATACAGTCCTTTGTAGGGGGAATAAGTCCTATTTTTATCTCATCAAAACCAGATGACATAATACGGTTATATTCTTTTACAGTTACCTTTTCACTGCCTAATAGCTGTACCAGCTTATCAAAAAGCTCTATTATCTTTGCGTATATCTGTCTGTATTCATCCTTATTATTGCTTGCAAGCTCAAGCATCTGCTCCTCACACTGTAGTCTGACTAACAGTTCATACACTGCTGTTGTCATAGCCTTAACATCACCGTCTGCACTCTTAAGCTTATCATCAAGCTCTGATAAAGGCTCTATAACTCTCACTCTCAAGTCATTTAACATTGTAAGGTCAGTAGCCATGGCACTGCCCCGGAACTTTCTTGTCCACTCTGTATTCCACTGTCTTCTGCCCCTTATACCGACTGCAAGGCAGTAATTATCAAGAATATCTATCTCATCATCTGATATGCCCGTAAGTCCTGTCCTTAAGTATCTGAATATTGCATCATAGGTATAATTCTTCTCAACAACATCAAGAGCCGCTGTTATCATTTCAACAAGACAGTTGTCTGTAACGTGGAGCTTCTGGTCAAGGAAGTATGGTATATCATTCTGTGCAAATATGTTGGCAGCAAGCTTCCCATATGCCGATATATCACCTGTAACAACTGCTATCTCATTGTATCTGTAACCTGAAAGTCTTGTAAGCTTTAATATTTCTCCCGTGACATACTGTATCTCATCCTTTGGAGTGATACCTGCATACATCACTATGTCATCAACCCTGCCGCTGTAGTATCTTGTACCTGTACGGAATATATTTTTTTCAAGAAATGCAAGCTCCTTTGATGACTCAAATCTTGTCTGCACTTTCTTATCAGCATTTTCTATTACTATGCTTTCTGCATTAATATGCTGCTCATCACATATTTTATTAAGGTGTGCAACTGTATCCTTAGTCATATAGAAAAGGGTCTCTATTCCCTCATTGACATTGGCATGCTCATTTGCATCTATTGTAAGCGCCACTTTGACCTCGCTGCACATATCAAGAAGTATTGACATAAGCCTGTACTGCACCGGTGTAAAGCCTGTAAAGCCGTCAAATGCTATAATACTTCCTCTTATCTTAGCAGACTCTGTCACTTTTCTGCACATAAGGTCTAATATCTCTTCTGATGTTATATAGTGGTCTTTTATAAATTCCTTAAACCCACTGTATATAAGTGATATATCATCAAGCTTCATTCCTAACAAACTATTGTTATCCACACTCTCATTAATATCCATAAGCTTATCCACGCCTATATCATACTGGAGCATTTCTGATATAATTGACTTCATCTCTGATACAAAGCCTGTATTGGATATATTACTTCCAAAAAACCTTAGCGACTTTTTATTCTGCTCTAATACTCTTCTTACTATAAGATTTTTTCCTGTATCATCAAGAACTGGATAATCTGTTGCCCCGACCTCTTCAAATACCTTGTATGCAAGTCTTTCAAAGCTCACAACATCTATATTCAGTATTCCTTTTCTTGGGTGAAGCTCAACAACTCTCTTCTGTGTCGCCATAGTATACTGTTCAGGAACAACAATAATATAATCCAGTGACGGATTTTCTATGGCTTCTTTTATTATGGAATTGTACAGATATGTGGACTTTCCAGCCCCCGAACCTCCTAGTATATACTGTAACGACATAGTGTAATCTCCTTATTTACGATTAGATTATTCAATCTTTTACATTTTTTCTAAATATGTTACCAATATTACATTTTCAGATAATTATATCTTTATATTTATATGCAATACCGTTCTAACCTTCAATCACGCATCATATATTCTTACAAATAGTATCCGGCACAGGAGGATTAATCTGATGAGTGGACCTACCAGAATATTAGTCATACCACTTAAGAAACTGATAATAACTATATGCATAATTGCTGCATTTATCATAATAGCAACTATATATATACTCTCTGTGAAAGAACCAGACAACAGCCCTGCAAGTACAACCAGCAGGCAGAATAAAGCCAGTACTGCTACATATTCTCC
>UMAG01027264.1_pt1 | contig 17572 bp, 13 predicted proteins | sample 1963651 | NCBI WGS metagenome assembly UMAG01 (sample SAMEA4835910, study PRJEB28245) | human gut metagenome | biome: gut microbiome; material: fecal sample | place: Denmark | collected 2008 | reverse complement strand
CGTAAATTAAGTTGGCATGTTTTGACCCCAACATCATATCAATTACATTATATGAAAACATGAGACAAAATACAAATAAAAAAAAGATAAATTACTTCTATTCACGTCTTGATATCTCATCCCCACTCTGTTTACACCTTGCCTTGTCAATGTACATGTTCTCGTCCGCCTGCTTTACTATCTCCCTTACATTCCTGCCTTTACCGCTGGAATAGCCTACAGCACTTGAAATTCTGAATGCATTCTCCGTTCTCACCTCAGACATTCTCCTTCTCACCGCTGCGACCATATCCTTAGCCTGCTCATCACCTGCATTATCTATTATCATAACGAATTCATCGCCTCCTACACGGTATACCCTGCAGCCGCCATGCACAAATTCGTGGAGAATACCGGACATCTTATCTATAAGCGCGTCCCCCTCCGAATGTCCATATCTGTCATTGAGCCCCCAGGTTACAACCATGGCTATAAAAAACCATAGAAAGCTTCTGAGTGTACGCACATTGGATTTTTTCTCCTGATATCTCAATTCTAAATTGTACTGTTCAATTAAGTCATTCATAGCCATGCCTCTTTCAAAATAATCGCATGGGTGTTATTATGCCATTTATACAAAAACATGGCAACTATTTACTTATAATTAGGCTAAATTAACTATATGTTCCTATACTGGCATTTCCACCTTCGCACTATAAATTATCTGTTGAATAATACTGTGTTCTTCTATTTTTTAATACTTTTTTTACATGGAAATATGCCGGTATAAGGAATGCATCCGCGAATATCCAGGCAATCGGGCTTCCGAGGCATACTCCGGTAAAGCCTATCATAGGAACAAGAACGAAGCCCGCAAGCGACCTTGCAACCATCTCAAGCACCCCCGCCAATATCGCAAACGAGGCGAAGCCCATTCCCTGAATAAGGAACCTCACAATGTTTACAAGCGCAAGCGGAAAATAGAATGCCGTATTCCATATAAGGAACTGTCTTACCTGATGTATTATCTCCTGTTCGCCGCCATCGACAAAGAGCTGTGCCAGAAGGCCGCCTCCGAATACCGCTGTCAGTACCGCTATAACAGCATATACCGCACCTAACAGCACGCATGAAGCAAGTCCATTATCAAGGCGGTCAAGCTTTCCTGCACCGACATTCTGTCCTCCGTAGGTTGCCATCGTTGACCCCATCGCATCATAAGGGCATGCAAGGAAATTACACACCTTTCCGGCTGCCGTAACTGCCGCAACCGCTGATGAACCAAGAGTATTCGTTGCCGTCTGCAATATAACGCTTCCTATCGCTGTTATTGAATACTGAAGTCCCATCGGCACACCCATCGCGCAGAGCGAACCCATCATGTGGGCATTGACAGCCCACTCATCCTTCCGGATATGGAGTATATCGAACTTCTTTATCATGTACCACAGACAGCCCACACCTGCCACTACCTGCGCTATCGCGGTTGCCCACGCAGCTCCGGCAACACCCAGCTTCAGTACAATTATAAAAAACAGGTCAAGTCCTATATTGACAATCGAAGAAATGACAAGAAAGATAACCGGTGTCCTGCTGTCGCCAAGCGCTCTTATAACTCCGGACACAATATTGTACAGGAACGTGAACGGTATTGCGGCAAATATAATCACAATATACTGATATGAAAAATCAATTATATCATCAGGTGTCCTCATAAGCTCCAATATCTGTCTGCACAACACTACGGTCACTAATGTAAGAACCACCGAAAAAGCTATTCCAAGCCATGCACAGTTGGCCACATATTTTCTCATTCCCTTATAGTCACCTGCGCCGAATTTGTGTGCAACCGGAATCGAAAAGCCATTGCATACACCCATACAGAAGCCGATAACAAGGAAATTGACTGAACCCGTAGCGCCTACACCTGCAAGCTCGTCAACGCCCAAAAAGCGTCCCACAATAACCGTGTCCACCAGATTATAAAACTGCTGAAATAAAAATCCACAAAGAAGAGGCAGAGCAAAACCCACAATCAGCTTCATTGGATTTCCCTTTGTCATATCCTTCGTCATCTCAAAAATCTCCTTAATTTACAATAAATACCCTTTTACATTAATTCTTCAGCTTCATCTGATGTATTTTTTATATGATTTACAGCAGCCTTAACCTGCTGTACAAATTCAAGATTCTTCTGGCTCTGCTCATATACCTGCTCAGCACTCACCGTAACCTCCTCGGTGACAGCCGACAACTGGGATATATTCTCGACAATCTTATTGTTAGACTCAGAAAGCCCGTTCACCTGCTTGTTGACATCATCGACATGACCTATAAGCTTCTCCATATTCTCATTAAGACTCTTAAATGATTCACTTGCTGTCTCAATCTTCCCACTCTGCACGCCTGCCGCTGCTATCGTTCCCTTAACCGACTCAGCGACCTCATTGGCATCAGTGCTCAGCTCATTGGCAATTCTTGTAATGTCCTCTGTCGATTTTTTGGTCTGCTCCGCCAGCTGTCTTATCTGCTCTGCGACAACCGCAAAGCCCCTTCCGGCATCCCCGGCACGGGCGCTCTCAATAGATGCATTGAGTGCAAGAAGGTTGGTCTGGCCCGAAATGTTAAGAATCATTCCCGCAATCTTTCCCACCTCTTCCGTTCTCTCCTGAAGCTTACGCATAGCCTCGCTGACCGTCTCGTTGGTAATAGCAATATCAGCCGACTGTGTCTTAAGCTCCTCCATAAGCTCCATGTTCATCTTCACGCTCTTATTAGAATCCTCTGCAAGCTTCACCATCTCCTCAGAGGTCCTGCCCGTCTGTGTTATTGCAGCATTGATGATGGATGTCATGTTATTCTGCTCCTGAATGCTTGCGGCAGTATTATTCGTTGCGGCAGTGATGTCCTTCATGCTGCCAGCGACGCTCTGTGTGCTTTCTAAAAGCTCATCCATAAGCTCGGTACTCTTAGCTGTATCTGCGTTGACACTCTTTGATATATCCATAACCTTGTTTAAAAAGCCCTGAAGATTGTTCTGCTCCTCCTTCGTGGCGCCCATGGCATCATCATTAAAAGCAATTATTATCTTCCCGACATTGAGAATGGCTATACCGATAAATACAGTTAATATGATTTCACAAAAGCTGCTGACATTCATGACAAATACGCCTTTTTTTATCTGTACCGCAGTCACGATGGCATAAATAACCGCCATTCCCACTGCCGTTTTTGTAAGCCCCTTCTTATCAAAATATGGAATCTGAAGCATAAATATTGCAATGATTGCAAAGCTTATAAAACGTGCATCCGACTGAACTCCTACAAGAAGGAACTCAATCCCTACTTCATAAGTTGCAATTATCTTAAGCTGCTTCGTTGCCCTGTTACGCATGTAAATAACCGTATTAGCAATTGTGAATGCTGCCATCACCACGATATTACCATATACAGTCATGGCTGAAATACTGCTCATAACCATCTTAAGCCACAGATATACAATAAATGAGCCGCCAAGAACTACTGTTGCAATAATATAGAACCTGTTCATCCTTCTGTATCTCTCTGTCATGTCATTATACCTGTACTTCTTAACTTCCATCGCAAACCCTCCCAAGTTATATTTTATAGTGTCTTATTTTTATAGTACTTTAGTTACATTGTAGATTATAATTCAAACTTAATCCTATTTCCAGAACTTTTATAAATCTTCCTCATTTTTTACTGATTATTTGCCTGTTTCCGCACAGCACTTTTCCAGGCAGCAATGCCAAGCTTCTTCCTGACAATAATATAGCACATGACCTGAAAAACTATGGTAACAAACCATGATGCCGGGTAGGATATGAACAGTATGTCAATTGAGCGGTGAAACGGAAATACTCCATATATCCATACCAGCCTTGTTCCGACCGTTCCTACAACCGAAAGAAGCATCGGAACAGTAGAATATCCCATGCCACGGAGCGCCCCCGGAAAAAGATCCATTATGCCGCACAGAAAATATGTAATGGTCGTAAATCTCAGAACCTCCATACCCGCCTTAACAACCTCAGCTTCATCCGTATATATCCACAGAAGCTTATTTCCAAAAAAATAAGCGCTGCAGCCTAACGTGAGCGCTACCGTCATTGACAGACCAATGCACTCTAACAGAACCCTTGTCATCCTCTTATAATTTCCGACACCGAAATTCTGGCTTGTGAAGCTCATGCATGCCTGTGTAACGGAATTGACCGATGCAAACAGAAACCCGAATATATTATTAGCCGCAGTGTACCCCGCCATCGCTATTGAGCCGAACGAATTTACCGATGACTGCAAGAGCACATTGGAAAAATTGATTACCATGCTCTGTATTCCCGCAGGTATTCCCACCTGACAGATCTGCTTAATATACACCCATCTCAGCTTAAGCTTGGAGAACCTGAGCTGATAGCTGCTGTCCGTCCTGTATAGACAGATAAGCACAAGAACACATGAGATTATCTGCGATACCACCGTCGCGATGGCAACTCCTGCCACGCCAAGATGAAATACCGTTACAAGAAAGATATTAAGACCCGCATTTACAACTCCCGCTATGACAAGAAAGAAAAGAGGTCTTTTCGTATCGCCCACGGCTCTCAATATGGAAGCTCCATAGTTATACATCATGAAAAAAGGCATTCCTACAAAATATATTCTCATATAAAGTGTTGACTGGTCTATGACATCATCGGGTGTATCCATCAGCTCCAGCGCACCTCTTGCAAATATAAGCCCGATGAACACCATGACCACTCCGCTTATGAGTGCCAGTGCCATCGCACTGTGCACTGTCTCAGACATCTCCTTATCGCGCCCTGCTGCATAAAAGCGGGCTGCAATTACATTAGCCCCCAGTGATATACCTATAAAAAGGTTGATAAATAAGTTAATCAAGGAGGTTGTGGAACCCACAGCGGCAAGTGCATGGCTTCCGGTAAATTTTCCAACTACAATTATGTCGACCGCATTGAACATAAGCTGTAATATTCCGGACAACATGAGCGGAAGTGAAAACGATATCAGCTTATCAAGCAAAGTGCCGTTGCACATATCTATCTCATATCTTTTACTATTGTTTCCCATAAAAATCCTTTCCGTTTCATAACCAAACATTACAGTATTATTATGATTCCATGCCCAAAAAGCGGAAATCCGATGCGAACCTGCCCGCATGAGGATTTTGACCTCAACGTCATGATTATAGAACTATTGTGCGTTTTGTCAATATTTTTTATGCAGCCGCGCTTGTTGTATTCTAATGTCATGACACTGATTTAATCAGAAAAGGAAAGTATCTATGGACAATGAACAGGCATTTTCCACAGATACTTTCCTTATTATTAAGTTATTTTATTTCCGCATCCAAAGCATTTTGTTTTTATGCTTATTTTCTTAAGCCATGCTTTTGGCGCAGTCAGTTAAATTTTAAATACCCCAATCTCCTCCATGAGCTTCTTCGCTGTCTCGTCACATCTTTCCACCTCGGCAGTAACACTATCAGCCTCAGCCTTGACATCAATCGTCTTCTGTGCAATATCTGTTGTACCCTTAGCACCTTCGTTGGTCGCCGTGGCGATTCCGTCCATTGAGGAAAGCACACCATCAATAGAGGCTAAAAGCTCCTCCGATGTAGCGCTGAAATCACCGATAAGCATATCAATATACTTGGCATCCTGATTATATGCATCCACAACCTTATCAAACATATCATAGCTTGCAACAACATCCCCACCTACAAACTCAAGGAGCTGGCCGGCATCCTCTGAAAGTCTCTCAACCGAAGCCGTAACCGCCTCAGTAACCTGCTGAATCTTAACAACAGCCTCCTTCGACTGCTCTGCAAGACCACCAATCTCTGTAGCTACAACCGCAAAGCCCCTGCCTGCATCGCCTGCACGCGCAGCTTCTATTGAAGCGTTAAGTGCAAGAAGATTTGTCTAGCTTGTAATCTCCATGATTGAGGATGACAGCACCTCTATCTGCTTAACAACTCCGGCATCCTCAAGTGCCTTTGTAAGACCCTCTCTTATACTTCTGTGTACCTCTGCGACATGCTCACGCTGCTTTCTCGCAGTAGTCTGTGCCTCGGAAGCGCGTTTGTGAATGTCTGCCGCCTGCTGTGCTCCTTCCTGTGAACGTGTTGCAATATTCTTTGCGGCTCCCTCAATCTCGTTAGCCATGCTCTTGACTGTATCCGATGAAGCAGCTGTCTCCTCCATGCCTGCCGCAAGCTCCTGTGTCGTAGCTGATACATCCTCAATATTTCCGGTGAGTGATAATACATTCGTCTTAACAGAATCCACAACCTCGCCGATGATATTGCCCTGCTCCTTCACATCCAGTATAAGGCCGCTGACCTGCTTCTTCATATTCTCAAGGTTCTCACTTAGTATTCCGAAGTCATCCCTTCTGTTCTGAAGCTGCTTAGGAAGCTCCTGTGTAAAATCACCCCTTGTGATATTTCCGATATATCCAAGTGTGTGCTTAAATGATCTGCTTAGCTCTACAGCCATATATACGCAGACTGCAAGTACAATCACCGCAAGCGCTCCGCCCATGCCTGCAATCTTGTTCATCGCAGATCTGGCATTTGCCTTCACAGCCTGTGTCTCATGGGCTACTGTGGTATTAATATAATCAATATAATTACCTGTTCCGATTACCCACTCAAACGGTTCAAAGGATTTACTGTATGCTCTCTTAGGAGATGGTTCCGTCTCACCTGCCTTAGGGAACACATAGTCAGAATATCCTCCATCCGGATTCCTTCCGGCACTTATAATGTCCTTCATATATGAATTACCGTTGGTATCCTTGGCATCCATACGGTTAGTGCCCTCAGTTGTATTTCCAAGAAGAACCACATTAACACCCTCATAGGTATCTGCCCAGAAATAACCGCCGTCACCATATCTTAAATCACGAAGAAGGCTCGCACCCATCTCCTTTGCCTTGTCAAGAGAATACTCTCCTCTCTCATAGCCCTCGTATACCTCATTCAGAAGAGAAATCGCACAGTCAACCTGATTCTTGATATTCTCATCATAGTCCGATTCAATGCTCGCACGAAGAACCATTTCTGAGTCCTTCTCCATCTCTGAGATGTTCGTTTCTGCCAGAAATACAATAGCAAGCGTGCCTACAAGGGTAATTAATGCAAGCAGTATCATCTTAACACGTACACTTAAGTTTTTCATCACTACAGTCCACTCCTTTTGTATTTTTTTATTATTTCATGCTTTTGCAAGTATAATCTGATTATACTACTTTTTCGTCCGAATGTGTAGTATTAATTTACAAAACGGAATTTTTTTTGAAATTTCAGTCTAAACCCTTTTATGTAAAAATAATAGGTAATCGCATAACATCGGCATGCAACTACCTATTACCAAATTAATTTACATAATTTACCTTCATCTTCTCATCAAGAGGATATCTGACAAGCTCTCTTCCATCAAGCTTCTCCCTATTCAGGTCAACAGCATTTATGCTGTGATTGTCGTAGGTCGTGTAATAATAGATGCCCTTCGTCGCATTACAGCATGAGGTGTATATCGTTATCTCATACTTGCCCTCAGCCACCTTACAGCAGCCTCTCTGCTGGTCAACACTTCCGAGAATATGGAAAAACTGGCTCACGCTCTCCTCCTCGCCATCTCCCGAGACGGAATTGAGCTTCGTGTATGCCACCCTCGCAAATCTCGACGCAGACGATAAATCTCCGGGAAGTCCCAGCGCTCCCATTCCCCTGCTGTAGGTTTTAAGCCCAACCTTGTCAGAGAATGTGTTCTGCGGCTGCTCCGGCGAGAGTGCCATATAGTTGTTCAGCATGAACATCTGCATCTCAAACGGCGGATTGTTCGTGAGCACTCCGACCGGATTTTCATAAACCTGAAGTCCTGAAGCTGTGCATTCAACAGTGACTGCCTCCTCCTTATCCGCAATCAGCCAGTGAAGCTGTGCCGCCGGAAAATGCTCGTTAAAGGTTGTCCCCACAAGGTTCATTCTTCCAAGGCGCTCCCTCGCCTGCGCCACGCTGCCGCACTGCGCGAGTATCCACGGAATAAACTCATACTGAGCCACATTCTCGCGCCCCTCCGATACCTCCTGATACTTCGCATTCCCGACAAAGTTAAGACCTGCCATTCCAAGCCCCTTCTCATTTACCGCATCATAATAGAGCGGATATCCGTCCGCAACATGAGCCATGCCGACTATGGCATAATGGCTCTCAAGCTTTCCCTCATGCCTGAAATCAAACACATAATTGCGGGGAGTAACCGTCACATCATCCCCGTATGAAAATTCATAGTCTAAGGTTCTTCCGAAGTAAAAATCTTTTGTCTTATAGGTCGCTGCTGTGCACATGGACTGTACCTCTTTTCTTCATTACTTTATGGGTTAAACAACAAATGAGACATACTTTTGTCACTTAACTCATTATATTACTATATGCAGATACTGCAAAGTATATTTTGCCATTAGTATGTATGTTTTATTTTCCTCTATGCCCCATTATATATTTTATCCCCATCTTCTCCTTTTTTATTGCGGCTCAGCATAAAACCTGCTTACCCTCCATGGGTTTATTCCTCTCATTTTCCTTCAAAAAACCCTTCACGCTGCCAAGCTGCCATCTCTCGTGGGTATAAAAGCCACTTTTTTCATTTTCTTACCCTTAAAATGCTCAAAATAAGGCAATTTGTGGGCATAGGAAGCAAAAATACGGCTTTATGCCCACGCACCACCCATAATCAGAGTGAAAAAGGGCATACAGCCGTATTTTATTGATTTTATACCCATGCGTACTGCAGGCAATGCCTGCTGACATTGCCTTCAAACATTGCCTTCAGGCATTGCCCGCAAGTACTGCCAACAGTAAGCAGTTTTAGAGTGGAACTTTCAAGCTTTGCACTTTGATATTTCTACACAAAAATTCCAACCACCAGCTTCACAATGAGCGCCGCAGCCCACGCTATCGCACACTGCCATATTACAACTCCTACCGCCCACTTCATTCCAAGCTCTCTCTTTATTGCCGCTATCGCCGCTACACAAGGTGTGTACAAAAGACTGAACGTGAGAAGCGCTGCCGCTGCCACCGGCGATAATACTGTACCGATACCTGCGCCGAAAAGTACCTCGAGCGTAGATACAACACTCTCCTTTGCCATGAAGCCGCTGATAAGTGATGTACATATACGCCAGTCGCCAAGACCAAGCGGCTTAAATAACGGAACCAGCAGCCCCGATATTCCCGCAAGTATGCTCTCGCCCGAGTCCTCAACCATGTTGAAATGAATGTCAAAGCTCTGTAAAAGCCACACGACTATAGTTGCAATAAGAATTACCGAGAATGCCTTCTGAAGGAAATCCTTTGCTTTCTCCCACAGAAGCTGTCCTACATTCTTAGGACTTGGCAGTCTGTAATTAGGAAGCTCCATGACAAACGGAACCGGTTCTCCCTTAAAGAGTGTCCCCTTGTAGAGAAATGCCACGAGTATTCCCACAAGTATTCCCAAAAGATACAGTCCCGTCATAATAATTCCTCCCTGCTTAGGGAAGAATACACTCACAAAGAAAGCATATATCGGAAGCTTAGCCGTACAGCTCATGAATGGTGTGAGGAGTATCGTCATCTTACGGTCTCTCTCACTGGTGAGAGTTCTTGTAGCCATGACAGCCGGAACCGTGCAGCCGAAACCGATAAGCATAGGCACTATGCTTCTTCCCGAAAGACCAATCTTACGAAGAAGCTTGTCCATCATAAACGCAACTCTTGCTATGTAACCGCTGTCCTCCATGAGTGACAGGAAGAAGAACAGTGTGACTATAATCGGGAGGAAGCTTAAGACACTTCCGACTCCTGTAAATATACCATCAATCACAAGGCTTCTGAGCACACCATTGACCTTAGCGGCAGCCATTGCAGCATCGGTGACCTGTGCAAGCTTATCTATTCCAAGTTCAAGAAGCTTCTGAAGAGCCGCTCCTACGACATTGAAGGTGAGATAAAATACCAACGCCATTATCGCTATAAAGCATGGGATTCCGGTATATTTTCCGGTAAGGATTCTGTCTATTTTCTCGCTTCTTATTCGTTCCTTGCTCTCCTTAGGTTTAACAACGGTCTGCTCACACAGTTTCTCGATAAAGTCAAAGCGCATGTCTGCTATCGCTGCACTTCTGTCAAGACCTCTCTCTGTCTCCATCTGCTTCACAATATGTAAAAGCGTCTCTGTCTCATTCTGGTCAAGCTTAAGCTTTTCAATTATGAGGTGGTCGCCTTCTATAGCCTTTGTAGCTGCGAAACGTACCGGAATATCTGCACTCTCTGCATGATCCTCAATAAGGTGTTCAACAGCATGTATACATCTATGAACCGCACCGCCATGATCCTGTTTATCGCAGAAATCCTGTCTTAAAGGGTGCTCCTGATATTTTGCAATATGCAGTGCATGCTTTACAAGCTCATCAACGCCCTCATTTTTTGCGGCAGATATCGGTATAACCGGTACGCCAAGCATTCCCTCTATGGTGTTGACATCAATGGAGCCATGATTTCCTGTCACCTCATCCATCATATTCAGAGCCACTACCATAGGAATGTCCATCTCAAGAAGCTGCATGGTAAGATACAGATTTCTCTCTATATTCGTGGCATCAACTATGTTGATGATTGCCTTTGGGTGTTCATTGAGCACAAAGTTACGCGATACAATCTCCTCACTGCTGTATGGCGACATCGAATATATTCCGGGTAAATCCGTAATGTTAGTGTTGGGATACCCTTTAATAGAGCCATCCTTCCTGTCGACGGTGACACCCGGGAAGTTGCCAACATGCTGGTTAGAACCGGTAAGCTGGTTGAAAAGTGTAGTTTTTCCGCAATTCTGATTACCCACCAGGGCATAAGTAAGCTTCGTTCCCTCCGGAAGCGGGTTCTCATCCTTCTTCGAATGGTACCTTCCATCCTCGCCCAGTCCCGGATGCTCAGATTCCTTTCCGTTCTCCACCCTAGCATGTGGGTTGCTTCTCTTCTCAATACTGTCAATCTCTATCTGTGCCGCCTCGGCAAGACGCAGTGTAAGCTCATAGCCATGAACCTGAAGCTCCATCGGATCTCCCATCGGTGCAAGCTTTACTACAGTAACCTCTGCACCGGGTATCATTCCCATATCAAGGAAATGCTGTCTGAGTGCACCACTACCCCCTACATCCTTAATAACACCGCTTTTACCAATCTGTAATTCACTTAATTTCATAACATAATTCTTCCGTTTTCCTAAAATGAAGTGCAATCTCAATCAGGGCAGACTGCCGGAATATTCCGGTGCACTACATCTTAAAATATTCAATACTTTTAACGAGCTTATCAGCAATCGTCTTCAGCTCGTCCGCACTATTGTACACCTGCTTAAAGGTATCTGCAACAATTTCTGTCTGCTCATAAGTACTTTTTGTGCTGTCAAGATTCTCGGCAGATATTTCTGAAAGATGTTCAACTGCCTGAAGCACTTCATTCCTGACACCTTCAAGTCTTCCTGAGCTCTCCTTTATCTGTGCAATGCTCTTCATGGAGCTTGCAATCTCCTCTATAACCTCTGCGACAACCTGCTGTGTTTCCTGCATGCTCTCGCTCTGACTGGCTATAATTTCCTGCATCTGCTGCATTGCCTGTACTGCCTTCTCCGAGTCAGCTCTAAGCACCTCTGCCGTAGCTTCAATCTCCTTGCTTGACTCATTAGACTGCTCCGACAGATTCTTAATCTGCTCTGCAACAACTGCAAAACCTCGTCCGCTGTCTCCTGCTCTTGCCGCTTCTATTGAAGCATTGAGACTTAAAAGACCGGTGTCCTCCGCAATCGAATTGATAAAGGTCGTAGCCGCCTGAATCTTTTTAACCGACTCATTTGTCCTGTTAGTCTGCTCCTGCACCTCACCAATTATCTTTTTGACATCCTCATTTATCTGTCTGAGGCTTAAAAGTGTTTTAGACGCCTTCTCACTTGAACGCTGCATTGAAGCAGCGTTACCGCTCAACAACTCTGCTTCATTTGATGTCTCTGTTATATTATCTCCCATAATCTTCATCTGCTCAGACGTACTCTGTGAATTTTCCGCCTGAAGCTGCGAATTATCAACAACCTGGCTTACCGCCGTGCGGACATCATTCATGGTTCCGTTAGTGTTGTCCGCTGCCGTTCCAAGGAGCTGTGAAGCTTCAAGAAGAGCCTTCGCGTTATCGGTTATTTCCTTTATTGTAGACCTCATAGTGTCACGAAGCGTTATGGTAACTCTTGAAAGCTCACCTATCTCATCCTTCTTCTTAAGAAGCTTATCATCAACCCACACATCCAGATTTCCTTCAGCCAGTCTGCCAACCAGCTGAATACTTGTCTTGATATTTCTGCTCATACTGCCTGCGAGCCTGATTCCAACTGCGATACATATAAGCATGACAACGATTACCGATGAACATATTGAGCTTAGAATACGTTTAACAACCGCTTCCTTTTCCTTTAAATTAGTACCCACAAAAATCATTCCTATAATCTGATTATCCGAATCATTCTGGTGTACAGGCATAAAATAGCCGTAATTTAATTCTCCCTCAATCGAAACTGCACTGCTGAAGTACTCCTCTCCGCCTTTTAGTACCTTCTCGACAATCTTATCTCCTGCTCTCGAGCCTAACACACGGTCACCGTTGGCATCCTTCGCGGATGTCATAATTCTTTCGTCTCCGTAGAAAAAGGTTACATCCATTCCGCTGTTGCTCTTTATCTTATCAACCAGACTCTCCGATTTGGATATATTATAGCTGCCCTTCCATATATCACCATTTGTGCTCTGAATATAATCTCCGGCATTCTGGTCATAAGCTGCAAGCGTTGCTGCCGCCGTTCCCTTCAGAGCCTCCTCAATCTCACTTGTCACCGCTTTTCGTACCTGAGTATTGATGAAAAAAATCGATATCACACCGAGCATAAGCACCGGGCCAACAGCTATCATCAATATTTTTTTCTTAATATTCATCCTTACCCTCCTACTCTACCACGTCCACGGTCTTAAAATACCAGTTAATCGCTCCTGTTATTTCAGCATCATCCAAAGTCCTGCCTGCTTCACCGACTGTCTCGCCTGTATTGGTTTCTATCACTCCGTCAAACACACCCAGCTCACCCGACAATATTTTTTTCTTAGCCTCATTCACCTTCTCAGCCGTGCCATCCGCACAGAAATCTGCAAGCTCTGTAATTCCCACAAGGTTCTCGCTCATACCTCCGTAATAATTGCTTCCATCCCATGTTCCATCTATAACGCTCTGAACTGCAGCCGTATAGTATGCACTCCAGTTCCAGATTACACTGCACAGACATGCATCAGGAGCCTCCTTGCTCATATCCGAATTATAACCTATGCCATACACACCTCTCTCCTCTGCAAGGGTCTGCGGATATGAAGTATCACAATGCTGTGTTATGACATCGCAGCCCATATCAAGAAGAACCTCTGCCGCCTCCTTCTCTGCTTCCGGAGCATACCAGCTGTTCGTAACCTTCACATAAACCTTAGCGTCCGTATTCACAGAATATACTCCCAATGCAAATGCATCAATTCCGCCTGTAACCTCTGAGTTGCTTGAATCCATCGCCGCAACATATCCAATCTTATCGGTCTTTGTATTCATCCCGGCAACAATTCCGCTTAAGTACCTTGCCTGATAGATTCTGCCAAAATAATTGTTAAAATTTCTGCCATTGCTCATATACCCCGTTCCATTAGAAAAATACACATCAGGGTACTCTTCTGCCATCTTAGCTGTTGTCTCCATGTACCCCCAGCTTGTGGTGAAGATTATATTACAACCCGCGTCAATACACTCCTTTATAGCCTTTTGCGTTGCCTCCTCGTCCGAATCATCAACATTGATTTTTCTCACTATCTGACTGTCCGACAAGCCAAGATTCTGCTGCATTCCCTGAATACCAAGATCATGCGTATAGGTATATCCGCTGCCCTCCGCCGGGTCTGATAAATGCAGCACTCCAACCTTAATTTCATCCTTGGATATACCCTTCTTTACAGTCTCCGTCTGCTCCTTATCCACAGCCACCCCCCGCGCCGTCTGCCTGCTGCTGTTCCCGGTGAGATTCGTCGCATAGTCATCAAGCTGAGTATCCTTCGAACATCCCGAAAGCAGCATACATGCCATAACTAATACCATCACTTTCTTTAAAAAACTTCTCATAGTATTTTCTCTCCCTTGTATTTTAATAGGTTCCAGAATCACATACCCTATTATAATCCAAGCAAAAATACAGTGCAATAATTTTTATGATTGTAGAAGAATAGTAAAGCGGACATTCGCAATCCGCTTTCGCTACTTGCTCATGAACGCGGTTCGCATCCCCCTTACCCACCGCTTAGTGTTCTACACACTTAATGCGGAGGATTGCTTATTCTGCGTTCAAACATTTAAGACCGCCACGCCTGATATGACATACTATAATATCAGGACCTGAGGGCACAAGTCCGATATAAGCTTACCTGTAAGAGGATTTTGGCAGCTATTGAAGCTGATATCCGAAGATTTTATGGAATAACAATTAATTTCGTCTTATTACAATATCAGCCTGTAAGGGATTACCGGAAAATTTGACATATTGTTTTCATGAATATATAATAGTACAAGGTCAAAAGCCGTTCTGCACATCATATTGCTGATACAACAACTGATATGCATAATTATAACACATTATAAGCCGGCATTTTTTGACTGTGCACATCATCAGATATATTTTAAAAAGGAGATACCAATGAAAAAGTTTAAAGAATTTCTTAAACGAAAAGATATCGAAATCTCTGCAAAGAGATACGGTATTGACGCCCTTGGTGCAATGGCACAGGGACTATTTGCTTCATTATTAATAGGCACAATCATAGCCACGCTCGGCGAGCAGCTCGGCATTGCCCTGCTGGTGACAATCGGCGGATATGCCAAGGCTGCAACCGGTCCCGCAATGGCTGTAGCCATCGGATATGCCCTCCACTGTCCGCCGCTTGTTCTGTTCTCACTGGTTGCTGTCGGTTCGGCAGCTAACACGCTTGGAGGAGCTGCCGGCGGTCCGCTTGCTGTTCTTATCATAACAGTACTCGCTGCTGAATTCGGAAAGGCAGTCTCAAAGGAAACCAAGATTGATATTATCGTCACTCCGTTTGTGACTATCGTTATAGGAAGCCTTCTTGCAATGCTTCTCGCACCGGCAATCGGAAAAGCTGCCAGCAGTGTCGGTGCCGCAATCATGTGGGCAACTGAGCTGCAGCCATTCTTCATGGGAATAATCATTTCCGTGATAGTCGGTATCGCACTCACCCTGCCTATAAGCAGTGCCGCAATCTGTGCCGCATTAAGCCTTACAGGACTCGCAGGCGGTGCCGCACTCGCCGGCTGCTGTGCCAACATGGTTGGCTTTGCAGTGCTCAGCTTCAGGGAAAACAGGTGGGGCGGTCTGTTCGCGCAGGGCATCGGAACGAGCATGCTCCAGATGGGCAACATCGTTCGAAATCCTCGCATCTGGCTCCCTGCCATACTCACCTCCGCCATCACAGGTCCGATTGCCACCTGTATATTCAAGCTTCAGATGAATGGTGCCGCCGTAGCTTCGGGAATGGGAACCTGCGGTCTGGTAGGCCAGATTGGTGTGTATACCGGATGGCTCAATGATATAGCATCCGGAACCAGAACTGCCATCACAGGCTTTGACTGGCTGGAGCTTGTACTCATAAGCTTCATACTTCCCGGTGTTCTCGCATGGGCATTCGGATTGTTCTTTAGAAAAATCGGCTGGATCAGGGAGAATGATTTAAAGCTGGACTTATAAGGTCCAGCTTTTTTGCTCTACTCTGTGCGCTCTTTTCCCCAGAAGAACAGCGCTACCGTTCCCGGTCCCGTGTGGCTTCCTATCGTTGTCCCCACATAGTTAATCTCCACAGCTCCATCAAGCTTAGGAAACTTTTCCTCAACAAGCCTTGCGACCTCCTTCGCGTCCTCAACGCAGCCCGACTGGGAGATATAACACTTTCCCGAATAGTCAAGGCCATCCCGTGCATTCTCAGCCATTCTGTCAACGATAGCCTGAATCACCTTTTTCTTCGTCCTTATCTTATATCTCGGAATAAGACGCCCCAGATTATCCATATTAAGCAGCGGACAGATGTTAAGTACCTTGCCTATCGCACCCGCTGTCTTAGAAATTCTGCCGCCCTTGATGTAGAATGAGAGGTCGGTTGAAAAGAACCAGTGATTGAGTCTGAGCTTGTTCTCCTCAATCCACTCATGGAGTTCATCTATGCTCCTTCCCTCAGCGCGCAGAGTCGACAGTGTATCCATAATCAGTCCATACCCCGATGAGGCTCCAAGCGAGTCCACAACATATATCTTCCTGTCCGGATACTTTTCCTCGAGTGCAGCCTTCGCTATATTGGCGGAATTGATTACGCCCGATATTCCCGACGAGAGACACACATGCAGAATATCATATCCCTCCCGCAAAAACGGCTCAAAATACGCCTCAAACTCATCTGCATTGACCTGTGAGGTCTTCGTGTCAGCACCCGCCGCCATTCTCCTGTAAAAATCCTCAAAGCCAATCGTCTGCCCTAAATCATCCGGGTACTCAACACCATCAAGCTCATAGTGGAAACATATATACTTTACATCAATCGCCTCAAAATGCTCCTTTGTCAAATCAGCCGTGGAGCAGCAGCTCAAAATATACTTTTCCATGTGAATAGCCTCCTTAAAATATATTTCAGTTATATAATATGATGTTTGGTCAAAACATCTGCTATAAACCTAGCGTGTATAACGTAAGGCTGTTACACGCTGACTGTTCTGTACTCAACCCCAAGCTCCGGCAGTACTTTTTCAAACACATCCTTCGTCTTAATTCTGAGACTTGATGTATTTATACATGGATGACATCCAAAATATTCCGACCTAAAAACATCCTCATCAACAATAAGATGTACTCTATGCTCATGGTCATTCATCAGTCCCATAACACTCACCGAGCCAGGCGTTATATCAAGAAATTCAAGCATCTTATCCGAATCCGCAAATGACAGACGTGATGCACCAATCTGCTTAGATACCTCCGCTGTCCTAAATTTCTTGTCAGCACAGAGCATCAACAGATAGTACTCTGTTTTAGCCGAATTAGTCAGGAACAAATTCTTACATATAACCGCCGGTTCCAACAACTCATCAATTGCAGCGCATGCTTCCATTGTGTTAACTTCCTCATGGTCAACACGCTGATACTCAATCCTCAGCCTGTCAAGCAAATCATAGACGCGGATCTCCTTTTCTAGCCTGCCTGTAACCTCCTTCGGTCTGCCGTCTTCCAATGTCAATGTCCCCAACTTAATTTCCTTCTTTCTGTGTAATATTGTATTTTTATTATTCAGGTGTCAAAACATGCTGTATATCCCTAGCTGTGTATAACGTATTACATTTATGCATATCACGACTTTTGGGAGAAGCTTAGATGTTCTT
>UMAG01007345.1_pt1 | contig 18135 bp, 14 predicted proteins | sample 1963651 | NCBI WGS metagenome assembly UMAG01 (sample SAMEA4835910, study PRJEB28245) | human gut metagenome | biome: gut microbiome; material: fecal sample | place: Denmark | collected 2008 | reverse complement strand
ATAAATAATGTTAAACTATAGTGTTGCGGAATTAAGGATTATACCAAATAATTCAAAAAACACTATCTTTGCACCCATATTCAAGATTAACAGAAATGAACGAGAAAATTACTTCAAGAGAGTGTATCATGCAGCTGATACGCACCCGTATGGCATCACGTCACGCTATGCAACGCCTGCTACGGAACTCCAATGCAGGGATTACCTTCGAAATGTTACAGATCATGAGTTGTCTCTGGAGCGAACAGGGGGTCACCCAGCAGACTCTGGCAGAACGGACTGCCAAAGACAAAGCCTGCCTGACCAGTCTCATGACAAATCTGGAACGCAAAGGATTGGTTTGCCGGCATGAAAATCCGAAAGACCGGCGCAACAAACTGGTCTATCTCACCGAAAAAGGAGAAGAATTTCACCAATGGATTGCCCCTCAACTCAAGGAATATTACGACCGTCTGGAAAGAATCCTGGGAAAAGAACAGATCAAGCTGACCGACAAATTATTAAAGGACTTGCAGCATGCCATTGAGACCTATTGATTTTTTGTCAACATTTTTTCTCTCCTTATGCATTCCGTTTACCACCTATGCCCAGCATGATTCCCTCCGGATCAGTCTGGATGAGTTGTTTGCACGGGGAGCGGAACAGCACCTCCAGCTTCATGCCGATCGTCTGAAAGAGCAGATGGCCGAAGAGCGCATACGCGATGCACGAACCGCCCGGATGCCTGATATCTCCATCGGTCTGAAAGGAGGGGTGCTGGGACAACCTGTCGTATGGCAAAGCGGACTGAATGATCCGACCCGCCCCGACACTCCCGACTGGCAACAGAACTACACCGTCGATTTTACCCAGCCTCTCTATCAGGGAGGAAAAATCAAATATTCCATTCGCAAAGCCGGGCTGGAGCAGGACATCGCACGGCTTCAGACGGCAACCGACCGGGCAGACATCAAACTGGAACTGCTCGAGCAATATCTGAACCTGTTCAGCCTCTACAAACAGGACCGGGTACTCAACCGGAACATTGAGGAGTCTGAACGTCGGCTCAAGGACATCCGGCGAATGAAGGAAGAAGGCATTATCACAAACAATGACGTTCTCCGGAGCGAAATGCAACTGACCAACGACCGGCTGGCCGTCACCGAAACCCGAAACAATATCCGGCTGGTATCCCAACGGCTGGACATTCTGCTGGGCATGGACGAAAGATTGCTCCTGATCCCGGATACAGCCCTGCTGGAACAGACTTTCCCGGCCGGTACCTACGGAGAGTATGTGGACCGGGCATTCCTTTCCGATCCGGCCATGCAGCTCATCCGGAAACAGACGGAACTGGCCGAAAACAACATTGCACTGACACGGGCCGAACAGCTTCCCCGGCTTTCACTAACCGCCTCGAACACCCTGGCCCGACCCGTTTCGCGCACCATGGCCGACCTTTATAACAACAACTGGAACATCGGACTCTCACTCTCCTATCCTCTTTCGGCGCTCTACCGCAACCGGCACCGCATGAACGAGGCCCGGCAAAACGTACTTCTGATGCGCAACACCGAAGAACAGAAACGGCAGGACATCCGTATGAAAGTACAGGCAGCCCTGCTCAAGCATCACGAAGCTACCGACCGGGTGGAATCCCTGAAGCTCTCGGTAAAACAGGCCGAGGAGAACTACCGGATCATGCGAAACCGCTATATGAACCAGCTGGCCATCCTGACCGATCTGCTTGACGCCGACAACTTGCGGCTCAATGCCGAATTGCAACTCACTACGGCACGCACACAGGTCATTTACACCTATTATGAACTTCAACGGGCCATCGGAAACCTGTAACCCCATTCATACCATTAACAATCAGAAACCGCCATGTCAGTACTCCATTTAAAATACAAGCGTCTGAAGAGACAAAAACGACGCAACATCATCCTGAACATTGTCTGCCTGCTTATCGCCGGATCAGGACTGGTCTGGACGGCCAACTATTTCTGGCGTTACATCAATTACGAAATCACCAACGATGCTTTCGTCGACCAGTACATCGCACCGGTCAACGTACGGGTGGCCGGTTACATTCAGGAAGTGAGATTCCGCGAACATCAGTTCGTACACGAGGGTGACACACTCGTCGTCCTCGACAACCGGGAATACCTGATCCGCCAGAAAGAAGCGGAAGCTTCCCTCCTCGACGCACAGGGATCGCGCGACGTGCTGACTTCCGGCATACGGACTTCTCATACCCGCATCGCCGAACAGGATGCCAACCTGGCCGAAGCCAAAGCCAGACTCTGGCAGACCGAACAGGACTACCGGCGCTACGAACGTCTGTTAAAGGAAGAGTCTGTACCCGAACAACAATATGATCAGGCCAAGGCCAGTTATGAAGCGGCACGTGCCCACTATGATGCTCTTCTGCGCCAGAAGGAAGCTGCCCACTCCCAGTATGACGAAACCAGCAAGAAGCAGGTCGGAGTGGAAGCCGGGATCCTGCGTGCCGAAGCAGCACTTGACCTTGCCAACCTGAATCTTTCATACACCGTTGTCACCGCTCCGTACAGTGGCTATATGGGACGGCGTACCCTGGAACCGGGACAATATGTCAGCGCCGGACAAACCCTGTCGTACATCGTACGTCAGTCAGGTAAATGGATTACCGCCAATTATCGTGAAACCCAGATAGCGAATATTTACATCGGACAGCCTGTGCGCATCAAAGTAGACGGACTTCCCGGAAAGGTTCTGCACGGACATGTCACCGCTATCTCCGAAGCAACAGGCTCCAAGTACTCGCTGGTTCCCACGGACAACTCGGCCGGCAACTTCGTGAAAGTGCAACAACGCATCCCCGTGCGCATCGATCTGGATGAAGCCGACGAAAAATACATGAGCCTCCTGCGGGCAGGCATGATGGTCGAAACCGAAGCTCTGAGAAAGAAATGAAAACAGCCCGTGAACTTGAAATACCTGTCCGTACGTGGGTTCCCGACCGGATAGCCGTCGCTACGGTCTTCCTCATCATGCTTCCCATCGCCATGCTGAACGGAACTTACACCGGTAGCATGGTAGAGGTATCGAACACCCTGGGAGTCTATACCGAAGACATTACCATAGGCTATTATGCGGCATCGGCAGGCATGGCCGTATCTTATCCGATTGTTCCCAAGATTCTGGGAGCCTTGTCCGGCAAATCACTCCTGCTGGCCGATCTGGTCCTCCAGTTTTTCCTGAGCTGGTTCTGTGCCCGTCAGGCCAATATCGACCTGCTCATTGCCGCCAGCTTTGTCATCGGATTTCTGAAAGGTTTCCTGATGTTGTGGGTCATCCGGCGCATCAAGTTTATCTTCAGCCCCAAGGATGTGCGAAGTGAATTCTATGCTTATTTTTATCCGCTGGTATTCGGAGGCGGACAACTCTCCATGGTCATTACTGCTCTGCTGGCCTATCATTACGACTGGAAATACATGTATTACTTCATGATGCTGCTCCTGCTCGTGGCTATCCTGGCGGTCATTCTTTTTTTCCGCCATGACCGTCCTTCACGTCCCATCCCCTGGAAAGAACTTCATCCGCGCGAGATGCTCATCATCGCCACCGGTGTTCTGATGCTTATCTACGTCATCACCTACGGCAAAACTCTCGACTGGATGGCTTCCCGGCGCATCTGTACCTATATTGTCATCGCTCCTCTGCTCGTGGCAATATTTCTCTGGGAGCAGTTCCACTCAACCCATCCTTTCGTAAGCCTGAAGCCACTCTTCCAGTGGAAAGCCATTCTGGGTTATTTCTACATGATGATGGTTATGTTCTTCAGTACCTCTACCAGCCTGCTCACCAGCTATCTGACCACCATCCTGCGTGTAGACAATACGCATAGCTACACACTCTATATCTGGCTCCTTCCCGGTTATCTGGCCGGAGCTTTCATCTGCTTCTGGTGGTTCCGGTGGCAACGCTGGCGTTTCCGTTTTCTCATTGCCGGCGGTATGGGATGTTTTGCCCTGTTCTTCGGCATACTTTATTTCGGGATCTCTCCGGACAGCACCTACGAAATGCTCTATCTTCCCATGTTCCTGCGCGGAGTGGGCATGATGGTTCTGATCATTGCTTTCGCTCTTTTTGCCGTGGAAGACCTTCATCCCAAGTATCTGCTTTCCAATGTTTTTTTTCTGATCACTTTCCGATCGGTACTTACACCCGTCATCGCTTCGGCCTTTTATAGCAACACGCTCTACCGCCTCCAGCAGAAATACATGGTGGAGCTCTCGGAAACCCTGACCGCTACGGACCCGCTGGCCGCAACACGCTGGCAATCGACTCTGGGAAGCAGCCTGACCCAAGGGCATGGCATAGATGAAGCCACCCAGCTGGCCAACAATACACTTTACACCATTCTCCAGCAACAGGGTACGCTTCTGGCTTTGAAAGATATCCTGGGATGGCTTTTTGCCGTAACACTGGTCATTGCGGTTGTGTCACGCTTCATTCCGTTCCACAAGACCGTACGCGTTCCGGTCATCAGAACCGGCGAAGATATGATCTGATCCGCTCTGGAACATACGGACATAAAAAATGCACACAGGCATTTGGGAACATCTTTCCTCACGGAAGCCCGCCCCGCCTGTGTGCCGAATTTAATTTAACAAAGGTTTATTTCATCAATTCAGCCAATTTGGCTTTCAATTCATCACCGCGCAGGTTGCGGGCAACGATAGTACCTTCCTGATCAACCAGTACGGTAGCCGGAATCGCACGTATGCCATACAGGGCAGCACCTTCACATTGCCATCCCTTCAGGTCAGACATCTGAGCCCAGGTAATGTTCAGATCCTTGATAGCCTTTTTCCAGCTTTCCAGGTTGTTGTCCAGAGATACACCTACGATACCGAATCCTTTAGCCTTGAATTCATTGTAAGCGGCAACAACATTCGGCATTTCCTGACGGCAGGGACCGCACCAGCTTGCCCAGAAGTCGATCAGTGTATATTTGTTCTTGGAGATAAAGTCAGACAATTTCACGCTCTTTCCTTCCGGAGTGTTCATTTCAAAATCAATAAACTTCTTGCCTACCGCGGTCTTGGCTACCGTAGCGGCATGTTCCTTCAGAGCTACCACACCTTCATCGTTGGCATAAGCAGCAGGGATCTTGTTCAGAAGCGGTTCTACCTTTTCGATGTCAAATGAAGATGCGAAAGATACGAGCAGATGTACACCTACCGGAGTTTCGATACAGTCAGAGATTGTCTGATAGACTTTGTCCATTCCCTGTTCCTGCTTTTCGTCCAGAAGAGTCATGAGTGAATCACGTTGTTCGGCGGTCAGTGTAGAATCCTGCTGAGCCTTGGTGTAGATAGCTTTCAGCTCTTCTCCGATAGCCTTGTAAGAGGTCATGAAGTTCTGATAGGTATCATTGCAGGGGGTACCTGAAACCTGGCTGTCCTTTTCATTCAAAGCAACTTTGATCTTTCCGTTTTCAACAAACAACAGGGTCAGCATGCGCTTGTCGTTCTTCATGTAAGTCACATAGCTGCTCTTGACGATTGAGTCGGCCTGACCTTTGAATTCAAAGGTACCGTTCTTTACGATAGCAGAATCAATCTTCACCAGGTTGTTGTTTTCAAAGTTCTGCAAATAAACGGTGTCACCATCGGCAACTCCTTCAACGGTTCCCTGAATGGTATAACCAGCCTGTTTCTGGCAGGCAGCCAGTGTCATCATACCGGCAGCCACCCATAAAATACTTTTCTTCATATCAGTTTTTATATAAGGTAAATAATTTTTCCGGGCAAAGATAATCATTTTCTCCGTACGCTAAACGCCAGCAGGCAACAAAATGTGTAGGTCCAGTAAAGCCACGTCTCGGAAATGCCGGCAAATGCGGCCAGTCCGGTATAATCCAGCACGGCAAAAAACTGAACAACAAAGAATAAGGTAACAAATCCCGGAGCAAAATAGGCAAAACACCACGACATGCCGCGGACGATATCCCGGTCGTTCCGGTAAAAATCCGTAGCAGATCCGTAAACCAGCCCGGCCAGCACCAGTCCGAAAGCTGTCACACACCAGATTCCTTCCGAAAGAGGAGAACCGGACAAATCGCCTGTAATGCTCCTCACCAGTGTCCACGGTCCCCAGGCCAGAAAAGCAAGAAGCAGGACATATACTCCGAGCGAAACGGCCGTCATCCCCAGCGCACGGCGCTCCTTGCGCGACAGGTGGATGCCTTTCCCCAGCAAACGGAGGCAGGCTTCCGGGAAACGGGAATGGATGCACAACCCCAGTCCCAGAAAAAGGATCAGCAGACTGGCCAGCATCGGCGCACAAAGATAATTGTCGTCCGTATAACGAAGTGCCCAGCGAAGCCCCTCCGCGCTCAGAAAGTTCTGCACGTCTTCCCAACCGTAAATGCTTCCTACCCACGAGAGGAAAGCAACTCCCACCGTAAGCAGAAAGAATACCGACGCCGGATGAAAGAAACGGATGCTACTCTTCATCGGGTTCCAGATTATCAATATCCAGGATGCGCAACTGGAATGCACGGGTTACCAGCCGGCAGGCATTCACTCCCGTCCGCTCTTCCGGACGGAACAGACGGCTGACCAGATCGTTCTGTCTCTTTTCAATGGACTTGACTCCAAAAGGCATCCCCTTCAGTCCGGTAATCATTTCTTTCGTATATCCCAAAGCCAGATGGCGCAGAAGACGTTCGTCGTATTCGTCAATATCATAATTGATGATTGTCTCCTGTCTGCGCTGACCGGCCAGCACACTTTGTTTGAAACGTTCCACAATCTTCTCCAGAATCGGATAATTGAAGACAAGCTTCTTGCCGTCCATCACCGCCTGTACATCCGTAGCGGTCAGCAATTCCCCGGTCTTCAGGATGATACCGTCGGCTCCGGCCTCCAGTGCATCTACCCACAACTTTTCGTTAAGCACTTCGCCGGTAAAGATCAGCACTTTCAGTTCCGGACGCTCACGGTGCAGGCGGGCACAGATGTCCACTCCGATGGTGGTCGATCCGCCCAGTCCCAGATCCAAGAGAACCAGATCAGGAGTCTGTTGCTGAAGCAGCTCCCAGAATTCAGCCTCGGTCATGGCCGTACCGATCACCTCGGCATTGGGTATTTCGTGACGGAAGATTTCTTCTGTTCCTTTCAGTTCCAGCTTCACATCTTCCACAATAATAACTTTAAACTTTTCCATTTTTATCTTTAAGTTTTTCCTTACTTCCGCAAAGTTAACGGATAATCCGAAGATACATTCTCCCCTTCTCCATTTTTATCTTCTTTCAGTCCCGGTTTTAAGTTCTTTCACTCTTCATCCTTTTCCACCTTCTTATTCCGTACGTTTCAGGGGCAAGGTGAACCAGACCGAAAAGCCTCCGCCTTCAGCCGGCATGGCATTGATGCGGCATCCTCTCCGCCCGGCAAACTCATCGTGATCGCGGATGATTTGCTTGCATACCAGATACTCCGTACCGGCCAAGACCTCAGACGAAGCCGACGGACACATGCGTGCCAGATCGGGATAGAACAAACCGTTCAGCACTTCCTGAGTGAAATTGCGCCGACGGTCTATAAAGTCGAAACGTACAAACTCGCCTTCTTTCCGGATCTTCAGTTCCAGCTTTCCCTCCTGAGCATACCGGAGCGACTCATCCACGAGATTTTCCAGCAGGAAACAAAGCAGGATTTCATCACCCGTCACCGACACCGGCTCAGCTTCTGCTTCCAGTTCCACCCTGAAGGCCAGCTTGCGTACGGCCTTTTCCACATACTTCCGCGTAAAGCCGGCCAGACGTTCCACCGGTACCTCTGAACGCCGGAAAGTGATTTCTTCCAGTTGCCGGGAAGCACATGAACTTAACAGGGTAAATATATCCTTATAATAATCCACCAGTTCTGCCACGGTGGTAATCTGTTTTCTTTCTTCCGCTTCAGTGATACCCTTATCTGTGTTCAGTCGGTTCACGATCTGCTGGATGCGGTTCGGATAATAAATCGTCTCATGCTTAATGGTAGAAAGGCAATTGTCCAGCACCATATTCTGCACATGAAGCATATTCTCTTCATACGCAACCCGGTTGGATTCATCCTGAGCCAGTTCTATATCATGATACTTCCGGCCGACCTGTACCACCGTCGTATGCAAGGCCACGGCCAGATATCCGGCTACCAGTTCCACCAGCAACGGATCTTCTTCCCGATTATCGCAACGGATCATTTTCAGAGCCAGCACACCCATGCAATGCCGTTCTCCGCCAATCTCTACCCACAAAGGAAGCAAGGTCCATCCCGTCACGTCGTTCCACATCTGCACCTGCTTTTCAAAACAGCGTGCCATACGTTCCCGGACCACCTCGTCGCCTTCGCCCCGGTAGAAGGCATAGTTCAGGGTATGCGATTCCTCATCATATACCGCCAGAGCCAGCCCCTCCACGGGAACCAGTTCACAGATTTCGTTGAAGACTCCATCCACCAGCCGCTGGGGAATCTCATCCAACGCCTCGGAGTGAATGACCGACCGGGCAAATATTGCCTCGTTCACCGTAAAGACCTGTTCCATCTTGTAGCGGTAATGCAAACGTCTCCGGAAATAAAGCACATAGTAGACCACTCCGCATCCTGCCACCAGCAGGATGAACAAGGTCAGTGCAATCCATTTGTTACCGGCCGATTGCTGCATCTGAATGCAATATTGCTCGAGAGAGGTATCCTTGGTGAGCTGCTTGTACAGAGCCGTATAAATTGTATTATTATACCGGTAGCAACGGAAATCCTTGACGGCCAGGGATGCTACGGCCGCTTCATTGCGCACGTCCAGCAAAATAAAGTAGTCCGTATCGAAACGTCCGGCCAGCCAGTCGCGTTCATCTCCCCCCTCGGAAGTATAGAGACGGAGCAGAGGGCCTTTCTTTCCGGAATAGGTCCGATAATGAAGATTCATATAATGCAAGGCACTGTCCGCCAAAGAAAGTGCCTCCCAGTAGGCTCCCCGGACATTGCATTCATAAACCATATTCGCATAGTCATTGGCTACCCGCAACAGGCTGTCATATCCGGCAATACTGTCCGGAACAGCTTGTCTTCCATCCACCGGAGCGGAATGCATACATCCTCCTCCCAGGAAAGGCATGAGAACCAGCAAACACATTCCCAGCATTCTTCTGACCCCCCGGGGTAAGCGGAAATAAAAGCGGCTTCCCTTGCCAGGAGAACTTTCCACCCGGAAAAGGCAGACTTCGAACACCGGACTCGTCTTCCGGTATTTCTCAATGATTCCCCGGCAATTCATCAGGCCGAAACCGTGTCCTTTCTGTTTCTTGAGCTCGCCGGCATCAGCGGCCGTAGCCAGACCGATCTGTCCGGAATCGTAGACTTTTTCATCCTGAATCAGGCTGACATCTTCCTTCGAAAGTCCCGGACCGTTATCCGTCACGGAGATCTCCACATACGTGTCCGTTTCCGTTGCCGACACCTCAATGCGCCCTCCTTCCTGCGTATATTTACGGGCATTTTCGGTCAAGGTATTGACCATGAAGAGCGTCAGTGCCTTATCCGCCTTCACCACGGCACCGGTTTCGTGCACGATCAGTTCCTGACGTTTCATTTCAAACGTACGGCGGCCTTTGCTGATCATGAGGAACAGCTCATTCAAGGCAAAATTCTCTATATTCAGACTCAGAGCTCCCTGACGCATCTTGATCCAGCGGGCAAGAATCTCATTATATTCATTGATACGGACAATCAGTTCGTCAATGTAACGGAATTTTCCCCGCTTCACTTCTTCCTCACGGGTATAGGAAGCCGATTGCAGCTTATGCACCTCATTGGATACCCGGTCAATGTACGGCAAGATCCCCGTCACGATCGACAAACAGGCCTTCTTGAGTTCATTTCTCCGCTTGTTCTCCACCAGATGCTGCTCGTGGATATACCGTTCCTTGTCCAACCGCCTGCGCTCGTCTTCCAGCGAAACCAGATTCAGTCCGTTCTCCAGTGTCCAGCCGAGATAAGGCAAAAGCAGACGGACCAGTGCCTGCTCTTCCTTACGGAGCTTCTGGGGAAGTACCAGCAAGAGCTTGCCGACCGACTCATTCTTTCCGAGCGGAACCAGATCAAAATCCAGCATGATCTTGTTTTCTCCGGAAGTTTCCGTCACATCTCCGGAAGACTCTTCTTTAAACATTTCCTCATCCTCATCTTCTTCCTTCTGATTCAACAGAATGGAAACCTCATCCACAGGAAAGATGCCGGACAGTCCCTCTTTCAGTATCTGCCGGAGCACCTCCGTCACTTCTCCGATTCCCTGTGCCTTCACCGGAACACCACCGGTAATCCGGTGACAAAGATCCAGTACCATACGCAATTCAGACAGATAAGCCGTATTCCGTTTACGCCACCGGCGGTTCAGGAAAATAAAACAGACAACGAGGAGCAACAAACCGGCAACCACCAGGGCCAGAAGTACATTCAATTGCTTCGATTCACGTTCCAGAACGGCATACCGGCTCTCCAATTCCTTGTCCTGACGCGCATAATCCAATATGTCCAGATAAATGTTCCGGTTATAGTCCGATTCCGGTTTGCGGTCCATGGCCGCATACGTCCGGCTTAACTGCTCCCTCAGCCGGGCAATCCATTCCGGTACCGTCTTGATACCTTCATCATTGATCCATTTCAGTTCGATGCATTCCGAAGAAAAAGGCACATAGGTGTGCAGACGGTCCGTCGTATCGGCACAATGATAATATTTTTCATGATGCCGGTTGACGAACTCCAGAGCTTCCGCCAGCATCGGCAAAGCCTTGTCCGGTATTCCGGCAAAGTTATAGCAGGTAGCCAGCGTCCGGTACGCTCCCGAAATCTGATACCAGTCACCATATTGCTTGAAAAGGCGCAAAGCCTCCTCCGCATAGCGCAACGGAAGGCTGTCCACAGGCAGGTCATCCTCATTGACCAGCCTCAACAGACCGGGACTTTTGGCCTCCAGTAAGGTACGGTTCCTCCTCATGCAAAGCAATTCAGCCATGGCCTGAAGCGAATTTGCCTCGAAATAAATATAGTCTTTCATCCGGCTGACCTGCAAGCACTGTACCAGACATTCAAATTCACCCAAAGTCACTTCATCGGGAGTCGGTGCCTCATACATTCCCCCTGAACCGCGCATATACACATAATACAACCATTGGGAGGTATCAGCCTTCAACGATTCTTCCGAAATGGCCTGAATGGAACGAAGTGCCGCCTCATCCTGCTGGAGGTAATAATAATACACTCCTGAAACGATATAAAATTCCGAAAGTGCATAATTGAACCGGCGGTTCAGCCGCTCATCCGCCAGTGCCTCATCGTATTCCCGGATCCGCCTGATCCTTCGCAGGGCATTGTTGCGATAATCATAAAATTCCTTGTTCAGGGAAGTACGCTGGCAGACTCTCATCATGCCCACATCAGCAATCAAAGCCTCCACTTCATTCTCGCTTGCCACCTCCGCCCTGCGATATAATTGCGAAGCCTGTTCAAAATCCATCCGCATAAAGGCACAGAAAGCCATATTGTTCAAGGCTTCTGCACGTTGGGCGGGATGTCCTTCGGCAAAGGAATAGGCTTTTCCTGCCGCCCGAGCAGAAGCGGTCAGATCCTTATACCTCAATTCATAGGAAAGCGTGTTCAGTGAATCGGCCTCTGCCGAATGATTCTCACGGCCGCCGGCTTTGCCGCACGAGGACAGAAGCAGTCCTATTCCGAGGACTACTCCACTTACATATCCGAAGAAAACCTTTCTGTTCATTCCCATATTCAGAAAAACAATGCCGGCATATACATATAATAAAGACTGCATCACAACCGGTATGATACCGGAAACGATGCAGTCCTCACTTTAAAGCGTTGGACAAAGTCTTATTTTTTTGATTCTTCCAAAGAAACTTTTCTAAATTCTTTCAACACTTTTTCCAGTTCCAAAGAAGCCTTACGTGCACGTGTTCCAGCTGCCTTGTTTCCTTTTTCTGCCTGCAAAGCTGCATCTTCCAGCAAGCTATTGCTCAGTTCTTTAATTTTAGCAATTAATTCGTTCATAATTCAGATGTTAATATATTAAACATGCCCAAATGTAATACAAATCCGCTAATCTGATACAAACGGCTGTTCTTCTTAGTATCTTTTAACACAAAAAGGCAGTTTTCCCCGACTGAATCCTAAGAGATTATACATCCGTACTAAAATTTAAGGAATCAAATCGTTAGATGTTTCTCCAGAACGTTCCTCACGAACCTGAAGCAACAGCACCCGGCGCGTTTGCCCGGTTACCCGGAAACGCTGGTCGATGCGTTCATTGACCAGCCAGACAATCTCCCCGCCTGAAACCACCACCTGTTGCTTTTCTTTCTCAAAAAGAGACATTTTCCGGTCACGCAGATAGTCGCGCACTTTCTTATAATTCTGCATGCCCAACGGAATGAAACGGTCTCCGGAACTCCACACTCTCAATTCCAGCGGCCACGTAATCCGGTCGGCATCCAGACACGCCACTTCCTTCTCGCGCGGCAACACGGGAAGATCTTCTACCGGAACGATCCGTTCCTGAAGGACAGACAAGATACTTTCCTCCGCATCTGACCGGAGAAACAGATATTCACGGTCGCGCAACAAAGTCCATCCTGCCCCCTGAAACAAACGTCCGGATTCACCGGAAAGGCTACGCAGGATATCCCTGATCTGGGATGCATTGAATCCTTTCCCGTGCAACAGTTCGAACAGAACCGCCTGGGGCGCCACTTCCTTCAGCAGAGCCGGGATGGAAATCCGTTTTCCGTCCGGACAAACCCGACAACAGGCTTCCTGCATGGCATGCCGGTAAATCTCTGCCACATCATCCAGACGGGAAGCCGTTTCGGCGATCGATTCAGCAACCGAAGGGTTGATTTCACGCAAAGCCGGAAGCACATTCAGACGGATTTTATTGCGTGCATAAGCATCTTCCAGATTGGTACTGTCCGTTACATAAGGCTGTCCCAGCCGATCCAGATAAGTCAGAATGGCTTCCCGACTTACCCCCAGCAAAGGCCGGACAACCGTTCCATTAACCGGTCTGATTCCCCGAAGCCCGTTGATTCCCGTGCCGCGGGTCAGGTTCAGCAACAGCGTTTCCACACTGTCATCCCGATGATGTGCTACGGCTACCACACGGAAACCGCCCTGATCCCGCAACTCTTCAAACCAGCGGTAACGGAGTTCCCGGGCTGCCATTTCGATGGAAATCTTCCGGGAAGCAGCATATGCTCCGGTAGAGAAATGAATCACATGAAGAGGTATCTGCCTGCTCTCGCATAACTGACGGACAAACCGTTCGTCACGGTCGGACTCTTCTTCCCGCAAATGAAAATTGCAATGGGCAGCCTCCAGCCTGTACCCCAGCTCCTGCAACACACACAACAAAGCCACCGAGTCAGCTCCCCCGCTCAGTGCCACCAGCACTCTCTCGCCCGGAAGCAATAAGTGCCGTTCTTCAATCCATCGGAAAACTTCTTGTCTAAACATGATGCAAACTTATACTTTTTCCCGGAATAATACGAAAGGTACGGACGAATCTGTGTATCTTTGTCTGCAAATTCTAAACTGATGAATAATGGACGAACTGAATCTTACGACGCCTACCCTGCTTTTCTCAGCCGTATCTCTGATCCTGCTGGCCTATACCAACCGGTTTCTTTCATATGCCCAGCTGGTGCGTACCCTGAAAGAACAATATCTTCAAAATCATTCCGAGATCACAGCGGCTCAGATTGACAACCTGCGCAAACGCCTTTATCTGACACGCAGCATGCAGGTACTGGGTATCTCAAGTCTGTTTTTCTGCGTTGTCGCCATGTTTCTGATCTACATCGGTCTGCACGACCTGTCGGCATATATCTTCGGACTGGCTCTCCTGCTGCTCATCGCTTCCTTGGGAATATCCATCTGGGAAATCCATATTTCCGTCAAGGCACTTGAGATCCATCTGAAAGATATGGAAAACAAATAAAGGCCGCCTTCCAAAGACGGCCCGAGGCCGGAAACTCATTCCGGCCAGCCTTCATCGGGCATAAATGTGGAATCCCGCTCTTCGATGGTTTCATTCTTCTCCAGTCTGGCCAATGCCAGCATGGCTTTTTCGTGTCCGTGAGCCGCGGCCCGGCGATACCAGTTGAGAGCAGCCTGTTCATTGCGTACAGGTCCCCAGCCGTTCTTATAAAGATTCCCCATTCCCAGCTGAGCTTTCGGATTTCCCCGGAGAGCGGCCCGGTAAAGCCAGTCCATGGCTTCTCCGAAATCCTGACGGGTACCCAGTCCATACGTATACATAAAACCGGCATTGGCCTGCGCATCGACATGCTCCTGACGGGCAGCCATCAGAAAAAGATTCAAGGCTTCCGGAAGATCTGCCGGTCCTCCTTCACCCCGGTACAGCAGGTCTCCCAGCAGGAACTGGGCACATTTTGCCGTATCCAGGCGGGCCAGGGGGGCAAGTTCCTTGCGGGCATCCGCATAACGGTGCTCCTGATAAGCCAGCATGGCCGAACGATAACGTGCATCAATATCTCCCAGACTGAGCCGGTACAAAGGTTTCCGGAAAAGCCATCCGAAAAGAATAAGCAGGGCTATAACCCCTACAGAAATAATCCCGACGAGCAGAATCCGTTGTTTTTTCATATGCTTAAATGATTAGGTTACATTGATAGAGCCTGTTTTTCAAAGACGATTCAAAGGTAGTCATTCGATTGATAAAAACAAAATGAAACTGTTATCTTGTTTACTGCCGGCAAAAAGCCTGTCAACAAGGTCAGACCGGGAATCCGGGAACCTTGCTGACAGACTTTCACGGCCATTGAGCTTAGAGGGTCACATCCGTCACGACCTGACCGTCGAACAGATTTATGACGCGATCGGCATAGCCGGCATCATGCTGAGAGTGGGTTACCATCACGATGGTGGTTCCTTCCTTGTTGAGTTCGGTCAGCAGATCCATCACTTCCTTACCGTTCTTGGAATCCAGATTACCCGTAGGCTCATCGGCCAGAATCAGCTTGGGATTAGTCACTACGGCACGGGCTATTGCCACACGCTGCTGTTGTCCGCCCGACAACTGCTGGGGGAAATGTTTCACCCGGTGTGCAATGGCCATCCGGTTCATGGCATCTTCTACCCTGCGTTTGCGTTCAGAGGCCGAAACACCCATATACAACAACGGCAACTCAATGTTTTCATACACATTCAGTTCGTCAATCAGATTGAAACTCTGGAATACAAATCCGATTACTCCCTTGCGCAAAGCCGTACGCTGCGCTTCGGTATACGTTGAAACATCCTCCCCGTTCAGGCGGTATTCTCCTCCTGTCGGATTGTCCAGCAGACCTAGAATGTTGAGCAAAGTAGACTTGCCGCAACCGGACGGTCCCATAATAGCCACAAACTCACCTTCCTGAATTTCAATGTTCACATTGTTCAATGCCCAGGTTTCCACCTCATCCGTGCGGAATACCTTCTGTAAATTTACTGTCTTAATCATCATCTTAATTGAATATCTAAAAACCAATAATAATCTTTTTTCCAATCCTTTTGAAGGATTATCTCACTCACAAATTTCTTTTGTACCTGCGCTGTCCCATATCTATCCGGCTTCACTCTCTCTTGATTTCTTCTACCGGATTCAACCGCATAATCCGGAGGATCTGCCAGCAGGCAGTCATTCCGATCAGGCAGGCGATTACAAAAAACAGACACACTCCCCATCCCCAACCGTAAACGGACTGCAGACCGGAATCACTCAATGTCTGAATCATAGCAAGCCTCAGCACCGGATAAGTCACAACGAAAGCAACCAGAAAGATCACGACATAACCGCGTGCAAATAATATACCGATATCCCGGGGAGAAGCTCCGTTAATCTTGCGTATGGCAACTTCTTTTCTTCGTGCTTCCGCATCCATTGTAACCGAAGAATATACACTCAGGACAACCAGCAGAACACAGATGAGCGCCAACACTCCCATGGCAGATTTCATCATCCCGATTGTAGCAGCTTGTGTCTGCCGGACATCCGTCAGCCTGTGAATCTCCAGCGGTAATGTCTCCGGAACATACCGGCGACACAACGCAATGACTTGTTCCGTCACCTGATCAACATCGTTTCCGGGTGCAATCTTCAACAGGCAGGAAGCTGCCTGCGAGGAAGGGAAAAACACGGAAAGGTTGGCCTGTCCATCCAGAATTACCTGTTTGTAGAGATCCGGATATACTCCTGCAATCCGATAGCTTCTCCCGTCAAGTACCACTGTTCCATCCGTCTGTTCAGTCTGCAACAGATCTGAAAAGGATTGACAGATATAAACATATCCTTCAGTGTCGGCCTCCATCGGCTTCCCGTTCATCGGAATACGGAAGAAATCAAAATAAGCCGGATCTCCCTGAGCTACGGTAACACTCACCTTTGAATGGTCTGCCTTTTCATAAGATGTATACAGATAAGAGAACTGATTTCTGTCCAAAGTTTCATCACCCAGTGTAACCAGACGTTCAATACCCGGCAGGGCGGTCAGTCCGGAACGAATCTCATCCCAGTTCTGGCGCATACGTTCCGAATTCACCGAAAGGGAAAGACACCGTTCTTCTTCAGCAGGACTCAGAGGGGCATACGTCTTTCCGAAGAGTTCGGCATAAGACAAATGAACCACCATCATAGCTCCCAGGAAAAAGATGCACACTACAAGCTGAATGCCGATCATCAGGGAACGGAAAACATGTTTTCCGCCGGTGACAGGAATCAGACGGATCAGACTGACCTTACGGACCCGCCACACCGGAATCAGCAACAGAGGAATACAAAGCAACAAAGTTCCGAGATAAACAAGGATGTGCAGACGATAGACCGCCGAAGCAGACAACCAGAAAATATGTTCTGCAGGAAGCCAGGTACGGGCCAGCGGCATTACCACCTCTCCCATCAGCAAGGAAAGAAACCAGGCTATGGTCAGCATGATAAATACTTCAAAAAACAACAACAGAAAAAGGCCTTTTGAACCAGAACCGACACATTTACGCAGCGCCAGTTCCCGCTGACGGACATAAAACTGCTGGAAAGTAAATTTCAGGAAATTGATCAGTCCCGATACCAGAATCAGCGAAGAAATGAAGAGCAGGAAAAACTGGACCAGATCCGTATTCCGGTTTTCTGCCATTTCCTTGAGCGAACTGGCTTCTACGATCATCGTTCCATCTCCACGTACCCAGCTGATTCCTGCCAGATATTTCTCCAACGACTCTGAAGAAACTCCCTCTTTACTCAGGGCATACATCTGCAGCCAGGTCCTCGGCTTCATCTCCAGAGGGAACCAGCATTCCGTTCTCGGAGAACCGCCTTTCTCTTTCTCTGCCACCACATTCACGATGCGATAATCCGTAATACCATTTGCCGGAGTCAGCGAAGCCAGCCGGACAATCCGTCCGACAGGATTCTCACTGCCGGCCATCCGGCGGGCAAAGGAAGCGGAAACAATGATTTCATCTTCCCGTTCCGGCAGACGGGAACCGTAAAGCAGAGGCAGTTTCCAGAAAGGGAAAGTAGCAGGAGTCGCAACTTTATAAGTTACCTTGTACGGCGTTTCGCGCCCGTCCTTTTCCACCACTTCCACCTCCATTTCAGCCTCATAAGAGAAAACGGCCCAACCTTCCAGCATACCGGACGTCTGACTTTTCAGTGCCCGGAAATCTTCCTCCACGCAGGGAACATCACCGGCAAAATCCTTTTTACTGATCATCAGCCTCATAGCCCGTTCACCTCCGATGTATTCTTCTTCCTCACCCACTGTATACACAAAACACAGCATGAACGAGAAAGTCAGAATCCCGATGGCCAGACACAAAGCTGAAATCAAATGTTGTGTCTTGTTTTTTCTCAAATTGCGCAGAGCTACTTTCAAATAGTGTAATATCATCTTAACATAATTTGATTCGTTCTTATATAATTTGTTTCTTTCATATTTCTTCCGTTTCTTTCAACAGAATGCATGAAGGAGCTTACTTCTACAAACGATCCGGAGACTTTCTGCAAAGGTTTTGCCTGTATCGTCCTGACAAAACTGTTGTTTCGACCAGATGA